>SL_3KL_010_SEDDRAFT_10003773_pt1 | contig 13748 bp, 12 predicted proteins | sample SodLakKL_010_SED_2_FD_10381 | JGI IMG/M metagenome (IMG submission 10381)
ACAGACCATGTTGGAAACGACCGTCGCCATCACCCACGCAACGCACGCGGACGTACCCGCGGTGGCCAGCGTGCTCGCCCGGGCCTTCCAGGACGATCCGGTCTTCGCCTGGAGCATCCCCGACCCCGACCGCCGACGAGCGTGCCTGCCGGCGGTGTTCGCCGCCCTCGCCGACCTCTACGTGCCCCACGACGAGACCTACATCGCCGACGATGGGGCGGGTGCTGCGCTGTGGGCACCGACGCGCGTCGATCCCTTCCACGGCGAGGCTGGAGAGGCCTTCAACCAGCGCATGGGCGAGCTGTTGGACGATCCCGAAGTCGAGCGCTTCCTCACCGTCGGGAAGGTGTTCGCCGAGCACCACCCTGCTCAGCCCTGGATGTACCTGCAGCTGATCGGCGTCGCGCCCGACCATCAGCGACGCGGGCTGGGCAGCCGGCTGATGGGGCCCGTGCTGGCGCGCTGCGACGCGACCGGGACGCCCGCGTACCTCGAGGCGACGACCGCGGACAACCGCCGCCTGTACGAGCGGCACGGCTTCGAGACGATCGGCGACGTCACCCTCCCCGACGACGGCCCACTGGTGTGGCTGATGTGGCGCGAGCCAGTGGCGCGTGCCTAGCTAGCGACGGTTCCCACAGGCGGGGCGTCGCGTCCGGGGGCGAGGCGAGGTTGAGTGGCTCCATCCCAAGGATGCACAGTCATGCCAACGTCTCACGGATGGTGACCACCGAGCCCGACGATCCTCCCCGCTCGTCGCCCTTGCCGGTCAGCCGGCAGCCCGGCACACCTACCGGTCGCAATCTGGGCCGGCTGCCCCTGTGTCGGCTCGCTGCCAGGCGTCCTCAACCGCTCCGGCCGCAAGGCCGTCCTCGCATGGGCTCCGTTGCACGCATCGCACCTACGGAAGCACCTACGGAAGCGGTGCATCGTTCAGCAGTCCTCACCGCTCCGCGAGGTAGACCACGTCGGGCCCACCGCGTGGTACCTGCAGCTCACGGTGGCGGACGTCGCGGAGGTGGCGCTGGAGGCGGTGCTCGAACGCTGCATCGTGTTGAGCGGACCAGACCGTCAGCACGCCCCCCTCGGCCAGCCGATCGCGCAGGGCCCTGAGCCCCTGGTCTGCGTAGAGCCAACCGTTGGTGGGGCTGACGGTCCAGCCGGGCCCGTTGTCCACGTCGAGGCAGATCACGTCGAACCTCTCGACCGAAGGTCGCTGCAACCATGCGACGAGGTCCGTGATCTCACACCGGACGCGGGGGTCGGTCACACAGCCACCCGTCCGCGCGCCGGTGGTCGTACGGTTCCAGGTCACCACGGCCTCTTCCCACTCGATGACGAGGACCTCGACGACGTCTGGTGAGGCGAGCGCTTCAGCCAGCGACCACCCCACGCCGAGCCCGGCGATGAGGACGCGCCCTTCGGAGCTCGGCAGCATCGCCTCGAGGGCCCAGCGCACGAGCAGGCGCTCGGAACGGCCGTCGCGGGTGTCCATGAGGAACACCCCGTTGCTGACGATCTCGTAGTCACCGCCACGCTCTCGCAGGGCCAGCTCGCCGGCTCGGCCCCATCGCCGGGACGTCGTCGTCGACACCGATCGGCTGCCGGAGAGGTCGTCATGTGCCGGATCCACGCGGATCCCTTCCCACTGGCCCGCCGTCGGTCGCACACCACTCATCCCGTGGTACCACGGAGGCGACCGGGAGGCACCACCGCTGTCAGCTCCTGTGGGTCATCTCGAAGGTGGGGGCGTAGTGCAACCGGTAGAGCTGGCTGACCAGTTCAGCGCGAGAGCGGACGCCGACCTTCTCGTGGAGCGATTTCACGTGGTCGCGAACGGTGTGCGCCGAGATGTGCAGGGCGCGGGCTGCCTCGGACGTCGTCGCCCCCTTCACCAGTTCGGCGAGCACGGCCTCCTCTCGCGGACTGAGCCCGTGAGCGGCGACGAACATCGGCAGCATCTCGCTGGTCCGGGATGGCTCGATGACGATGGCGGTCGTGTCGACCTCACCGGAGGCGTTCCGTGAGCAGTCGGCGCGCAGCGTGAGCCACTGGCCGTTGCCCGCGCGCGTTCGAACGACCGGTTCCGGACCCGGAAGACCCGCGGTGCGTGCCCTGGCTCGCGCTCCCACGATGTAGGCCTCGCCCGGCAGGGTCGTTCCCTCGTGTTCCACCTCGGGGTGCGACAGCTCGGTGAGGTAGGCCATGGCATGCTCGGTCATCGAGACGACAGCACCCTCGCTGTCGAGCAGGATCACGCCCGGGCCGGTGTAGGGCTCGCCGTCGACCTCGGCGCAGAGCACGAACCTGCGAAGTCCCTTCGCGACCAGCTCCCCCATCGATCCCACGAGCTCCAGGTCATCAGCGTCGAAGTCGGCCGCCGTGGCGTCGCGGAGCAGGTTGATCGCGCCCCAGCACTCGCCGTCCACGCTGAACGTGGCCCGGAGTTCGGGCCCGAACCCGTGGGCGGTGTTGAGCTCACGGTGACGCACGCTGCGCTCGGGTCGGTCGAACGTCGAGCGGTGCAGCGTCGTCGGTCCCGTGCGCGCACGGTGCAGGTCCGCGAACCTGTTGACGTCCTCGGCGGTGAACTCGTTGTCGAGCCACGGCGCGCACATCGTGAGGGGGAGGTTCTCCACGACACCAGCTTGGGCGAACAGGGTCGTCGTCGGGTCGGTCGCCGAGACGAAGGCTGCTTCGAAGCCCACGTGGGCACGCAAGCGATCGAGGACGCCACCGAGCAGGTCGGCAGGTTGCGTACCGCTACGGCACAGCTCGTTGATCTCGTTGCGGCAACGGTCCCGGGCAGCGAACGTTGCGGAGCGTCCCCTCATCGTTGCCGCCTCTCGCTCCGGACAGGCCGACGACGGTAGACGAACCGGCTGTCGGTGGCACCCCCTCGATGTGGGGGGTGGGTGCCTCGATCGCCGTCATGACTGGGGAGTGACACCTCCGGGGCGACATGGCTTGCTTGTCGTGCCTGGTGAACCACCGGGTCGAGGCCCCGCCGGGATCGTGCAGAGCGAACAGGAGCAGGAGATGACCGACCTCACCGACCTCGTCACCGACACCGCTGCATCGTTGCGACTGGTNGAGCCGGGTGGTGGTGACCACTGGTGGATGCTCGGCACGCTCACGTCCATCAAGGCGGGCCGGGAAGCCACCGGCGGTCGCATGACGATCGCCGAGTTCGAACTACCTCCCGGCTTCACGCTGCCCCCGCACAGCCACCGCGACGAGGACGAGCTGTTCTACGTCCTTGACGGCGAGGTGACCTTCTGGTGCGACGGCGTCGAGCGGACCTTCACCCGTGGCGGCATGGCGTGGCTGCCGCGCCGCAAGCCCCACACGTTCTCGGTCGCCGCCGACGCGCCCGCCCGGATGTTCAACATCCACACCGGTCCGATGTTCGAGGCCATGGTCGAGACGCTGGGCGAGCGCACCACCGAACTGCGCCTGCCCGACCCCCCGGACGAGGAACCCGACCTCGATGGCATCGCCCAGGTGTTCGCCCAGCACGGCATCGACCTGGCTCCACCCGGTGAGGCGCGCAGCGAGGAGCCTGCCCGGGTCGCCGCGAACGGCTAGGCCGCTCGACCCCTCCGGGCAGGCGGCGTCAGGCCGCAGCCCGTCGGAGCCGGTCCATCACGGCGCGTCCCACACCGACCTCCGGCACCGACTCCACGACGAGGATCTCAACGTCGGCGGCCTCGGCATCGCGCAGCGCGGAGTAGAGCCGCTGCGCCAGCTCTGAGGCATCCCGGAACCGTGCGATGCCGACCACCCCCTCGGGCGCGGTGTCGGCGGCGACCAGACCGACCCGCGCCCCGCGTCTGGCCAGTTCGGACGCGTGATCCGGCCCGTCGCCGGGGGCGACGAGCTCGACCGTGCACGACGGCGTGTAGTGGCGGTAGCGGGTGCCCGGGGACGCCGCCACGGCAGCCGCGTCCCCGCCCGAGGTGGTCGCTGCCGGTGTCCCCGCGGAGAGCGCCACCTCGAGGTCCTCCCGGGTGATCGAGCCCTCGCGGAGGACGACGGGTTCGGAACCACGTGCGTCGACGACCGTCGACTCGAGTCCGACCGGGCACCGTCCGCCGTCGAGCACCACCTCGAGGTCGTCGCCGAGGTCGGCCACGACGTGCTGGGCCGTCGTCGGGGAGGGGCGACCGGAGCGGTTCGCCGACGGCGCCGCGAGCGGACCGCCGAAGGCAGACAGCAGCGCCGCTGCCACGGGATGGTCCGGGACGCGGACCGCGACGGTGCGCAGTCCACCGGTGGTGATCGCGGGCACCGCGTCGCCGACGTCGAGCACCACCGTCAGCGGCCCGGGCCAGAAGCGCTCCGCGAGGGCTTCAGCCAACGGTGTTGTGGTCGCGACGACCTGATCGAGCTGGGAGGCCGTCCCCAGGTGCACGATCAGGGGGTTGTCGGCCGGACGCCCCTTGACGGCGAAGATCCGCTCGATCGCGGCGGGGTCGAGCGCGTCGGCCGCCAACCCGTACACCGTCTCCGTCGGCATGCCGACGACCCCGCCGCTGCGCAGGATCCGCACAGCGGCACGGATCCCGTCGGCATCGGGACGGACGACGTCGGCCACGACCAGATCCCTCCCTGCGCCGACGACGGACGCGCTCGTTCGCGGACCGGCAGCCTACGAGACGTGGGCTCCCCCTCCGTGCTGAGCAGCAGCCCCTGGAGGCCGCACCGTAGGCTGCTCGGCCCGCAGCGAGCCGCCGGGAGGGCGTGTCATGTCGCGCAGGTTCCAGCAGGTCGACGTGTTCGGTACCGGCCCGTGCACGGGCAACCCGCTGGCGGTCGTCCTGGACGCCGACGGCCTGACGACCGAGCAGATGCTGCGGTTCACCCGGTGGATGAACCTGTCTGAGACCACCTTCGTACTACCTCCCACCTCGCCGGACGCCGACTACCAGGTGCGGATCTTCACGCTCGCCCACGAGCTCGACTTCGCCGGCCACCCCACCCTGGGCACCTGCCACGCGTGGCTCGCCGCCGGGGGCAGCCCGCGCGAACGCGACCGGATCGTCCAGGAGTGCGGTGCCGGCCTCGTGCCCATCCGCCGTGCCGACGCGGGCCTCGCCTTCGCCGCCCCACCGTTGGTGCGGTCCGGGCCGCTCGACGAGCCCGAGCTCGAGCGGGCTCTCGGCGCGCTCGGCATCGACCGCTCGGAGGTGGTCGATGCCGCATGGGTCGACAACGGGCCCGGCTGGGCCGGGATCCTGCTGGCCGATGCCGACCGTGTGCTCGCGGTCGAACCGATGACGGGCCGGCCGGAAGGGGAGGGCAGCCTCGATCTCGGGGTCATCGGTCCGCACCCGCCCGGGTCGGAGCACGCCTTCGAGGTCCGGGGGCTGTTCTCCGACGACCAGGGCGTGTTGCGGGAGGACCCCGTCACCGGCAGCCTCAACGCCTCGCTCGCACAGTGGCTGCTCGCTTCCGGTCGTGCCCGTGCGCCGTACGCGGCTCGACAGGGCACGCGGCTCGGCCGCGCGGGGCACGTCCGGATCGATCAGGACGGCGACGGGAGCGTGTGGGTCGGCGGCGAGACCGCCACGCTCGTCTCCGGTGAACTCGACCTGTAGCCGTGCCCGGCACCGTCCTGGGCCCGGGGGTCGCGGTCGACGGGGTCCGCAGGGGGTCCGAGCCGGCACGGTCCGCAGTGACGGGTCAGCGTCGCAGGCGTCTGATGGCCAGGCGCCGGGCGGGTCCCGGCGCGATGCGTGCCACGGCGTCGGCGAGGAGGGCGGTGCGGCCGATCATCACGCGGTCCGGCACCCGCCGTCCGGAAGATCGACGGGCGACCAGGCGCACGATCGCCCGCGCGACGTCGCCGGCATCCATCGCCGTGCCGGTCGTCGAGCGTGGTGCCGACACCCCCACCTCGGTGACCGAGGTCCGCAGGAACGCCGGGTGCACGACGGTGACCGCGACCCCATCGCGGGCCAGTTCGCCGGCCAACGACAGGAACACCCCGGTGAGCGCATGCTTGGCACCGACGTAGGCTGGCCGTCCCGGGACCGGCACCAGCCCCGCGACCGACGAGATGACGACGAGGTGGCCGCGCGCCCGACGCAGCGCGGGCAACGCCGCCCGGGTGGTGCGCAACGCGCCGTGGTAGTTGACGTCCATGACCTGCCGGAACGTGGCATCGGTGGTCGTGTCGACATCGCCGAGCGCGGTCACCCCAGCTCCCGCCACCACCAGGTCCAACCGCGCCACGTCGGTCAAGGCGTCGGTGAGCACGTCCTCGGCGGACGGGTCCGCGAGGTCCGCCTCGATCCACCGGGCAGCGACCACGCCGGTGGACGCCTCGGGCCGGGTGCCCGGCCGGTCCACACCGATCGTCCGATACCCGGCTGCGGTCAGCAGGTGCAGCAGCGCCCCGCCGACGTGCCCGCTCGCCCCCGTGACCATCGCCGCCGGGGAGGCAGCCACCTCGGCGTCGCTGGGCAGGTCAGTCACGACGCGACCTCCGGAAGCGGGCGTAGGCCTGCGCGGTCGTCAGCCGAGGCAGGCCGGGGAAGGTGGCACGGAGCCGGTCGTTGGCGAGCACGGGCCGGTAACGCAGGAAGTCGACCTGCTCCGGGCCGTAGGGCAGCAGGCGCAGCGGGCGCAGGATCCGCAGTGCACCCGCGATCAGCCAGGGTGGGAGTCGCACGAAGCGCCGGCCCTCGATCGCGGCGATGTCGCGCAGGGTCAGCACCCCGTCACCGGCGAGGTTGACCACGCCGGTGATCCGCTCGCTGACGCCGCGCGCGATCACCTCGGCGACGTCGTGGTCGTGGATGAACACGAAGGGCACGTCGGTGTCGGTCAGCCCGAGGACGACGCGCCCGGTGAACAGTCGCGTGAGCTGGTTGTCGGTGTGGTCGCCCAGCACCGTGCCGGGCCGCAGCACCAGCTGGCCGAGCTGCGGGTGCGCCTCGCGGGCCGCGGCCAGCAGCGTCTCCACCTCGGCCTTGTGGCGGCTGTAGGCGAACCGCGGGTGCCCGGCGACGGGATCGGACTCCCGGAGGGGCCGCTCGCGGTTGCGTGGCGAGTAGCCGTACGCGGCGCCGGAGGAGGCGACCGTGAGGTGGGCGACACCCGCGTCGAGGCAGGCGTCGAGCACCCGCTGCGTCCCGCCGACCTCGATGTCGTGCAGCGTGGCCGCATCCATGCCCGGGGGAGGCTCGACGATCGCGGCGAGGTGGACGACCGCGTCGATGGCGTGCTCGCGGAGCAGTGCGGGCAGGTCGGCCTCGCGCAGATCGAGGGTGACGTAGGTGACCCCGTCGATCGGCACGGCTGGCGGCCGTCGGTCGAGGGACACGAGCGTGGGCGCCCCGTCCTGCGGGACCCGCCGTCCATCGGTGGCGGCGAGGGTCCGCAGCGCGAGGTCGCCGAGGTAGCCGGCGCCACCGGTGACGAGCACGCCGCTCACGCGTCGGCCACCGGCTCCGGGGTGAGCACCGGCGGTGGGCGCCGCGACCACACGGCCGCGACCGCGAGCCCCGCGATCAGGTGCCAGATGCCCCACCAGGCCGCCACCAGCGCCATGCCGCCCAGTCCGCCGAAGAACCCGAAGATCACGACCAGCGCCAGGGCCGAGTTCTGGATGCCGACCTCGATGCTCACCGACCGCCGGTCACGCTCCGGNAGTCGCAGCGCCGCCGCTGCNCCGTAGCCGAGGATCAGCGCGAGCGCGTTGTGCAGGAACACCGCGACCGCGATGACCCCGAGCAGGGCCGCGAAGTGCTCGACGTTGCTGGCGAACGCGATCGCGATGAACGCGATGAAGAACACCACCGAGATGATCCGCATGGGGCGGTGCAGCTTGGCGGCGAGGGCGGGTCGTCGCAGCCGCAGCAGCACCCCGGCGGTCACCGGGATGACCAGCAGCAGCGCGATGGTGATCGCGAGCTGCGCCGGGTCGAGCACGATCGACCGCAGGACCTCGCGGGTGCCCGGGTGCAGCGAGCCCCAGAACGCGAAGTTGGCCGGGGTGGCGACCGCCGCGACCAGCGTCGCCACGCCGGTCATCCCGATCGACAGTCCGGTGTTGCCCTTCGCCAGGTGGGTGACGATGTTGGAGACGTTGCCACCGGGGCAGCAACCGACGAGGATCATCCCGAGCGCGATCGACGGGGCCGGATCGAGCACCCGCGTCAGTGCGAACGTCGCCGCTGGCAGCAGCAGGAACTGCGAGATCAGACCGACCAGCGGTGCCCGCGGCTGCACGAACACCGACCGCAGGTCGGCCACCCGCACGTCCAGCGCGATGCCGAACATGATCAGCCCGATCACGACGTTCAGCACCAGCAGGCTGGCCGGATCGAAGTTGAGCTGGATGTCGTCGATGGCCTCGGCTGCCAGTGCCGGCGTGTCGGCGGCCAAGGTCAACAGCAGTGCCGGTGCCCCGGTCACCCGGCCGGCTCCTCGTGCATCGCCTTGAAGGTCCGCAGCGCCGGTGCCCACAGGTGCGCGCCGGCGTCGACGTCGACGTGGACCACCGACGGGCCGTCCGCATCGGGTCGCGTGACGTGTTCGCCGTGCGCCCCCATCGACCGGGCCAGCTCGTCGAAGCGGATCTCGCCGAGGTCGGCGTACCGGGTGTCACCTGGAGGCAGGGGCTTGTCCAACAGCAGCCGTCGCGCCACCGTCTTCAGGGGCTTGGCCGCGATCGACTGGCTCATCTTCACCATGCCCCAGGCACGGTCCGCGAAGACCACCCAGGTGACCTTCAGCCCGTGCCGGACCGCGGTCTCGACCTCCTGGGGATGCATCCCGAACGCGCCGTCGCCGATCAGGCAGCACACCTCACGGTCGGGCGCGGCGACCTTCGCGCCGAGCGGTTGGGCCATCCCGGCGCCGAGCATCCCGAACTTGAACGTGGAGAGCACCGATCGCGTTGCCCGCACCTGGAGGAAGAACTGGCTCCACACCGCGGTGTTCCCGCCGTCGACGACCCAGATCGTGTCGTCGGGGAAGACCTCCTGGGCGGTCGTCGGGATGCGTGCGGGGTGGACGGGCCCGTCCCGGTCCTTGGCGTCCAGCGCCTCGTCGAGCTTCCTGCGGTCGGCTGCCCGTGCCGTGCCGATGTCGTCGACCCACGCCCGTCGCGTCTCCGCCTGCGGTGACGGTGGCGCCCCCTCGAGCGCATCGATCAGCCCCCGCACCGTCGCCCCGACGTCCGCACGCAGGGCCTGCTTCAGGGGCCGGTTCGCGCCGAGCACGGCGTCGTCGATGTCGACCTGGACGGTGGCCGCCGCGTCGGGACGTGCCCAGTTCGGGGCCTTGCCCCACCAGTCGGTCTCGCCCAGCCGGGATCCCAGCACCAGGATCAGGTCGGTCTCGTTGCGCACCCGGTCGACGAGGTCCACGTGCACCATCGGCACCGCCTGCCGGCGCCGCTCGTCGAGCACGCTACGGGCCGCCCAGCTGGTGGTCACCGGCGCATCCAACAGCTCCGCCAACCGTGCGAGCTCGTCCTCGGCCCGCGCGTGGACAACGCCGGAGCCGGCATGCAGGAGCGGCCGCTCCGCGTCGTTCAGCAGCTCCAGGAGCGCGGCCAGTTGGACCCGGTCGGGTGGCAGCGGTTCGAGCGAGCGGTAGGTCGAGGGTGCCCACAGGTTGCCATCCACCTCGTGGGTGCCGTTGATCAGGTCCTCGGGGACGTCGAGGTGGACGACCCCCGGCCGCCCCGACCACACGGCGCGGAGCGCGTGGCGGAAGAGCTCCGGGATGCGCTCGGGCGAAGGGACGTGCACCGACCACTTGGTCATCGGGGCGGTCACGGCGGTCTGGTCGAAGTACTGGTAGGTGCCACCGCGATCGGGGAACCCGATGCCGGTGCGACGCGACGAGGTGACCAGCAGCACGCGGTTGCCCTCGCCCTGCTCGACGGCGACGCCGGGCAGCACGTTGGCGACGCCGGGGCCGTTGCTGGCCATCACGACACCCAGCTGTCCGGTGGTCCTCGCGTAGGCCCCGGCCATGTGCGCGGCCGAGGTCTCGTGGCGGGGAGAGATGAGCCCGATCCCCACATCGGCGAGGCTTGAGTACAGCCCGTAGTACGTGCCGTCGATGATCCCGAAGATCCGGTCGACGCCCTCAGCCGCGAGCATCCGCGCGATGATCGCGCCACCCGTGAGGTGTGCCATGCGCTCTCCCTCGACTCCGGTCCTGCCGCAGCGACCGCGGGCGGCCGCGACCACGCCCGCGTGTCGTACGACGCAACCCTACGGGCTCGCCGGGCACGAGGGGCGAGCCCGTAGGGTCGCGTGACAGGTCGAGGGGAGGACGGGTGGTCAGGCGTCCCCGTGGCGGATCGCCGAGACATCGAACTCGAGCGTGACCTTCTCGCTGACCAGGACCCCGCCGGTGTCGAGGGTGGCGTTCCAGTTCAGACCCCAGTCCTTGCGGTTGATGGTCGTGCTGCCCTCGAAGCCGATGCGCTGGTTGCCGAAGGGGTCGATGGCGGCACCGGTGAACTCGAAGTCGACCGTGACGGGCTGGGTGACCCCTCGGATCGTCAGGTCGCCGGTGACGCGGTAGATGTCTTCGTCCACCCGATCGATCGTGGTCGAGGTGAAGGTGATCTGCGGGTGGTTGTCCATGTCGAGGAAGTCGTTGCTGCGCAGGTGCCCGTCACGGTCAGCGCTGTTCGTGTCGATGCTGGCGGCGTCGATGGTCAGCTCGATCCGTGAGTTGGTGGGGTGTTCGGCATCGAAGTAGCCGGACCCCTCGTAGTCGGTGAACTGGCCGCGGACCTTGGTGACCATGGCGTGACGGGCGACGAACCCGATGCGGCTGTGGCTGGGGTCGAGGGTGTAGCGGGCGGTGAGGGTGTCGAGTGCGGTGGTCATGCACGCCTCCAGGCTTCGTTGCTTCGCTCGGGTCGATTGCGTATGCAACTAAAGTACATGACACGGCAACTATCTCAACAACGGGCAGAGACAACCGTGTGAACCACCGTCTCCTGGACGGACGTCGGGACAGATCGCGCTCACGGTCGACGCGCGCGTGGCAGGATGCTGAGGTGAGCGACGGGTGGCCCGTCCGCCGAGCCCGACGCACGAGCGCAGGAGGGCGTTGCCGATGTCCGAACCGCCGATCGAGGTCCCCGACCCGGGCACCGAGTCGCCCATGGCCGGTGATGCGGATCGCTTCTTCCCCACAGAGGAGTACGACGCGCGGCTCGCCTCGATCCGAGCCCGCATGGAGGAACGGGGGCTGGACTCGTTGGTGCTCGTCAGCCCGGAGAGCATCTACTACTACACCGGGTTGAGCCACCAGGGCTACTTCGCCTTCACGCTGCTGCTCATCCCGCTGGAGGGCCAGCTCGTCTGCGTCACGCGCAGCATGGAACGGCTGACGATCGCCGCGCAGGCGCCCCAGGTCGAGCACGTGGGCTTCGCCGACGACGAGTCGCCGGGGGAGGCGTCGGCCCGGGTGCTCAAGGAGCGGGGCATCCGTACCGGTCGGGCCGGCGTGGAACGCTCCAGCATGTACCTCCCCGTCCTGATCTGGGACGAGGTGACCGGCCTCGTCGACGCGGACTGGGAGGACGCCTCCGACCTGGTGCGCGAACAGCGGGCGGTGAAATCGCCACGGGAGCTGCAGTGCACCCGGGAGGCCGCGGCCCTGTCCGACCGCGCTCTCCGTGCCGGCATGCGCACCGCCGGGGTCGGGGTCAACGAACGTGAGGTCGCCGCTGACCTCTACCACTCCCTCGTGCTCGGTGGGAGTGAGTACCCGGGCTTCGCGCCGCTGGTGCGCTCGGCCGAGATGCTCTTCCACGAACACGCCACCTGGCGTGATCGCGTCCTCGTCCCCGGCGACTGCCTGTTCATGGAGCTGTCGGCGTCGGTGCGCCGCTACCACGCGCCCCTGACACGCTTCGTCTACCTCGGCTCCCTGCCGGACCGGATCGACGACTCCGCCGATGTGGTCCTCGAGGGGCTCGAGGAGGTCCGCAAGGGCCTCGTTCCCGGCAACACCGCCGGCCAGGTGTACGCCGGGTGGCAGGCGGTCATCGACCGGGCGCTCGGTGCTGGTGTCTACCGCCGCCACCACTGTGGCTACATGGTGGGTATCGGCTTCCCGCCGAGCTGGATCGGCGGCCCCAACGTGATCGGGCTCCGCGGTGGCAGCGACGTCGAGCTCCAGGAGGGCATGGTGTTCCACGTCCTGTCGTGGATCCTGGGGCAGGAGCTCCCCGATTTCGGCGTATCAGACACGATCGTGGTCACCCCGGAGGGCGGCGAGATCCTCACCTCGACCGGGCGGCGGCCGACGCTCCTGGCGTGATGGGTGTGCGACGATGATGAGGCGGGCGAGGCATCGGACCTACTCGGCGGCATCGCTCGTGCGTCATGCCGTCTCCGGTCACCGGGGCTGGCCCCGCGTCATCCCCGACGACCGTCCCCGTCCCGGGTACGAGGTGGTCATCATCGGGGCCGGCGGGCACGGCCTGGCGGCCGCCTACTACCTCGCCCGCGATCACGGGATCCGCGACGTCGCCGTGGTCGACAAGGGCTACCTCGGCGGCGGCAACGTGACCCGCAACACCGCGATCGTGCGCTCGAACTACTTCCTGCCGGCGCGTGGTGACATCGCCGACTGGTCGTTGGACCTGTGGGAGGGGCTCAGCGAGGAGCTGAACTTCAACGTCATGTTCAGCCAGGGCGGGGTCCTGAACCTCGCACACAGCACCTCGCAGTTGGACGACTTCGCGCGCCGGGCCAACGCGATGGCGATCCGGGGCGTGCCTGCGGAGCTGCTCGACGTCGAGGAGGTGGCGGCACGGGTCCCTCGAATCGACATCTCGGACACGCCCCGCTACCCGGTCAAGGGTGGGCTCCTGCAGCGCCGCGGCGGGACGATCCGCCACGACGCCGTCGCCTGGGGCTACGCCAGGGCTGCCGCCGCGCTCGGCGTCGACATCATCCAGAACCGCGAGGTGACCGGCGTCGCCAGCGCTGGCGGTCGGGTCACCGGCGTCGAGACGCCTCGGGGTGCGATCGGTGCCGACCGGGTGGTCTCGGCGGTCTCGGCCGGTTCGACCCAGATCGCGCAGGCCGCTGGGCTCACGCTGCCGGTCGAGAGCCACCTGCTGCAGGCGGCCGTCACCGAGCCGCTGGCGCCCGTCCTCGACCTCGTCGTCACCCACGGGCTGGTCAACTTCTACGTCAGCCAGACCGACAAGGGCGAACTCCTGCTCGGCGGCAACATCGATGGGTACAACACCCGTTCCTCGCGTGGCGACCTGGCACCACTCGAGGAGGCTGCGCGCACCCTGGTCTCCCTGTTCCCCTCCTTCAGCCGCGTCCGGCTGCTCCGGACCTGGGGCGGTGTCGTCGACATGTCGATGGACGGTGCACCGATCCTGTCCGAGACGCCGCTCGACGGCTTCTACCTGAACACCGGCTGGTGCTACGGGGGGTTCAAGACCACCCCGGCCGTCGGCAAGCTACTCGCGGAGATGGTCGCCAGCGGGGCGACGCCAGCGATGGCGGCGCCCTTCGCCCTCGACCGATTCACATCGGGACGGATCGTCCCCGAGGAAGGTCACGGTCCCAAGCCATGGATGTACCACTGAGCGGCGGTGACGACCCGAGGGTCAGCGGGTCGTCNCCGGTCACGGAAGTAGGTCGGAGCGGCGGTGACGACCCGAGGGTGAGGGGGCAGCGATGCTGCTGATCGAGTGTCCCCACTGCGGACGTCGGGACTCGACCGAGTTCACGTAC
>SL_3KL_010_SEDDRAFT_10003774_pt1 | contig 13747 bp, 8 predicted proteins | sample SodLakKL_010_SED_2_FD_10381 | JGI IMG/M metagenome (IMG submission 10381)
CCAGCCGCTCCAGCCCCGCTGCGCGCGCCGAGCGGGCGAGGCGGGCCGCGCCCTCCACGTGGATGGTGGTGAAACGCAGCTCGCGGGTCTCTACATACAGGCTGACTGCGTTCACCACGCCACCGGCGCCCTCCACGGCCCGGGCCACCCCGGGATCGTCGCGGATGTCGGCGCTGCAGTGCTCCACCCGGGCGTCCTGTTCCAGCGAGGCGGGCAACCCCGGTCGGCGCGCCGCGATCCGCACGCGGTGGCCGGCGTCCAGCAGTTCGCGCACGATCGCGCTGCCGAGAAAACCGGTGCCGCCGAATACCGTGATCAGTTCCGGGCGCATGGCGGGTCCCCTCTGGTTGGTCCTGGCCGGCGCCCGATCGGGGCTGCCCCGGATCGGTCGTCGGCTTGCCTATCGGGTGAGACCACGCGGACCAGCGAAATCTCCCGGGCAGGCGGGGCGCGCGCATTTCCCAGAGGCGCGGGCGCGGCTGCGCCGGCCCTGGCGGTTCCGGTGTCGGGTACCACTGTCCGGGGCGTTTGGATGCCACGCACTTGCCATAGCGAGCACCGCGGGGGAGTGCGGGCACCTGCGGGAGCCGGTGAAGAAAGGCGCGGCAAGCGCCGGAAAAGCGGGAAAAGATGGCGTCCCCGGCAGGAGTCGAACCTGCGACCTGCCCCTTAGGAGGGGGCTGCTCTATCCAGCTGAGCTACGGAGACGGCGTGGGCGAGCAGTATAAAAGGACTTGGGCCGAGGCCCAAATCGCCGCACCCGGGGCCGGGCGGGGCCTGGACTCGGGGCCGCGGGCGGGCGCCGGGGCATGGGCTCCACGTTCGGCGGGCCGTCACGTCTGCCATGCCGCATGCGGCGGGAAACGCGGGAACGGGCCGGTTCCACGCTCCGTTTGGGGGGGCGCTTCCGGCTCGCCAGGTCCGTGCGTTGCCAGTACACTCGTCGGGTTGCCGTTACCGGGAGACAGGGACGATGGAATGGGTACTGCTGGGGATCGTGGTGCTGCTGGTGGTCTGGGGCGTCTGGACCTTCAACCGGCTGGTGACCGCGCGCAATCGCTACAAGAACGCCTTCGCGCAGATCGATGTGCAGCTGACCCGGCGTTATGACCTGATCCCGAACCTGGTGAAGGTGGCGGAACGCTACATGAGCCACGAGCGCGACACCCTGGAGGCGGTGATCCAGGCGCGCAACCAGGCGGTGAACAGCCTGCAGGAGGCGAAGGGCGATCCCACCAATGCCGAGGCCGTGCAGCGGCTCTCCGGGGCCGAGCAGGGGCTGTCCGGTGCGCTGGGGCGGCTGTTCGCGCTGTCCGAGAACTACCCGGACCTGAAGGCCAACGAGAACATGATGCAGCTCTCCGAGGAGCTCACCAGCACGGAGAACCGCGTGGCCTATGCGCGCCAGGGCTTCAATGACGCGGTCATGCATTACAACATCCTGCGCGAAATGTTCCCCAACAGCCTGATTGCGAACAACTTCGGTTTCCGCCCGGCGCAGTTGCTGGAGATCGAGGAGCCGCGCAAGCGCGAGGCCGTTCAGGTCGACTTTTCGCAGTAGCCGGCGATGAACTTCTTCGAACAACAGGACCGCGCCCACCGGCGCACCCGGGTCCTGCTGCTGCTGTTCGGGCTCGCGGTGCTGGCGATCGTCGCGGTGATGAACCTGCTGGCGCTGATGATGTTCGGACAGGCGGAGCCGGTGGCGCCCGGCCAGCCGGTCGTCACCGGGGATTTCCTGCGCGCCAACCTCGACGTGATGATCTGGACCACGGTGTTCACCGTCGGCCTGATCGGGCTGGGCAGCCTGTACCGGGTGCTCAGCCTGGCCGGGGGCGGTGGTGCGGTCGCGCGCGAGATGGGCGGCACCCTGGTGGAGGGCGATACGCGCGACCCGCTGCGCCGGCGCCTGCGGAACGTGGTCGAGGAGGTGGCGATCGCCTCCGGGGTGCCGGTGCCCGAGGTGTACGTGCTGGAGCAGGAACAGGGCATCAATGCCTTTGCCGCGGGCTATTCGCCGGCCGATGCCGCGGTGGCCGTGACCCGCGGCGCGCTGGAGAAGCTCAACCGCGACGAGCTGCAGGGCGTGGTCGCCCACGAGTTCGGGCACATCCTCAATGGCGACATGCGCCTGAACATCCGTCTGGTCGGGGTGCTGTTCGGGATCCTGGTGCTGGCGCTGATCGGCCAGCGGGTGATGCTGGCGATGCGCTTCTCGCGCAACAACCGCAATGCCGGCGGCATCATCGCCGCGGGTCTGGTGCTGATCATCGTCGGTTACATCGGGCTGTTCTTCGGACGCTGGATCCGCGCCTCGGTGTCGCGCCAGCGCGAATTCCTGGCCGACGCCTCGGCGGTGCAGTTCACCCGTCAGCCGCAGGGCATCGGCGGGGCGCTGAAGAAGATCGCCGCGGGCGGCGGCGCCCTGAATGCCGACAGCGAGGAGGTCGGCCACATGCTGTTCTCCAGTGGCCGGCTGGGGCAGATGTTCGCGACCCATCCGCCGCTGGAGGAGCGCATCCGCGCGATCGAGCCGCAGTTCGACGCGCAGGAACTGGAAGACATCCGCAAGCGCCTGCAGCGCGAGGCACAGGCGCGCACCGAACGCGCCGCCGAGGCTGCCGCGGAGGAGGAACAGCGCGAGCAGCGCGAGGCCGGGCCGGGCGGGCTGGCGCTGAACCCGCAGGCGATGCTGGAGACGCTTGGCGATCCGGGGCTGGCACAGATCCTCGGTGCCGGGCTGCTGGTGGCGGCCATGCCGGGACCGCTGGAGAAGGCGGCGCATTCCGAGGGCTGGGCGGCGGAGGTGCTGCTGTACCTGCTGATCAGCGGGGACACCGATGTCCGGCACCGTCAGCTCCTGCAGATCGCCGAGACCCGCGGGGCCGACAGCGAGACACGGGTGCGCAATCTGCTGGACGCCGCCCCGGAGCTGGCCGCCGACCAGCGCATCCCGCTGCTGGAGATGAGTTTTCCGGCCCTGCGGCGGCTGCCGCCGGAGGAGCGCGCGGAACTGGCGGAACTGGTGACGCAGCTGGTGCATGCCGATGGCCGCGTGTCGGTGTTCGAGTATGCGCTGGGGCGTCTGGTGAACCGTCACCTGGCGGACCTGGAACGACCGGGGGCCGTGCAGGCCGGTGGCCGGCTGCGGCTGGTCAAGCGGGCGCAGGAGGCCTGCCATGTGCTCGCGGTACTGGCCCATCACGGCCATCTGGGCGACGCCGAGGCGGCGCGGGCGGCCTTTGGCGCGGGATTCGAGGCGCTGTCCGAGGCCTTGCCGGTGGCGGTGCGTTCGCAGCTCGCGGATCCGCGCGAGGATGTGGCCGGGCCGGGCTGGGCCGATGCCATGGACCACGCGCTGGAACGCCTGGACGGCCTGCGGCTGGCCGACAAGGAACGCCTGGTGCAGGCCATGCTGGCCACTATCACCCACGGCGGGCGCACCGTCGTCGCGGAGGTGGAGCTGCTGCGTGCGATCGCCGCCGCCCTGCATGTGCCGCTGCCGGTGGCCGAAAGCCCGGAGGCGGCCGAGGGCGAATAGGGTCTGGGTGCCGGCGGCGGCCTTGCCGCGGTATCATCCGCATCATTCCGGGGGCGTGGCGAAACTGGTAGACGCATCGGACTTAAAATCCGCTGGGCGCAAGCCCGTGCCGGTTCGATTCCGGCCGTCCCCACCATCCTTTGTTCCATCAGCCTGCCGGACCCGGGGCTGATCGGCTGCCCGCGCCGAAGGGCGGCCCTTTTCTCTCCTCACGCTCGTTCCATCGTCACCACCATGGACGCGCCGCACGAAGCCGGTACGGCTTTTTCGGTGCAGGCGGCAGCGCGTGGTCTTGCGTGGCCCTGCAGCGGCCATGGCCGTCCGGGGTCGCCCTGAAGCGCCACGGAGGGTGCATCGCCTGCAACCAACCCCGGTTTTCCCGAGGCTGCTGCCGAGCGCCATGCGATTGGGCCGTCGTGCCCCCGGTCTCGCGCTCCATCCCCGGTTTGCCGCGCTCCGGTGGGTGACGTTCCCCGGTCGGCATGCGAGCTGCACAGCTTGACCTGGTTCTCATTCCGGGGAGCTCTGGACAAAACCGGTCGAGCGTTGCGGGACACGCGGTGCTGCAAGGCCTTGCGCGGTCATTGCGATGGAGCCGGGTTTTGCGGTTTGCCACGGAATCAGCCACCTGCGTGTGGTCGGTTCCGGTGAGTCGTCCATGTGCCAAGTTGGGGGAGCGCCGATCCATCAAGGCTGGGTACTAACAATTGTGATGCCCCAGATGGGGGGTGTTTACTTCACAAATCGAGAAAAGCGGCCATATTCAGAATTGGACCCGGTCGAAATCACGGCGCGTTTTCGGAGGGAATGCATGGCGGTAACCGGCCCGCCGCGTTTCCGATCCGGCTTGCGCCCTGTTGCCGGGGGCAGCGGCCGCTCCGGCGGGACACCCGGGAGACGCGATTTCGACTCGGCTTCGCACACCCGGAACACGATGCGACGGATGCAGGCGGTACATGGAGAGACAGAACGACAGTGCAGGGAACCGGCGGCGACGGCAGGGGGCGTCCACCGGCTTTGTCCTGCCTGTGGTTGCGGGAGTGCTGGCGGGCCTGTTGTTCGGGTTGCTGTTCGTCGTCATCGACCGCGCCTGGAAACAGGAACTGGTCGAGCGGCAGCACAGCGCCCTGGCGTCCGAGGTCGCGAGCCTGCGTTCGCAGCTGGAGACCGTCCTCAATGGGGCGGTGCAGTCGACCATCGGCCTTGCGGCCTATGCCTATGTCCGGCCGGATCTGACGGACGAGGAGTTCAAGCGCATCGCGGGCCGTATCCATCGCGAACAGCCCGAACTCCTGCGCGCGCTGACGCTCGCGCGGGGTGAGGTGATCGAACATGTCTATCCGCGCGAAGGAAACGAGGACGTAATCGGCCTGAACATCGCCAGGCACCCCGAGCAGAGGGAGTCGTTCCGGCAGGTACTCGAGTCGCGCCGGACCATGGTGGCCGGGCCGGTTCAGCTGGTGCAGGGGGGGGATGGCCTTCTGGTGCGGACCCCGGTCGATGCTGCCCCCGACGATCCCGGTGCGAACGGGGCACGGAAGGAACCGGTGCCATGGTCGATGTCGAGCATCGCGCTGGATTTCGAAGCGATCCTGCGCGAGGCCGAGTTGTACCCGGCCGCGCCGCATCTGTCCCTTGCGCTGCGCGGGCGGGACGGGACGGGGGCCCGCGGCGAGGTGTTCTACAACCCCGCCGATATCGACATCGACGAGGCGGTGTTCCGTTTTATGGTGTCGTTTTCGGGGGGCGACTGGCAGATGCTGGCCAAGCCGGGGCCGGACTACGGCGAGACCCGGCGGCCGTTGGCGTGGTGGATCCTGGGGGTGGTCGGCACGCTGGCGGTCGGCGGGTATGCCTACCGGGTCGGCCACAGCCTGCACGAGGGGCAGCGCTCGCTGTCGCTCTACCAGCGACTGGTCAACAACCTGGAGGACGCAACGCTGGTGGTGTCCGGGCGCCGGGTGTTGTGGGCGAATCCCGCCTTCGTGCGCATGATCGGGGAGAGCCCGGGGCGTGGTGATTCGGTTGATTCCCTTGGTTTCATTCATCCGCAGGACCTTCCACAGCTACCCGGGGATCTCGATTTCTCCCGCGCCACGCCGGATCCGCAGGGACGCGAGATCCGCGTGCGTACGGCTGGTGGTCAGTACCGTTTCCATATGCTGCGTTGGGTGCCCATCGAATGGGACGACGCCGAGGCGGTTTTGCTGACCCTGGTGGATGTGCACGAGAACCGGGTGCTGTTCGATGCCCTGACCGAGGCGCACGACCTGCAGGATGCCCTGTTCGAGGCGATGCCCGGGCATGCCCTGGTCATTGATGCCGGCGGCCGGATTCGGCGGTCGTTCGGCGAGTCGCGCGGCGCGGCACTGGCCAGCGGTCCGCTGGTGGGTAGCCGGCTGGACCAGTTGCTGCCGGCGGCGACCGCGGGCCGCCTGCAGGCCGCGGTGCGCCGGGCCTTGCAGGAGGGGCGACTGCAGGAGTTGCAGTACCGCCTGGAGGATACCCAGTTCCATCACAATGCCGCCGGCGATCATTCCGGTGGGCCGCGCTGGTTCGAGGCCCGGGTGCGCCCGATCGCCGCCACGTTCGAGGGGCAGCCGGCCGTGGTATGGCACGCGCTCGACGTGACGAAGCGCAAGCAGCTGGAGGAGCGCCTGCAGACCCTCGCCTGGGAGGACCCGCTGACGCATGCCGCCAACCGCGCCGCACTGGAGCGCGCCTTCCCGCGTCTGGCGGCGCGCGCGGACCGGGAGAACGGGCTGCTGGCGCTGGTGTTCATTGATCTCGACCAGTTCAAGCCGGTGAACGACCGCTATGGCCACGCAGTAGGCGACGAACTGCTGCAGCAGCTGGCCCAGCGCATGCTCCACCGAATCCGTCCGGAGGACCTCCTGGTGCGACTGGGCGGGGACGAGTTCATCGTCCTGACCGCACCGCTGCACAACCGGGAAGAAGGACAGGCGCTGGCGCAGCGGCTGAGAGACAGCCTCGCCGCGCCATTCGAGATTGCGCCCGGCCACGGTGACCGGCTCGCGATCACATTGACCTGCAGCATCGGGGTGGCCTTCTACCCCGGGGACGGACGCCAGCTGGTGGATCTGGTGAGTGCCGCGGACCGTGCGATGTACAGGGTCAAGGCCGCCGGGCGCGATGGCGTGGCGCGAGCCGATGGCGCGCCCGACGGCCAGGGCTGGCCGGAAGGTCCACAGGAAGGTGACGGCTAAACCTGCCGCACCCGGTCGGCCGCGCTCAGTGTTCCGCGTTCGGGTGCTCGAGGATGCGGGCGGGATGCAGGCGCTCGCTCACCGGAGCGGGCAGTGGCTCCACCAGCCCCAGCAGGCGGTCGGCGATCAACTGCCCGGCCAGCGGGGCGTAGAGCAGCCCGCGCGAGCCGTGCGCCAGGGTCAGCAGGATGCGGTGGTCCGGGTCGCAGCGTGCCGGCCCGACCAGCGGCAGGCGGTCGCGTACCACCGTCCGGGTGCCGACCCAGTGGTCCAGGATGCGCACGGCGCCGGTCTCGCCCAGGCCGGGAACCCAGCCCAGATGTTCCAGGTTGGTGCGGTCGTCCTCGGTCCGGGGCGTGCGGTCGGTCTCCGGCTCGCCGGCGGGGCCGGTGCGCCGATAGGTGGCCCCGAGCCAGGCGGTGGAGCCGGCCTGCGGGATACAGTAGCCCTGACCCGTGGCGACGAAGCCACCCCAGTCGGGCAGCGGGGCCTGCACCCGCGTGCTCTGCCCGGTGACGGTGGCAATGGCACGCTGCTCCTCGCACAGCGGCCCGCCGACGCCGTTGGCGAGGATGATCGCGTCGAAATGCGCCTCCCCCTGATCGGTCGTCAACTGCACACCATGCCCGCCGGGAAGCGGCCCGATCCGCTGCACCGCCTCGTGCCGTACCGGGGGCAGCGCCCCCGCCAGTGCGCGGCAGAAGGCGCCGAGGTCGACCGCGCAGCCGGCCGGATAGTGGATGTGCGGCTCGGGGCCGCAGGCCGGGCCGTCGGGGTCGAAGAGATCGCCGAATGCCTGCCGGCCCGCGGCCAGCAGGCGTTCTACGCGTTTGCGGGCATGGGCGCTGATGCCGTGGAACGCGACGCCTTCGGCCAGCCGCAGTGGTTCGCCGCCGGCCGCCTCCAGGCGTTCCAGCAGGGCACGGGTGGTGCGCAGGCCGGCGAGCGAGAGCTCGTTGAGGTCGTGATCCGTGGGGTGCAGGTTGGGCAGCAGCACCGCCGCCGGGTTGCTGGAGGTGCCGCCGGCGGCGCCAGCGGGATCGTAGACGCTGACCGCGCAGCCGCGATCCTGCAGGGCAAGGGCGGCGCTCAGGCCGGCGATCCCGGCCCCGGCCACGGCCACCCGCTGTGGGGTGCGCTGGTCGCCGGCGCCGGCGAAGCGCCCGGTCAGGCGCTCGCGTTTGCCGCCGTGCCCGGGGGCGCGCTCGACGCGGAAGCCGGATGCCTCGAGGTCACGCCGCACCTGGCCGGCGGCGGTGTAGGTGCCGAATGTGGTGCCCGGGTGCGACAGGCGGGCGATCTGGCGGAATACGCCGGTGTTCCACAATGCCGGGTTGCTGCGCGGGGCGAATCCGTCGAGGAACCAGGCATCGATGCCGCCGCGAACCTCCGCAAGCAGGGGGGCGGCATCGCCGAAGCCGAGGGTGAGTACGGCACGCCCGCCGGGAAAATGGATCCGGTGCAGCCCCTGTGCCGGCGGCGGATACTGCGTCCGCAGGGCGGCGCTGTCGGCACTGTCCAGGCCCAGGTGGCGGTGCACCGCGGCCAGGTCCGCCGGCGACAGCGGGTGGGCCTCCAGGCTGAACAGTGACAGGAACGCGTCCGGCGGTGCATGCCGGCGCCATTCGGCGAGGGCCTGGAGGATGTTCAGGCCGGTGCCGAAGCCGGTTTCGCCCACCGCGAGGCTCCCCCCGGCCGCAAAGCGGGCGGGCAGGTCGTTGGCCTGGATGAAGACTTCCTGTACCTCGGCCTTCGGGTCGTCGGAGCCGAAGTAGCTGTCGCCGTAGTCCGGGGCCCAGGGGCGGCCGTTGCGCCACTCCAGCCGCGCCCATTGCAGGCGGCCGGAGGATGCGCGGGGGTGGTGTGGCTCGCGTGGCGCCATGAATCTGCGCCTCCGGGCGTCGCCCGGAGGCGGGCCGGGCGGGCTTATTCGACGAGTTCGTCGTAGGGGACGAACGCGACCTGCTGGTTGCGTTCGCCCTCGTCCAGCTGGGCCAGCAGCGTGTTGCTGAGGGACTGGAAGCTGGCCAGTTCCTCCCCGGAGAGGGATTCGCTCTCCGGCAGTGCGACGCGCATCGGGTCACGCGGGCGATTGTTGACGTGAATCTCGTAGTGCAGGTGCGGGCCGGTGCTGCGGCCGGTGTTGCCGGACAGGGCGATGCGGTCGCCGCGCTCCACGGTCTGGCCCCGGCGCACCAGCGCGCGGTCCAGATGCAGGTAGCGGGTAGAGTAGCCCTGGCCGTGTTCGATCACGATGAACCGGCCGGCGTAGGGGTGGTTTTCCACGCGGGTGACGACGCCATCGGCGGGGGCCTTGATCGGCGTGCCGATGGGCATGGCGAAGTCGGTCCCGTGGTGTGGCGCGACGCGGCCGGTGACCGGATGGCGGCGCTGCGGGTTGAAGGGGGAGCTGATGCGGTAGTTGCCGGAGAAGGGGCGGCGGTCGAACGGCGGCAGCAGGCTTTCGCCCTCCGGGGTGTAGAAGCGGCCGTTGGTGTGGCGCGCGGCGCGAACCGTGATGCGCTGCCCTTCGTAGTCGAAGGCGAGCAGGCGCAGGTTGTGCGGGGTGTCGTCGCCCTCGAGGGTCTCCTGCTCCAGCAGCAGGGTGAATTCGTCGCCGGTGCGCGCGTGGGTGCGTACCGGCAGGTAGCGGTCGAGCATGACGGCCAGGGCATTCACCGCGCCCGGCGAGAGGTCGGTGCGCCGCGACAGCGCGGCGGAGATGTTGCCGTCGATCTCGGCGCTGATGATCATGTGACTGATCTCGCGCCCGTTCTCGACCTCGGCGCGCTCGAAGTCCCAGCCGTCGTCCTCGCGCACCCATTCGTGGCCGCTGGCGCGGTCGGTCCACAGTCGCAGGTGGGTCAGGTAGCCCTCGTCGTCGACCTGCCACTCGATCTCCTGGCCGGGGCGGATGCGGTTGAGGACGGCGGCGTTGTCGTCGTCCCCCAGCAGGCGGTACAGCGTGGCCAGCGGCAGCTCCCATTCGCGCTCCCACAGGCTGGTCAGGCGTTCGCCTTCCTGCAGGGTGTGGCGCTGCCAGTCGGGTTCGTCGACGGCCGCGCTTTCGTCGCCATCGTCGAGATCGAAGGTCTCGTAGGACGTGGGGCTGTCGAGGTCGGCGTCGTCCCTGAAGCCGCTCTGCTCGAGGGGGTCGCCGCTGAAGGCGACCTGCTGCGCGCGGCCCTCCGCGGGCCCTCCGTTGGCGGTGGCGGAGCCGGGCTCGACGATCACGGGCGCGCTGCCGTTCATGCCTCCCTGCAGCGGGATCTCCACGCGTTCGGGAGTCCCGTCGGAAGAGGTTCCGGGGGCAAGTGCGACGCCAATGGCGATCGCGAGACCGGCCCCGCCGGCGAGCATGATGAAAGGAGTCTTTCGTTTACTGCCCATTTGGCTGCCGCCCGATTAAAAGTTTCCGTGTTATACCACGTTTTTTTTGCGTGTGAACCCCTGCCTGGGGACCAGTTTCCGAGTGTGCCGGAAACCCCCGACAGGGCGGCGCGGAACCCGGCGATACAGGTTGTTCCGTGCATGTGCCGCGGTCCACGCGGGTTGCAGCCTGCCTGGAATCAACCACCTGCGGTGGTCGATTCCACCGGCCTCAGGTGCGGATGCCGGTGCCGCGGTTGAGCAGGTAGAGGGCGGTGCTGTAGAGCACCACGATGAAGCCCGCGATGATCACGAACGACAGGGCGACCGGGAAGTCGCTGGTGCCCAGGCTGCCATAGCGGAAGGCATCGACCATGTACAGGATCGGGTTGAGCATGGAGACCCCCTGCCAGAACTCCGGCAGCAGGCTGACCGAGTAGAACACGCCCCCGAGGTAGGTGAGGGGGGTGAGGATGAAGGTCGGCACGATCGCGATGTCGTCGAAGGTGCGCGCGAACACGCCGTTGATCAGGCCGGCCAGCGCGAACAGGATCGAGGTCAGCAGGACCACCACCAGCATCACGCCGATGTTGTGCACGCTGAGCGGACTGAAGAACAGCGACACCAGCAGGACGGCGACGCCGACCGAGAGCCCGCGGGCGACCCCGCCGAACACGAAGCCGAGGATGATCACGCTGTTGGGGATGGGCGATACCAGCATCTCCTCGATGTGGCGCTGGAACTTGGAGCCGAAGAAGGACGACACCACGTTGGAATAGCTGTTGGTGATCACCGCGAGCATGATCAGCCCGGGGACGATGAAGTCCATGTAGCGAAAGCCCTCCATCTCCCCGATCCGCTCGCCGATCAGGCCGCCGAAGATGATGAAGTACAAGGCCGTGGTGACGACCGGCGGCAGGATGGTCTGCACCCAGATACGGGCGAAGCGCAGCACCTCCTTGGTGACGATGGTGCGGAACGCGGTGAAGTAATCGCTCAGGTGCTGGCGCTTCATGGCTGATTCTCCGGCTGTTCCTTGGTGCCCCCACCTCCGGCCGTCAGGTGGCTGGGTTCCTGGCCGTTGCGGGTCATGCGGATGAACAGTTCCTCCAGCCGGTTGGCCTTGTTGCGCATGCTCTGCACGCGGATGCCGGCATCGTCGAGTACGCGGAACAGGTCGTTCAGGTGCTGCCCGCGCTGGATGTCGGCCTCGAGCGTGAGTTCGTCGACCTGGCGCAGCCGGATCACGGGATCCCGCGGCAGGGTGGTTACCGGCTCGGTCAGGTCCAGGACCATGGTCTCGGTCTCGAGCTTGGCCAGCAGTTCCTTCATCGTGGTGTTCTCGACGATGCGGCCGTCATCGATGATGGCGATGTTGCGGCACAGCGACTCGGCTTCCTCGAGATAGTGGGTGGTGAGGATGATGCTGCGGCCGTCCTCGTTGATGCGGGTGAGGAAGTCCCACATGGAGCGGCGCAGTTCGATATCCACCCCGGCGGTCGGCTCGTCGAGGATCAGCAGGCGCGGTTCGTGCACCAGGGCGCGGGCGATCATCAGGCGGCGCTTCATGCCACCGGACAGGGTGCGCGCCATGTCCTTGCGCTTTTCCCACAGGCCCAGTTCCTGCAGGTAGTGGCCGGCGCGTTCCCAGGCCTCGCGCCGCGGGATGCCGTAGTAGCCGGCCTGGTTGACCACAATCTCGCCAATCGGCTCGAAGTTGTTGAAATTGAACTCCTGCGGCACCAGCCCGATGGAGCGCTTCACCTCCTGCAGCTCGCGGTCGAGATCGTGCCCGAACACGCGCACGGTGCCGGCGGTCTTGTTCACCAGCGAGGTGATGATGCCGATGGTCGTCGACTTGCCGGCGCCGTTCGGCCCGAGCAGGGCAAAGAAGCTGGCGGGCGCCACCTCGAGATCGATGCCCTTCAGGGCCTCGAAGCCGTTCTTGTAGGTCTTGCGCAGCCCGCGTATTTCCAGTGCCGGCGTCATCGTCACGTCCTGTTGCGGCAGGTGTAGGGTGTGGCCGCCACCGCGGCCGGAGAGACGGGTATTATGGAGGTTTTGTAACGTTTCGAGGAAAGCCCGTGGATTCTTCTGTCTTTGTCGACGCGTCCGACACCGCCATCCCCCTGATCCCCGTGACCGCGGATTCGCTGGCCGAGCGGTTGGAAGCCGCGCCGCCGGCGTGGAAGGCCTGGGTGGAGGCCGCCGGCTTCAAGGCGGATGCGGGTTCGGTGCTGCGCCTGCCCGGCGAGGGCGGGGCGCTGGCCGGCGTGCTCTGCGGCTTCGACGCGGAGACGCCGCTGTGGATGATCGCGGCCGCGGCGGAGAGCCTCGGCAGTGGCGACTACCGGCTGGAGACGGATCATCTCGGGCCCGACCTGCAGGAGCAGGCGGCGATCGGCTGGGGACTGGGGCGCTACCGTTTCGACCGCTACCGCGAGGGCCCGGAGCAGGCGCCGCGGCTGGTGTGGCCGGAGGGGGCGTCGCCCGAACGCGTGCTGGCCCAGGTCGAGGCGATCCGCCTCACCCGCGACCTGATCAACACCGCACCGGCCGACATGATGCCCGCGGATCTGGCAGCCGCCGCCGAGGATCTGGCCGGGCGTTTCGGCGCCGGCCTGGAGGTTGTCTCGGATCGCGAAGAACTCGCCCGCAGCTACCCCTGCGTGCATGCGGTCGGCGCGGCCAGCGTCCATGACCCGCGGGTGATCGAGCTGACCTGGGGGCAGCCGGATGCGCCGTCGCTGGTGCTGGTAGGCAAGGGCGTGTGTTTCGACTCCGGCGGCCTGAACCTGAAGCCGGGGAATTCCATGCGCCTGATGAAGAAGGACATGGGCGGTGCCGCGATCGTGCTCGGGCTGGCGCGGCTGATCATGGCGCTGGAGCTGCCGGTGCGCCTGACGGTGCTGGTCGGGGCGGTGGAGAACGCGGTCGGATCGCGCGCCTTCCGTCCGGGGGACGTGCTGACCGCGCGCAACGGCAAGACCATCGAGATCGACAATACCGATGCCGAGGGGCGCCTGGTCCTGGCCGATCTGCTGGACCGTGCGGCCGCCTTCGACCCCGCGCTGATCGTCGATTTCGCGACCCTGACCGGGGCCGCCCGGGTGGCGGTGGGAACCGAGATCAGCGCGTTCTTCTCCAGCGACGAGGGCTGGGGGCGTGCGCTCGTCGAGCCGGCGCGCGATCTGGATGATCCGGTCTGCCAGCTCCCGCTGCACGGGGCCTATCGCTACATGCTGGACAGCGACGTGGCCGATATCGCCAACAGTTCGAAGGAGGGGTTCGCCGGCGCGATCACCGCCGGGCTGTTCCTGAAGGAATTCGTGCCGGCGGACGTGCCGTGGCTGCACTTCGACATCATGGCCTTCAATACCCGCGCCCGGCCCGGGCGCCCGAAGGGCGGGGAGGCCATGGGCCTGCGCGCGCTGTTTGCGGCCCTGGAGGCGCGCTTCGGCCCGCGCGGCTGAACGGGCCGGGCAGCCGCACGTGCGGCCCCGGTCGCGGCCCGGGGTGGTGGCGGTTCAGATCAGGCGCAGGTCGCTGCGCGCGCGCACGATCTTGCGCAGGGCGATCAGGTAGGCGGCGGTGCGGTAGTCGAGCACGG
>SL_3KL_010_SEDDRAFT_10003775_pt1 | contig 13746 bp, 13 predicted proteins | sample SodLakKL_010_SED_2_FD_10381 | JGI IMG/M metagenome (IMG submission 10381)
TCTCATTTGCAGTTTTAATTGAATAGACATTCGTGCATCAGAAACACACTGCACCGCAGATGGATGAAAATAAGACAGAAGAACCGTCCCCTTGTCTTATCTTGTCTTTCTTGTCTTATTTAGGATGGTTATTTGGATGCTCCCGAGGGCACCTCTTTTGAAGTTCTGGCAGGTACGGTTACCACTGAATTGCTTACAGCAATAACCAGCAGGGCAGCCAGGGCCAAGACGACAACAATTTTTCCGTTTGCTGGAACACCGGCAGGGCTGGCAGCCAATCCAAAGTTATGCATAAATGCCGCTCCGGTCAGCATCCCTAAAAAAGTCAACCCGGCATCTGTGTCCCCTTCCGAACCCATGATGATCTGTCTTAAAGGACAACCTCCCAAAAGCACCGAACCAAATCCAACTACCAGCATCCCTGTAAAGTTCCAAAAACCATCGGTATGAGCGATAGGCTGATCTACAAATCCCAGCTGAAAGTAGCCGAAGGCAAGGCTGCTGACCAGTGCCACCAGAAATAAAGCAAAAGTGCCATAAAAAAGATGAGGGTCTTTAATTAAAAATAAATCGCGAATTCCCCCGGCCATACAAAGACGGCTCCGCTGCACCAGCGCGCCTACAACTAAACCGGCCAGCAGGGAAACCAGTACCGGAGCATAGAGTGAGCCCGGTCCGGATTCACTGAAAAATATAAAAGCCGGCCTTATAATAACCAGTAATAACAGGCCTATAGCTAACACCGGCAGCACATATCCGCTGGAAGAACCCAAGGGGTAGTTGCGTCCCAGGGAAAAACCCCGATGTAAGAAGAATATTCCTACGTATATACCCGCCACAAACCCTGCCAATCCTACCAGGGCATTTAAATCACCGGCAGCCAACCTCAGGACCATTCTCAGAGGACAGCCCAGGAATATTAAAGCCCCTACGATAACAATAAATCCTAAGAAAAATCTTAAAAGAGGAGAAGATCCCCCCCGTGCTCTGAACTCTCCTGCTGCCAAAGCAATAATAAAGGCCCCCAGAATAAAACCGGAGACTTCAGGACGGATATACTGCACAACTTCAGCACGATGCAACCCCAGCCCCCCGGCAATATCCCGGATAAAACAAGCAACACAAATACCGTAGTTCCGAGCATTTCCAAGATAAACCAATAGAACACCGATAAAACCTATTACTGCACCCGACAATACAATTAATCTTTTCTCATTCATAAAACTGAAGCCCTCCTCACCACATTAATATAGTAGATATATAGAAAAGAGAAAGTAACTTAAAGTCTCACCTCCTCCCGGGATAGTTCATAAAGCGCCTGCAGCAGAGTATCAAGCTGCGATGGGGTATTCAGATAGCTCAGGCTTATCCTGACCGTTCCTTCAGGAAATGTCCCCATACTCTGATGAGCCCACGGGGAACAGTGAAGCCCTACCCGAGTCATAATGTCATATCTTTCATCCAAAAACTCTCCCACCATGGAGGGAGTAACCCCCTCCATAACGAATGAAACCAGGGGCATTCGGTTTTCCGCTTTTTCTTCTCCAATGATGATTACTCCGTCGATGCTGTTCAAACCCTTGATCAAATGGTTGGTTAATTCTATTTCTTTTTCCCTGATTTTTGGCAGCCCCTCCCTCAGAATATATTTAACCCCCGCCCCCAACCCGGCCAAACCTATCGCATTGGGTGTCCCGCTTTCCAGGGAATCCGGCATAAATTCCGGCTGCCTATCCTCTTCAGACCTGCTCCCGGTACCACCCCGGTATAGTGAATCCAGTTTTAATTCCGGGTTAACATACAGGCCTCCCGTCCCCTGTGGCCCAAAAAGCCCTTTATGGCCAGTAAAGGCCAGAAGGTGAATACCTGCTTTCTGTACATCAATGGGATAAGCTCCTGCCGTCTGGGCAGCATCTACCATAAGGTATATTCCATGTTTTCGGGCAATTTTCCCCACCTCTTCCAGGGGAAATACTGTACCCACCACATTGGATCCATGTAGAATGGATATGAGCCGGGTATTTTTGCAAATACTCTGCTCTAACTGGTCTAAATCCAGTTGGAAATTTGGAGCCGGACACTCAATTCTGGTAAGCTCTACTCCTGTTCCCTCCAGGTAACGCAGAGGCCTGGCGGTAGAGTTGTGTTCCAAAGTACTGGTAATCACATGGTCTCCCGGTTTTAAGAGTCCCGAAAGGGCCATATTAATAGCCATAGTGGCATTTAAAGTAAAAACAATTTGTAAAGGGTCCTCAATATTAAATAATTGGGCCAAAGCATCCCGGGTGTCATAAACAACCTCTCCCGATCTCAGGGAAAGGCGATGTCCGGACCGGCCAGGGTTGCCCCCTATTTCATTAAAAAAATAATTCATGGCAGCCACAACTTCTTCAGGTTTTGGATAGGACGTTGCCGCATTATCCATATAAATAACCATGATTTTCTCCCCTCTCCATAAATCCAGCTGCTTTTTACATAATGACATATGATTATAAACTCATTGGTTGAAATAAGGAAAAAAAATCTCTGCAAAATTATTATATATTAAATTCATAAAAATATCTTGTGTTATTTTATACTAATCATAACTCTTTGTTATGTTTAGTTGGGCCTGTACAAATGAATCGTTATAACATTACTTCTTCTCTTCCTGTAAGTCCCATCTGGCGCTGCTCTTACAGCTTTTATTTGGGAATCATTCTTCCTCGGATTATACTAAAAAAACAGCATTACCAATTCCTCCAGAAACTTCTATGTACATACAAATGTTTTCCAGTATTAAAAATATTTCTTAATAAATACCCGAATTTATTAAGTATTTTTCTATTTTATAAAAAGAAGGGTTTGATACTTTTCGCCATCATTTCCCATAAAGCCGTATTTTTACAAATAATTACCGCCTTCCATAAAATAAATAGGTTAACCTTCCTATTCTACCGCTTAAAGACATTTCTTCTTTTTGGTTTCCTATTTTTCCACATGTTATAATTAATTTCGCAACTTACTTAACATAATATTTTTGCAAAGGAGGAAATAATTATTAAACGTGCAGCTGCTTTATTTATTATCACTTTGTTGATTTTGGCTTCCGTTTCTGCCGGTGCTGCTTCCTACTGTGTAGCACCAGGTGACAGTCTATGGAAAATATCCCAGAGATTCAATGTTAGTGTGGATCAGCTAAAAAGTACAAACCACTTAAAATCAAATCAAATATTGGTGGGACAAGTCCTTCAAATACCTGAAAACTCAAAGCTGGCGGTACATAAAGTGCAACCAGGAGATACTCTATGGAATATTTCCCAGCGTTACAATGTAAGTGTGGAACAACTTAAAACCGCTAACAAACTTACTTCCAACCAAATCTTCGTTGGACAGGCCCTTACCATACCCGGAGGCATGGTAAACCTGGCAATACACAGGGTTCAGCCGGGAGATACCTTATGGAAAATATCTCAGCGATACGGAACCAGCGTACCGGGTATTATGAGCCTCAATAATCTAACTACAACCATGATCTATCCCGGCCAGGTGCTGAACATACCTTCCAGTTCCCAGTCTTCTTCAGAATCTCAGAGCTCCAGCTCAAATACCCTTACCCGGCAGGGAGTGATGTACACCGTAAGAAGTGGAGATACTCTCTCCCGTCTGGCCAGTCGTTTTAACACTAATGTACAGGCTATCATGCAGACCAACAAGTTAAATTCACAACTGCTTATGGTGGGACAGCGTCTGGTCATCCCACAAAACTCACAGTCAGCTGTGGACATGCAGGTTCCTTCCCGGCAGAGAATTGGCAGTTTCGGTGAATACCTGGAGTGGCCTTATGCCAGTATGCTGTTCAACGTTGGAGCTACAGCCACCATAACGGATGTGGCAACAGGGCTTAAGTTCAGGGTAAAACGGCTGGGAGGAGGAAATCATGCTGATGCCGAACCCCTTACCTCCGAGGATACAGCGATTATGAGAAGAATCTATGGCGGCAGCTGGAGCTGGAACACCAGGGCAATTATCGTCAGCGTGGGAGGAAGATCTATCGCGGCTTCAATGAATGGTATGCCTCACAGCATACAGACCATTTATAATAATAGTTTTAACGGACACTTCTGTATTCACTTTTTAAACAGCCGTACCCATAACACCAACAGCGTCTGCCCAAATCATCAGGCAATGATCAGGAGAGCAGCCGGGCTGCAGTAATATTAAGGGAATACAAGGAGTCTTGTTTTCTGAAGCACCGTCTGAAGCTCATTTTTCAAGAAACTAAAAAAAAATAACTTTTATTAAAATTAAACAGACGGGAAGGAAAAACTTCCCGTCTGTTCTTCTTTATTAAATAAACATAAAGTATACTTTCAGAATTTTATATATGAGTTATTATTACCTTCTATTCTTCACTTTTTATGTTTTTCCCACCGACCCAGCGATCCATCACCAGGCAGGCGGTTAAATCTCCGGTTACGTTAATGGCGGTACGACTCATGTCTAATATTCTATCTACTCCGATAATTAATGCAATTCCGCTGGCAGGTATTCCTACACTAACCAAAACTGTGGACAGAATTACAATACCTACCCCCGGGGTAGCCGGCGAACCTATGGAAGCGCCTACCGTCATTACTACAATCAACAGTAAAGAAGCCACACTTAAATTGATATCAAACACCTGGGCCAAAAAAACAGCAGCTACTCCCTGATAAAGTGCAGTACCGTTCATATTCACAGTGGCCCCCAGGGGAATTAAAAACTGAGAAATAGAAGGCCTCACATTTAATTTCTCTTCAGCAACTTTTATGGAAAGAGGCATTACTGCTGCTGAACTGGAGGTAGAAAACGCTAAAAGCTGTACTTCTCTGACTGCCTCTAAAAAGCCCCAGGGAGCCCTACCCGATACAAAGAATACAATGACCAGGTAGACCACCATAAGAAGAAGCAGTCCCCCCAACACGGTCCCCACATATACCGCCATACCCAACAGAGCTCCAAGGCCTGTATTCATGGTGGTCTGAGCTAAAAGTCCGAAGACAGCGATGGGGGCTAAAAGCATCGCCCACTGCACCACGGTCATGGAAACCTCCTGGATAGAACTTAGAAGATCCAGGAGAGGCCTGGACTGTTTGGCCGACAGAGAAATTAAGGCCAACCCGATGATAAGTGCAAATAAAACCACCTGCAGCATCTGTTTCTCCACCATGGCACTGAGGGGATTTTGAGGAAGGATGTCCGCGATTATATCCGGAACCTGGGTAAAACCTGGAGTTTCTATCTCTTCCGTTCCCTCAGGCACTTCAACAGGTTCTGCTATGGTTTCCAGGGCGGTGCTGTCGATATAGTTCCCTGGTTGGATAATAAGTGCAGCGCTGAGTCCAATAACAATAGCCAATATCGTTGTCACCACAAAGTAAAAAACCAGTTTTGATCCCATACTTTTTAACTGCTCCATATCCTCTGTGGAAGCCAGGCCTGTTATTACTGAAGCAAAAACCAGTGGAACCACAATCATCTGAATCATACCCAAAAAGATTTGACCTGGAAGGGCCAGCCAACTGCCAATCACCAAAGCTGTTTCCCTTTCCACCAACCCTGTAGAGGGGCCTAAAAGGACCCCTACCCCGATTCCCAAAAACATGGCAATCAGAATTTTTAACCACAGGCGTCCCATGGTCAACTTTTGAAGGTATTTTGTCAGGTCTTTCAAGGGCTTGGGTTTTAAAATTTCCAGTGGATCTAATATTGTAAACACCCCCTTTCATTGCTTTATATATTTAAAATTATCAATAATTGTCTTTTCCCATGGGTTATAAAATGTCCTGCTCTTCTTCCTTTACATCATCAGCAGATAAACCTTTTTGTGTTCTCAACTTCTCAATCCTCTCTAGAGGCCTTTCCAACTGCCGACGGCGGGTGGTAGCTAAAATCTCGTAATCCTTTTGCAGTTCATTAATTTTTCGACCTAAGGATTCCATTTTTTTGTGAAATTCAGCCCACTGTTTTTTGAAGACACCAAACTGGGATAATATTTCGTTGGAGGTCTCCTCCAGGGCAAAATTATCCACAGCCTGACGGATTACTGCCAGGACAGCAAACAGGGTTACCGGAGAACAAATGATGACCCGATGATTCAGCGCAAAATCCAGGATAGACCCATCCTGTTCATGGATAAAACTGTATATCTGGTCATTGGGGATAAATAAAACCACGTAGTCAACCGTATTTTGTTCAGGATTTATGTACTCCCTGTTAGTTATTTCCTTAATTCTGTTTTTTACATCTTTTAGAAAATCATTTCTATGTTTGTTTTTTTCCTGTTCGGATTGGGTTTCCAGAAAACGCACATAGTTATCCAATGGAAATTTTACGTCCATGTTGAGTTTAAGGTTTCGGGGAAGGAGAAAGGTAAAGTCCGGCCTGGTCCCTGAGCTCTCAATGTTCTTTTGTTTTACATAGTTGACATTTTCCATAAAACCGGCTGCCTTCAAAATATCCTCCGCCATTCTTTCTCCCCACTGCCCCCGGACCCGGGAGCTGGAGAGCACTTCCTTGATCATCCCTGTAGTTTGCAGCAGCGCAGCTGTCTGTTCCCCTGCGTTTTTAAGATGGCTGGAAAGTTCCCCAAACTTTTTTTCCCGATCCTGTTCCAGGCTTCTGACCAGCCGTACTACATTTTCAATTTCCGAATTCATACGCTGCAGCTGCTGGTCGATAAGATTTTTTCGCACATCAATTTCCCTTACACTTACTTCTCTCTCCGACTCCAACCGGGTTTTCGCCAACTTCAAGAACTCTTCTGTGGATCTGGAAAGAGCATCAAACGCCAGGCTGCCAAAGCTGTTTTTAACACTTTCTACAACGGCTGCCATGTTTTCCTGCTGTTTTATTTCACTTCTTTTATAAAGTTCCTCAGCAATTTCCCGAGAAGCCTTAAACTGATTCAGCCTTAATAAATAAGCTGCAGCAAATCCTATTGTAAAACCCGCCGCCAGGGCGGCGGAAATTAATGGCCAGTCCAATTGTTTCCACTCCTCTACATGAAATGCTCTTTTTTTACCGCCTGGGTCATGGCTTCATATCCATAAATACTGGGATGGACGCCATCCACATGGTAATCATCCTGAATTCCACCTGTTTCAGGATCCAGAATTGATCTGTAAAAATCAATAGTTTTTATCTGCCTTTCTCCAGCAAATAGATTCATCTGTTCCCTGTACAGGGTTAGTATATTTTCAAAAGGTTTCTCATTTACAGGAGTTGGAAGGCCGATTATGGGAATAATCCCGGACTCCTCCGCATGGGTGCACATTTTTCTTATGTTTTCTCCGACAGTCCCGGGAGAAATTTTACAAAAGGCATCGTTCACCCCGCCCATTATGATCACGTGGGTAGGATTGTAATAAACAACGCAATTAAAAAAACGGTACAGCATAAAAGAGGTGGTATCTCCACAGGAACCCTGATTGATAATTTTAATATTTAATAAATCACCGGCAATGTCAACCCAGGAATGTTCAGGTGTATAAGGAAAACCATAAGTGATGGAATCTCCCAGGGCAACCACTTTAATTTTTTGTTCAGACATACATTATATCCTCCAAAAAAATTTTATTCTGTTTCTTACCTTATATTGTAACATAAGTTTTATGGAATTAGAACATGTGTTTTTATTCTCTGCCCTTTCCTGGTTTTCAGGGTATTGATTATTTTTCAAGGTTTGTTCCCGAAGCTGCTCATAATAAAAGAAAAACCAGAAATAATAAAAACATAAAATATAGGATACAACATTTATACTGTATCCTATATAAGGAGGCTTTTAATGACTTTTTCTCAAAGAGAAGTTAACCTGTTAAAAAAATCCCTGGCTTATATCCAGGTTGATTTAAAAAAATTTACAAAATATCAGGAGGAAAGCATAGACCCCAATATAAAGAAAGCCTACCATCAGGTAATTACTGCCAAAAAGGACCATCTGAATCTTATGACAACCATCTTAAACAGAATTTCCAAGGGGGAGAATTAAATGGACGATACTGACCGACTGATGGATTCTATAAAAGATGTTAAATTTACCGCTTCCTTGTACAGCAGCAATGCTGCAGATTGTACAACTCCAGAAATAAGAAATGTTTTTCTTAAGTATTGGAAGGACAGCCAGGACCATGTCCTGCTGTTTAAGTCTCTTTTACCGGAGGAATATAAAAATTATTAAAAACTATATTAACCAACGTCTTCCAGTTCCGCCTCTTCAATATTTTCTTCTTCTTCTACAGTGCTTTCTATTTCTTCACTATTTTCATTTTCTGGGGCAATTACCTTTACGTCCTCCTCCTTCCTGGGCCCTACATGATAGATTGCAGGGGCAGGTTTATAGTAATCTCTTGACAGTCTTTCCCGTTGAATTTCCTCTTCCCCCTTATATATAATTCTCCAAACGGTTACCCGGTAACCAGGAGAACCGGACTGCACTAACTCTTTTTCTCCTGGCTTCATATCTTTTTTAACTTCGGTTTTAATTTCCGGCTCAATTTTTACAACATCAGAAGTAACAATCTCAACCCTTTCTTCTGGGACAGGATTTCCAAAAAATCTCATGACCAGTTTATTCCCCTCCACCCTGGAGGAGATAAAAACGTGATCGGAACGGGTGTTTTTAAACTTTAAGTCAAGGTAGCCGTAGGAAATAGTTGCATCCCTTCCCACGGGCAGGTAACCTACCGCCCTCCCATGATTGGCGCGCTCAACAATTTCCATACTGCTCAGAAGGGCGGCATTATATAGTGTTGATGATACTTGACAAATTCCTCCCCCTATCCCTGGAACGAACTGACCGCCCACAATAATTGGCGCTTCTTTAAAACCTCTCTCCACTGTGGCCCTGCCCACAACCTGGTTAAATGAAAACACTTCTCCCGGAGCCAGCATAGTTAAATTAATCAATCCACTGGCCAGTTTTATATTTTGGTTGCGGTTTTTATCATTCTCGTTAAACACAGTATGAAATTTTGTCAGCATATCACTTATTCCGGTGGCCTGCAGACATTCTGTTGTGGTTTCCGGTTCAATTTCTATTACAATAACGGGAAATTCAATAAGTGAATTAAATTGGTCCAATGATATCAAGGTTTCGTAGAAAGAACTTTTACTTTTCCCCTGATCCAGCTCTATCCCATTTTTCCCCGGAATAATTGAGATTTCATCACCCTGCACATCAAAATCTGCATCCACCGGCTCTACTTTTATTTCTGCAGCTAATTGATTTAGTAATATATCAATTTTTTTCTCATCGATTATGAAACAGAGAGGAATATCTTTCCCCTCCCGCAAAACCTTCAGTCGTTCCTGTATATTCTCCTGGAAACTTCCCTTTCTTCCTATTAGTAATGCTTTCTCGGACAAACTATCAAAATCAAGTCTTATTCCCAACTCTTCCAGGTTGTACTTTTCTTCTCCATCCAGGAATTTAAACAGGACCTCCTGCTGTTCAAAACCAAGAGCTTCTAATTCTTCTTTGATTTCCTGATCATTTAAAAAACTCACGTTCCTTTCACCTATAGTTACTCCCGGATAAGTTTTATCTATAAAATAAAGAGTATCCGCTGCCCCTGCTAAAATCAAGATAAGCACTAAAATTCCTGCAATGAGCAAATATTTATTATTCATTAGGGACTCCTTTTGTTCTTAATAGTTACTCATATTATATTTATGGATTTTTCAGTCTTTTATAATATAATTTTAAAAATTTCTTATTTATTTTCGTATAATTTCTTCGTTTTCGGCAAAAATAGAAATGAGCTTCACAACAAAGAAAGTTCCTTGTAAGCTGCTCTTACAAGAACCAAACAAATTGTTGTGGAGCTCTTTATTATATTTTTTTAATTTCAATAAACTGCCCTGTTCTTCTGACAGTCCTGCTCCCATGCCCGGACGTACAAAAAAGAAGACAGGAGAACCGTCCCCCTGTCTTCTGTCTTCTAGCGTTTCAGAAAAACTTACTATATTTTTACAGAATAGAAAGAAGTATGCCTGCTGCTACCGCAGAACCGATTACCCCGGCCACATTGGGGCCCATGGCGTGCATCAACAGGTGATTGTTAGGATTATATTCTCTTCCTACCGCCTGTGAAACTCTGGCTGCCATGGGAACTGCAGATACCCCGGCTGAGCCAATCAGCGGATTAACATTCCCGCCGCTGAGCTTACACATAATTTTACCCAAAATAACCCCTGCTGCTGTCCCGATGGCAAAAGCTGCCAAGCCTAAACCAATAATCATCAGGGTCTCAACCCTTAAAAAAGCATCCGCACTGGCTTTCGCCCCCACGGTAACCCCTAAAAATATAACAATTATATTATTCAACTCATTTTGCGCGGTCTTGCTTAGACGATCAGTTACACCGGATTCTTTCAAAAGGTTCCCAAACATTAACATCCCCACCAGGGGTATAGAAGCAGGAATCACCAGCCCGGTTAACAACGAAACGATTATGGGAAAAAGAATCTTTTCTCTGCGTGAGACAGGCCGCAGCTGTTCCATAACAATTTTTCTTTCTTCAGGCGTGGTTAGGGCTTTCATGATGGGGGGTTGTATGATAGGGACCAGGGCCATATACGAATAGGCTGCTATAGCCACAGACCCCAGAAGTTCCGGAGCCAGGTTTGCTGTTAAATAGATTGCCGTTGGACCGTCGGCCCCACCAATAATACCAATAGCACCGGCTTCCCTGGCTGTAAATCCCAAAAGGGTAGCTCCTATCACAGTGGTAAAAATGCCAAATTGGGCGGCTGCCCCCAGTAAAAAAGTTTTAGGATTGGCAATCAATGGGCCAAAATCTGTCATTGCCCCAACGCCCAGGAAGATCAGTGGAGGGAAAATACCTAAATCTACCCCTTGGAAAAGATACCAGAAAAGGCCTCCCAACTGACCGTCAACCGGAGGGGCCATTAACCCTCCCAGGGGCAAGTTTACCAAAAACATGCCAAAGCTTATAGGCACCAGCAGCAGCGGTTCGTATTTCTTTTCTATGGCCAGGTACATTAAGATGCCAGCAATGAAGACCATAATAAAATGCATCAAAGTCATGTTCATAATACCGGTACTTTCAATGAACATAACAAGCTTGTCGATAACCATGTTTTTTCCCCCTATTCTTAGCCGATGGTTAGGATTGTATCATTTGCGTCCACACTGGCTCCCTTATTGAAAGAGATAGATAGGACTTTTCCAGAAACCGGTGCGCTCAATTCGTTTTCCATCTTCATGGCCTCCAGAACAGCCACAATGTCTCCCTCTTCTACCTGGTCCCCTACATTTACCTTAATATCTAAAATTGCCCCNGGCATAGGAGCGGTTACCGGAGTGCCAGCAGTGGAAACCTCAGGAGTTGTTACAGTTTCAACAACTTTTGCAGGCTGAGACTGAGATTGGGTTCCCACAGAAGGGGAAACAGGTTGGCCGCTGCCTCCAATCTCCTCAACTTCTACTTCATATGTTTGTCCGTTTACCGTAATCTTGAACTTTTTCATGGTTAATTTTCCCTCCCGTAAGTGATAATTACATCGTCAGTCCCTGATAAAACCCATGGAGCCAAATGATTCCCTCGCTTGACCTTTTTGACCCGGAGTTGATACCCCGGCCTTTCCAGATAAGCACTCACCGCAGCGGTAATAACAGCTAGAATTTCCGGGGAAATCCCCGGTTCTGCCTTCTCCGTTAACTTTACCGAAGCCTGAGGTATATTTACAGATTTATCATTTTCTTTTTGTTTCAAAATTTTTTCTGCATTCCTGGCCTCTTTCCTGTTGGAATCATTGGTTAAAAACGTACCGAAGGCCTGAAAAATAACATTCAATAGGAAAAGGACCACCAAAACCACTACAAAGCCAATGGCCATTAACTGTACACTGAACAGTAAATCCTGCATAACGATTCCTCCTAAACCTGAAAGTTTCCGTGTTTTTTCCCCGGCATCTTTTGTCTTTTGGTGCGGATAAATTCAAAAGCATAAATAATTTTAGCCCTGCTTTCTTCCGGAATAATTACATCATCAATCAAACCCCGGGCAGCGGCTTCGTAAGGAGAGACACGTTTTTCAGCATTCTCCCTGGATACAGATAACACACCGGCTAAAGCCTCTGGGGTCAATGCACCTATTTCCGCGGTAGGCCAGGCAATGACCTGGTCTACACCCAGGAACTTGCTGCCCATACTTACCCCGGCGGATCCATAGCACCTGCCGGTAATTAAAGTAATTTTGGGGACTGAAGATTCAGCGTAGGCGAATATGAGCTTTGAGCCATTCCTGATGATACCCTTTTTTTCTTGAGATGCTGAGGGTAAGTAGCCAGGGACATCCACCAGGGTAAGGATAGGCATGTTAAAAGCATCACAAAAGCGGACAAATCTAGCCCCTTTATCACAAGAATCAACGTCCAAACATCCCAACAATTCACCAGGTTGGTTAGCTACTACACCCACGGGCAAACCATTAAGCCGAATAAAACCGATTACCAGGTTGTCAGCATAACCTGACTGAACCTCAAAAAAACCATTTTGGTCAGCCAGTCCATTAATCAGTTCTTTTACATTATAATCCCAGGTGCCGGAAGGCAGCAGCGTTTTTAAATCGGGGCCAATCCGATTCGGATCATCACCAGATTCTCCTGTCGGTGGTTCCTCCATGTTATTCAGGGGAAGGTAACTTAAGAGGGTCCTGAGTTGTGGAAAGACCTCCTCTTCTTTTTTGGCCTGAAAATGAGTTACTCCACTTTTTTGGGTCAAAACCTCTGCGCCCCCCAGGTCACGGCCGGACAACTCTTCACCGGTTACATCCTTTACAGCCTGAGGAGAATTAATGAAGATTTCTGTTTTTCCCTGCACACTAAAAATAAAATCGCTGAGCCCTGCAATAAAACCCAAACCTCCTGGACACGGACCGGCAGCTACAGTAATCAAGGGAATAATCCCTGAATATGTAGTATATTTAGAAAAGAGCTGCCCGAAATTTTGTAATGCCATGAGATTATCATCCACCTGTACTCCACTGCCGTCAAGAATTCCAATCAAGGGAGTGCCGGTGCTGCCTGCCTGCTCTAACAGAGAAAGGATTTTTTTCACTCCCTGCCCCGATAAAACACCTCCATTGGAAGAGGGGCACTGAGAATAGATAAACACAGGCCTGTCGTCAATGGTTCCAGCTCCGGTAATTACCTCTTTCCCCCAGTCATCCGCAGTCTTTACAAACAAATTTAACTCTAAAAAACTATCCTGATCCAGGACATTTTCAATTCTTTTTCGTGACTGAGAAAGTTCGCTGCCTTCTGCGATTATCCTTTCCCGGGTTTCTTGAAAGAGCTTTAACTTGCTTTCTACATCCATTACTTACCACCTCTGCTTTCCATGTTGAGTAAAAAAAATTATTGTTTATATTTTATCTTTTTTTTAACATAAATACAAGAAATATAATTAGGAAATCAATATTTCTTCGATATTCTGATTAAAATTCTTGTTTTAACCACAAATCTTGTTTTATTCAGGTTATAATCCTAACCCTGGATTTTCCTAGAAAATAATCCTGAAATTTTAAACCAACTGTGACGTGTGTAAATATTATAATTCCCTGGTTTGTTTCTGTTTATTTTTCCATTTTATTTCAATGGAGGCCTGCTCCAACTTCTCCACATGGTACATGGGTACAGTGACACCACCCAGCTGGGAGCCTGTTAAACGGTCAATTCCATGACAGTCTGACCCGCCGG
>SL_3KL_010_SEDDRAFT_10003776_pt1 | contig 13746 bp, 8 predicted proteins | sample SodLakKL_010_SED_2_FD_10381 | JGI IMG/M metagenome (IMG submission 10381)
ATGTCGGTGGGATTGAAGTTTGTGTTTAATTCTCCTTAGTACTCTGTTAATTATAGTTTGCGAACTAAATATTGGTCAAACTATTTTATAGGAATGATTATTACAATAATCATTCAATTTGATTAAATTCAAATTGATATTTACAACCGGAACCCTGTTATTGTAGGAGGGTATTTAATTATAATTTATATGCTAAAAACCTAAAGAATTAAATCAATCTGCACCGAATTTCATCATGCTTAAGGGTACAAATTTAAAATATGCCAAGTCATTTAATTTGAGACTGGTCTTAGAAACTATTCGATTAGAAGGGCCTGTATCAAGAGCAGAAATTGCAAAACGTACGCAATTAACTGCTCAAACAGTGACAAATATTACGAAAAAAATGATGAATGCGGGACTTATCTATGAACATGATCGTGTTCAGGAGGGAAGAGGGGCTCCATCTATTTTATTAAAGTTAAATGGGGATGCAGCCTATTCTATTGGTATTGATTTGGATAAAGATCACCTTTCATGCGTGCTTGTTGATTTAAACGGTAAGATGCGACAGCATATTGGGATTAACTTAAATTTTCCCACACCTGATGAAGCAGTAGAATTAATTAGTGAAAATGTAGAGAAACTAATTAAGCTTGAAGGAATCGACCTGGACTTGATTTGGGGTGTGGGTGTGGGTTTGCCCGGGCCGCTTGTAATATCAGAAGGAAGCATTGTTACTAATGTAGTAAACCCGCAGTTTTTCGAAGGATGGGATCATATTCCCGTAGTAGAAATGCTGGAGAAAAAACTTGGACTCCCGGTTATATTGGAAAATAATGCATCATCAGCAGCTATTGGTGAACGATGGTATGGTGATGGCAAGCATATTGATAATTTCTTTTATATAGCGTTTGGTGCAGGGCTTGGCGGGGGAGTGTTTATAAATGGTCAGCTACATTCAGGTGCGACTGGTAATGCCGGAGAGCTCGGTTATTTTCCATTGTCTAATGATAAATACGTGTCAGATGAATTTGAGCAACCACATTTAGGTATGCTTTTTAATTTACCTTTGTTATATAAAAGATTGAATGAAGAAGGATTTAATGTTGAAAATCCTAAAGATCTTATTCAGTTGTTAGAAGATAAAAACTCATTATTATTGGACTGGCTAAATAATGGGGCAAGAGAGCTGGCACCTATGATTTTGGCAATCGAATATTTAATTGATCCCAATGTTATTTTTATTGGAGGAAGATTGCCTGAAAAAGTTTTGAGATATCTGATTGAAAAACTTGAGGAACAATTACCATCACTCAGAATTCAGAAGAAAACTTCATCCCCTGAAATCAGGCAATCAACAGCCGGTGTTGAGGCCACTGCATTGGGTGCCGCAACTCTTCCCTTGTATACATCATTCGCTCCAATTCCCAAATTTTTAGAAAATAACGGGATGGATAGAGTTGATAGTTTTAAATCCAGGAAAATCTTATAGCAATTAGCCGGAAGAAAACAGCTTCCAATTCAATTATTTTATTAACATCATTTTTCCGGTCTCTTCATTTCCCCCGCCTGTAACTCTGTAAATATATAGACCGGAAGATAAGTTTTCAGCTTCAAAGCTAACTTCATGTGTACCCTGTGAATAATACCTACGGTCGGTAAGTTGCTGAATAAATCTTCCAAGATGATCATAAACTCTTATTGTAAGATTCATCCCGGTAGTTTCGTGCACTGTAAATGAGATATTGGTTGTTGGATTAAATGGATTGGGGAAATTGCTATTTAATTCGAATGAACTGCCGGGTTGCTCACCATTTTCAGCAGATTCCCTTGGATCCAGTATAACAATTTTTTGCTCATGTCTATCCAGTGAGAGGCCTGGAATGGTCACGTTTCCGCTTGAAGTACTGTAATTGCCTAATGGTTCGAATTCATTCGTTTCAGGGTCAAATAATCTGGCTTCATATACATAGTCATCAGCTCCGCTTATCGTAAGAGTCAGATCATTAAGCGAGGAGGATTCAATGTTATGTATGTATGCATAAATTGTAGAATCTGTTTTTACTGCATAAGCCTCGGTCGGAAATGAGCTTTCAATCAGCTCAAAATTACCATTACCCGATTCCAGCATTTTATCCATAATAAGGCGAACACCGGAAAAGTATTCAAACAGGTCTCTCTCATCAAACCACTCCCACCACCAGCTCATGGGAAGAATTGGAGTTGAATGAAATAGACCATACCAAAGCCCGCGTTTATAATCGTGAATCTTTTCATCCTCAATTGTTGAAAAGTCAATATTCCAGTCCCATTCTCTGCCATATTCCCCGATAACATAAGGCCTGTTTGTACCGTGGTTTGTAAGCACATCGGGAATGTTCTCAGTTTCTCTGTATAAATGGCTTTGATTGATATCAATATCAGCTACGTTAAACAAATTATTGATTTCACCATGAGAGATACTTGTCGATACCAGATGATCGTAAGGGTCAATACTTTTCAAATACGTGCTCATTTCATTATGCCATTGAAAAATGTGAAAGTCAGATATTTGTTCTGCATCTCTTACATTGTCTATTTCATTAAAGAATTCCCAAACGGCTATAGCAGTACTATAGCCCCATCTTCCCACAAGATATCGCAACCTGTTTTTATACATGCTTTTTGCTTCATCATTGGTGAAAAACTCTGATGGTGAATCAGCCGGACCGCCATTATCTGAATTATATCTGTTAATTGGCCATTCTGAATTAGATATAAACCCCCCGTGTGCATCTAATGCGATCATTAAATAAATCCCATGATTTTCGGACAGTTCAATCAATTCATCCATTCGCTCAATTGCCCCGGGATTAAAATATTCGTCAGAATTAGAATAGATATTTGTGTTTGTAACCTGCTGCCAATCTAATGGTAAATTCCATGCATGCATCCAGGTTCGAACAAAGTTTGCCCCGCCACTTTCAAGCCTTTCGAAAAAATACTCATAGGTATGATTTGGATCTTCCCAGCTGCGGTATTCCCATCCAATATTTATTCCCAAAGCTCTGAAGGGTGCTCCGGAATCATAAGTCAGGCTCCATTCATTAGTTGGATCGCTATTTTTAATTACAAAGCCATTACCATCAGATGATTGCACATCAAAAGATCCTTCAGTAGTTGCATCCGTTAATTCTCCGTCTATAAATAGCTCGAAATGGTAACTATGTTCTCCGGTCTCGCGAGGAGCAAAATGAGCTTTCCAGATTGAGCCGGATTCAGACTCAGAGCTAAAAAATACAGGCAGCTTACGCTCTTCGCCCGAAGGTGAGGTAAACATCATATTCAGTTTAATATCATGCTGATCGAACGGATTATCATAGTTTGCATCAACAGATATTGTGAATACATTTTTTTCGAATTGAATAAAATTGTCAGAATCTGACTCATATTCAGTAATTGAGTTCTGTGAGACAGAGATATTTACCAACAGTAAAAACTTTATTACAAATAATTTCAACAAGCGTATTTTAAGCATAGGAATATAATTTTGTGCAAATAACTACGGAAAGTTTCTGCAACTATTTTTAGGAGATATAATTCTTTAATCTATTTTTACTTTTTGGCATAGAGTTTTCAGCTTTGAAATTCCTGGAGCATGGTTAATAACTTTCGATCTAATTTGTGCCCATACCAATCTTCGTATTCCACATCAGCCCGGTTACTGTCCAAAATGCCAAAATTACTTGCACCTATAAAATCCCATAAACAGTACCCTACTTTCATTTCGTGAAAAATTTCAAGAACATCTCTGAACCATGCAAGGAATACATCATGCGGTAGTTTATGAGAGCCGCTTGTTTCACCAAGATGAACACCAACACCCTGTTTTATAAGTTTTTTCCAGGGAGTGTAATACATTTCCAGCCTTTCACGATCCCACTTGTAACCGTGCTGATCTATTGCGTTCGGCCAAATCGGGTCTTCCCAATCAACTCCGCTGATCCATGATACATCATAATGGCTTATACTGCCCGGTATATAACAATGAACACTTTGATCTATTCCAAGCGGAATCAATTCCGGGACAGTTAAATTTCCGGCTCCGGCACCATCGGCAATAATAATTCTGTGTGGAGTAGCTTTACGAATAGCACGAACTGCCGGTTCAACCGAACGCCTGTAAATTTCGCCGTTAAAATTATCATAAGGCCATGGTGCTTCATTAAACAGATTAAAGCTGAGGTTCGATGTACTGATATGTTTATATCTTTTTGCAAATAATTTCCAATGGAATTCAAATGCTTCAATAGCCTTTTCGTCACCCCAGAGGCTGAAAGGCTCAACTACATCATTATGTATGCAAAACCCGGGTGCATGATGAAAACACAAATTTACATGAATGCCATACTTTTCCCCATAATGAACTGCTTTATCAATTAACTCGAGGGTACTTTCATCAATTTTGTACACTTCTTTCACATCAATATTTGTATTGGCGTATACTTTCTTTTTTAACCAGGTTCTGTAAGACATTGGCAGCCTTACAAAATTAAAGCCCCAATCAGATATCCACTTAAAATGCTCTTCTTTTGGCTCGTGAATACCTCTGTTTAATTTGTAGAAATATTGAAGATTAAATCCTTTCCAGTAGGGGAGCCGGTTTTCATATTTATGAGTGGCCGATGATTGGAAAGCAGCGGGAAGTGTTAATGACGCACCCAACAATCCACCTTTTTTTAAAAAATCTTTACGAGTTAACTGTTTAATTTTATCCATTAGAATTTGATTTAGTTTTCACTGTCAAAAAAATTGCTCATTTAAATTCTTTGAAAGGTGTTTTTGTGTGTTGTAACCGCTTTTCTGCGAGTTCTGTTATGAAAATATAAATTTTTCTTGCAATTAAACAATCAAATTGATTAATTATTGACGGGGACAATTTGTAAGTGTTCCTATTGCTCAGTTGTAAGATTAGAAAAAGGGATGGTGTTCTGACAGAACTAACACCCAATGAACACTTACATATTTAATTTTTTACAAGTAATACCTGATTTACAAACAAACTTATTATGGGAAATACAGTACAACTTCAAATATACCTGAAAGCGCTTTTAACAATTCTGTTGATATTCAGTTTTAGTGTTAATGTGGCAGCGCAAGATACCGGGCACCTTGTAGAAGGAACCGTTACAGATGTAGATGGCGAACCATTGATCGGTGTTAACATCTTTTTGAAAAGCGACAGAAGTATTGGTACTACAACAAATTTAGAAGGTAACTTTTCTCTAAGAGTTGCAGACGAAAATGAAGTGCTAATATTTTCGTATCTCGGTTTTTCTACTAAAGAGGTACCGTTAGAAGGCAGGTCTCAAATTCAAGTTGAGATGGCTTACGGGGCAATGATGGGTGATGAGCTTGTTGTTGTTGGATATGGGGAAATGCGCAGATCGGATATGACAGGATCAGTTTCGCAGGTCCCGGCAGAAAGGCTTGAAAATCTCCAGTCTCACTCTCTCGACAGAATGCTGCAGGGGCGGGTACCCGGTTTGCTGGTAATGGGGCCTTCTGGTGAGCCCGGAGAAGGAGTTACAATGCGAATTCGTGGCGCCAGTTCCTTACATGGATCAAATAGTCCGCTATATGTAGTAGATGGATTTCCATTAGGATCAGCAGGCGATTTAAATCAGATTAATCCATCTGATATTAAATCTATTGAAGTTTTAAAAGATGCTTCAGCTGCTGCAATCTATGGTTCAAGAGGGGCGAATGGTGTAATACTTGTAACAACTACAAGTCAAACAGATGACCATAGCACACGAATTAATCTGAATATCCAAAATGGTGTATCTACATTAGCCCAGGATTTAGACATATTCACAGATCCTGTTCAATATGCAATCGTTGCAAACGAATCGAGAGTAAATGCCGGCCAGGATGCATTATTTACAGGTCAAACGTATTTGGGAACCTATTATCCTTCTGAGGCAGAACTAAGAAGCGGCGACTGGCCACATCGAACAAACTGGCAGGATGAGGTTTATCGGAATGCTATAACTAACGATTATACGCTGTCGATTGAAGGGGGCAGCGATCAAACACGTTATATTTTTTCTGGTAATTATTACGCAGAAGAGGGTCTTACGATAAACAACAGATATGAGAGATTAAGCGGCCGGGTTTATTTAAATCAGCAGGTAACTGACGATTTAAACGTATCTGCGAATGTTAATTTATCTATGACGGATCGTGAAAGATCAAGTGCTTCATATGGCAGATCACCGGTTTTTCCTGTTTACGATGAAAATGGTGAGTATTTCCAAATCGGACCTCAGGATTACTGGCATCCAATTGCACTTGCCCGCGAAGTAACAGATCAGGGAGAATCAATAGATGTTGTTGCTTCAGGAAGAGCTACATGGAATATTCGTGAGAATTTAAACTTCAATTCTCAAATAAATCTAAGCTATGGTGAATCAGTTTGGGATAATTTCCAGCCTTCCAGATATACTTCCACCGGAAACCAATTTGATGGATTTGGTTCGATTGCAAACTTTAGAAACAGATCATGGGCATCAGTAAATTATCTGTCCTATCAAAATGAATTTGCCGGTGTTCACAGGCTTAATCTGACAACCGGTGTTACCACAGAACAATCGATTACCCGTACTTCAAATCTCGAAGGCAGAGGATTTATTAATGAGTCATTAGGTAATGAAGATCTGAACGCAGCCGAGGAAACAATAGTGAATAACAGCCAGGTTGAAGAGGTGTTACTTTCTGCATTGGGCAGGGCAAACTATGTTTATGATGAAAGATATTTACTCACATTTACATCCCGATTAGACGGATCGTCCAAATTCGGATCAAATAATCAATGGGCATTTTTCCCATCTGGAGCAATCGGCTGGAATCTGCATAATGAAGAATTTTTGCAGGATCAGGAATTATTATCAGAAGTTAAATTACGCCTAAGCTATGGACTAACAGGAAACCAGGGTATATCACCATATCAGACTCTGGACCGATTGGGCTCAAATGAATACTTCCTTGATGGAAGATTTGTAACTGCATATGGCCCCGGTATTTTCAGATGGGATGACTTTTTTAAGATCTGGAGTGGTATTGCTAATCCTGACCTGAAGTGGGAAACAACCGAACAGGTTAATTTAGGGTTAGAACTTGGATTTTTATACAACCGTGTAACCTTAACTGCAGATGTTTATCACAAGCGAACCCGCGATCTGCTTCGATTGCAACGATTACCTATTTCATCGGGCTTTGATGAAATATGGGTGAATGACGGTGTAATTGATAACCGGGGCTTTGAGCTTGCTGCAGAAGCTAACCTGTTACGCGGCTCATTCATTTGGAATTTGGGAGCAATGTACTCTCTAAACAGAAATGAAGTGGTAGGAGTTGGAGATAGTGATTTTGAGTTTTGGGGCAGTGAAATTGAAATGTTCAGAACTCCAGTTAATGTCTTAAAAGAGGGATCTCCGCTTTTTGCTTTCTATGGATATAAAACAGATGGAATTATTCAGACATTAGAGGAAGGGCTTGCAGCTGGTTTAACAGGCGAACAGGCACAACCCGGAGAAATAAAATATGTAGACCTGAATGGCGATGGTGTAGTAGATGCTGATGATCGAACCATTATTGGTGATCCAAATCCTGACTTTATTTTCAGTATTTCAACTGACTTCTACTATCGTCAGTTCGACCTTTCTTTTATGCTGTATGGAGCAATAGGTGGTGATGTTTTTAATCTGCAAAAGTTTTCTACAGCAAGCGCTCAGATGCAAAGGTGGACTCCCGATAATCCAACAAATGAATACCCAAGCCTGAATAATTTAAGAGGTTATGAAGTTTCTGACTGGTGGATAGAAGATGGGTCTTATCTGCGGATTCAAAACATAACATTAGGCTACACATTAAACGAACCGGGATTTTTACCTCTTGACAGGCTTAGGTTTTATTTCAGTGCAGATAATTTGCACACCTTTACCAGATTCCAATCTGGTTTTGATCCTGAAGTAGGGGAAAATGGCCTTAATTGGGGTTTCTATCCAAGGCCTACCAAATTCATGTTTGGAATAAATGTAACAATCTAATTTCTGCATAAATAATTACTACAACCTTTAGAATCAGCATTATGCAATCAAAAAAATTAATAATAACAACCTTTTTAATAGGATTACTGGCACTTAGCTGTTCGTTGGAAGAAAATCCTGTCGGATTCTTATCATCAGAAAACTTTTATGAAACTGAGGGTGATGCTTTGTCAGCAGTTGCATACGCTTATGCAATCTTACCTGAAATTGAATACTATTCAAGGCATTTCTATCTGGTAACTACAGTACCTACTGAGGAGTTTACGTTAAAACCGGATGTAGGAGCATCTCAACATGATCTTGATCAGCTTCGCCCGTTAGCTAATAACAGAGAAGTGACCGATGTTTTCAGGTATGCATATATCGGAGTAAACCGGGCGAATATGGTTATAGAAGAAGTTCCGCAAATCCAAATGGATGAAACTTTAAGAAACCAGCTCATTGGTGAAGGCCATTTTCTAAGGGCGCTCCATTATTTTAATCTTGTCAGGTTATTTGGTGATGTGCCACTTCATGCATCTGCGATCAGAGATGTTGAAAGTACAATGCAGGGATTAACACCTCAGGAAGATATTTATCAATTTATAATTGAAGATTTGAATGAGGCTATTGAATTGATGGACCAGCAAAACCGGTATGGAAGGGCTAACCAGGTTGCAGCGTGGGGTTTACTCTCCAAAGTATATTTGCATTTAGCATCAGCCGGGGCTACAGGTGTTGAAGGCTTTGAGTTTGTAACTGATCCGGAAAGTTATTACGAGTTAGCATCTGTCTATTCTGGCTATGTTGTTAACGATCAAAATATCTACTACCTCGAAGAAGATCTGAGAGAAATATTTAGTGTTTACAATGAGGGTGGTCCGGAACGGATATTTTATGCAACTGTTGACAGAGCCGGTGAAAATGAAGGCAATTACAGCAAGATGCCCCTCCTCATAAACCCCTATCTCGATGGAGCTGAAATTGAACTATTAGATGGCATTTCTTTTCCTTCTGGCTGGAACCACGTAATAACAGAAGAAGGGTTTTATTTCTCATTTGATGAGGAAGATCTGCGCCGTAATGAACTTATGGTGGATTCGGTGATTGTTGATGGTGAATACCTGACATATCCCGGGGGAGGAATTGAAGCTCCATTTACAAGAAAATTTATTGACCCTGATCAAACCGGCGAACAAACAAGTACTGATATACCCATTCTCAGGTATTCAGATATTTTATTGACATATGCTGAAGCTGAAGGGCCAACTGCCGAAGGTTATAATGCGATAAATCAAATCAGAAACAGAGCCGGTCTTGATGATTTGGAACCCGGGTTAAGTCCTTCAGATTTCAGAGATGCGGTTCTTGATGAGCGAAGCTGGGAGCTGGCCTTTGAAGGCCACAGATTATTCGACCTTCGCCGAACAAATAAAATGGAAGAAATATTACAGGGGCGATATGGTAAAACTATTCACAATAACGCCTACTACTATGAAATTCCGCAGATCGAAAGAGATGTAAACGATCTAATCGATTAAAACAAAAAACTTGATAAAACTATGTTTAAGTGTAAAAAAAGTTATACAGCAGCAGCGATTTTATTGGCAATGACAGCCGGTATTCTTTTGAAAGCATGTTCAGAAAACCCGGTAGAAAGTGTTGTAAGTCATGAACGTGCAATCGAAGACTTCAGAATAGATAATCAAATAGGAGTTCCTGTCATTATCAGGTCATTGGAAGATGATGATTCTCATGTTACAATTTTTGTACAGCCAGATACTGACCTTTCAGCTGTTACCCCGGAAATTACAGTTTCATATAAAGCTTCTGTATCACCGGCTTCAGGTGAAGAGGTTAATTTTGCTGAAAATGATGGACAGTATACTTATGAAGTTACATCAGAATCTGGCCGAACCAGAGAGTGGTTAGTAATCATTGAAGAGTTTGAATCTAACCTTGCAGGCACCTGGGAAGTGACAGAAGTCAGGTTTGACTATTATTTCGGTGAAGGTGAAGACTGGGGATGGGGTGAAGAGGGAAGGCCGCTCCATTGGGATATATCGGATGCCGAAAATTTGCTTGGAAATACTTTCCACTTTGATATTGAAGGTACTGATGAAAGCGGACGTAACTTTGGAACATTTACACAAGAAGGAGAAACTGCTGATTTTGGCGAATGGGCATACAAATTTGATCGTATACCCGAATCAGAGGGTACCTATCACAGAGACTTCAGTAATGATATCCTGATTTTTGAAGAGGGAACTGAGAATGAGACAAGAACTATGAGTCTTGAGTTTTCAGCAGATGAGCAATCTTTAAATATTGTTTTTGACCTTGAGCCGGACATCGATTGGGATACATTAGAAAATGTAACTGCAGCCAGCAGGTTTTGGTATGAGCTTGTAAGGGTTGATTAGGCTTAAACTTAGAATTAAAGCTCTGTATGTCTCTCTCATAATAGCTGTTGAACTAACAATTATATAAAAAAATAGATGAAAACATACACTATTTTAAATATAGTATTATACACCTTGTACAGTTTTGTGCTACTATCATGCATTGAAACCAATGACACTGTATCGGTTGAAGTTTTAGCTCCGGTGCCCGATGAGGTATCTCAATATGAAATGGTTGAGATCAGTTTTCTGGTAAACGCGGAATTCAGTGATCCCTACAGTTCGAGAGATATAAAAATGGATGGGCTTGTTAGTGGTCCGAATGGTGAAAAAGTTGTACCGGCATTTTTCGAAGAAAAAACAGATGATCGTAAATCAATATGGAAGCTAAGATTTACACCGCGTTTTAGTGGTGATTATAAAATTACCGCTGATCTGAATAATGCAGAGGGTAACGCTCAAAGTGCAGAAATTAATTTTACTTCTGTAGCTTCAGAAAAAAATGGCTTCTTACAACTTCCCGATAACGGCTCGCATTATTATTTCCAGTTCGATTCAGGAAAAAAATTCAGAGGTGTTGGTACAAACTATGCATGGGAAGATCAGCCATGGGACGGTGAAACTCCTCTTTATTTCCCTGACTTTTTTAAAACCCTGAATGAAGCAGGTGCAAATATAGTCAGAAAGTGGATGAATCCATGGACATTGCCGCTCATTTGGACGCAGCCAGATAATGATGATCTGTACACAGTTGAAGAAGAGTATAAATATAACAGGTCAGGTATTGAGCGTACTGATTTAATGTTTGAAGAGGCAATGAAGAATGATATTCAGGTAATATTGGTGCTTGATTATCACGGTGCATTACAAACCGAACCTGATTATTGGGGAGGTAACAATTACTGGGAAGAACACCCTGATAATATCATCAATGGCGGAACTGCTGAATTACCGGCTGATTTTTTTACAGATGATGTTGCTAAAGAAAACTATAAAGACAGGCTTCGGTTCATTATCGCCCGATGGGGTGCATTCACAAATCTGGCGACTATTGAACTGTGGAATGAGGTTGATAATGCACTCGAAAATGAAGGAATTCCGGAAAGTTCAATTGTTGAGTGGCACAATGAAATGGGTGCATATTTAAAAGAATTAAATCCATTTCCTCATTTGGTATCAACAAGTGTTAGCCATCTGCACATTCCGGGATTATTTGCTGCAGAAGGAATTGATTATTCACACATCCACATATACGGAAATACCGCGGGAATGGCTGAAGTGATGGACTCTGTTCGAACTCTTTATCAAACACCTGTTGTGGTTGGTGAAGTAGGATATGACTGGAGAAGACCTGAGGCAAACCAGGTTAAAGAATTTAATGAAGATCTGTTTAAAAGTTATTGGTATGCGCTGGTTGAACCGACTCCTATTTATCCAATGCCATGGTGGTGGGAGTTTTTCTATGAAAAAACGGACCATGAAGCGATGAAAAGTATTGTTGCTTTCAATGAAATATTGATGGCAAGTGACTGGGAAAACTTTGAAAGGATTGATCAGACAAATCAAAATGGAGTGGATGTTGATTTACTGTATGGTGGCAATACCTATGTAGGTTTGTTAAGAAACTCATTATCAAATAATTCCCCACAGTTTAATATTCATACACTGCATGAATATCCAAACAAATTTAATGTGATCTTTTATGACACTTATAAAGGAGAAATCATTAGTGAAAGTGTTCAGAATATCGATGAGAACGGGATGCTGAATATTTCTGATGAGATTTTTTTAAGTAGTCAAAAAATAGCATTAATCATACAATACAAGCAGCACTAAATCCTAATTTAAAAACAATATAACTATGAAGAAAATAATTACAGAGTTTAAAAAAATATCTTTGTTCAGTCTTATTTTTGGCTTGACATTTTTATCCGGAAACGTACTTGCTCAGGATTTACTTGAGTTACCGGTAACATTCGATGATCCGGCTGTAGAATATTTGCCAATGAATGACTTTGGGGGTGTATCAACCGAATTAGGTGAAGATCCCGAAGATCCGGGCAATACAGTTGCAATAACTACCCGATTTGATACAGCTGAAGATTGGGCCGGATCTGCATTTGGTTTGTCATCCGCAATTCCATTATCAAATGAATTCCCTCTTTTAAGATTGAATGTATATGCACCAGAAGAAGGGATTCAGGTTAATCTGAAATTAGAACAATCTGATGGAGATCAGGAAATCGAAATCCAGCAGACTGTTGATGAAGCCAATGCCTGGGCAACTCTTGATTTTGACTTTGGTGATGCAATGGGTGGTGATTTTTCCACTGAATATGACGTAATTGTAGTCTTCTTCAACTTTGGTGTTACAGGTGAAGCAGCTGGAGAACAGGTCTATTACTGGGATCAGGTTGACATTGCAGCAGCAAATGGAAATGGTGGAACAACAATGCCAGATCTGCCGCTTACATTCGATGACCCAAACGTTGAATACTTACCTATGAACGATTTTGGTGGTGTAACTACTACCTTAGGTGAAGATCCGGTTGATCCAAATAATACAGTAGCTATTTCAACAAGGGCTGCAGGAGCTCAGGATTGGGCAGGATCTGCTATAACTCTTGCAAATCCCATTAATTTTTCTGATAGCACACCATCTATTTCAATGATGGTATACTCACCAGAAGCGGGTGTGGATATCAACTTAAAATTAGAACAGTCGGATGGGGCAGAGGAAGTTGAAATCCAGGCAACAGTTAACGAAGCAAATACCTGGGAAACATTGCTGTTTGATTATAGCGACTATTTTGCAGGTAATTTCGATGTTGATTTTGATGTGATAGCCATGATGCCTAACTATTTTCCTGATGGCGATCCCGGCGAACAGGTGTATTACTGGGATAATGTAGAGCTTAGTACTGCAACAAGTATTGCAGATAACACTTCAGATGTGCCAAAAGGTTACAGCCTGAATCAAAATTATCCGAACCCCTTTAATCCAACAACTCAAATTAGCTTTGAACTGCCTGCCACATCACAGGTTACACTAAATGTTTATAATACAGTTGGACAAAAAGTAGCTGTGCTGGCTAATGGGATGTTTTCATCAGGTCAGCATTCTATTCAAATTGATGCAAGTAATTTGTCTTCCGGTATTTACATGTATCGTCTCGAAGCAGATAATTTTTCCGCAGTCCGGAAAATGACCCTTATTAAATAAGAGGTTCTAAGCTTTTATAAAGCAAATAAATAAAATAATAAGCGGTGGTTTACTCCACCGCTTATTCATA
>SL_3KL_010_SEDDRAFT_10003777_pt1 | contig 13742 bp, 9 predicted proteins | sample SodLakKL_010_SED_2_FD_10381 | JGI IMG/M metagenome (IMG submission 10381)
CCGTGTGGCTGCCGCGTTTGTAGTCCTCCATCGCCTCACAATATCATCCATCGCCTAAAGGCGAGGGATTTACGGATCCCCTATCGGGGACTTTAAATTCAATTAGTTAGGGACTTCAAGCAGGCCCCAACTCTGCGTTCTCGCTCTTGCCAATGGAATCCCCATTGCCTGCAAGCGACGCCTTGATTCGGGACCTGCTTGAAGCCCTGAATGTGATCTACAGACCTGCCGGGTTAATCTAACCCGAAGATGCCTTGTCGAATTGGTCCTCTTCGGTCGATCCGGACAGGGCGCTGAGCGAAGACTGTCCGGCGCTGACCGCCTGGGTCAACTGATCGAAATAGCCGGTTCCGACCTCGCGCTGGTGGCGAGTCGCCGTATATCCCTGTGATTCGGCGGCAAATTCGGCTTCCTGAAGCTCCACGTAGGCCTCCATCTGACGAGACTTGTAACCGCGCGCCAGCTGGAACATGGAGTGATTGAGTGCATGGAATCCGGCCAGGGTGATGAACTGGAACTTGTAGCCCATGGCACCCAGTTCACGCTGGAAACGAGCGATGTCGACATCCGACAGATTCTTCTTCCAGTTGAAGCTCGGCGAGCAGTTATAAGCCAGCATTTTCTCCGGATACTCGGCGCGAATGGCTTCGGCGAATTCCTTCGCCTGCTTCAGATCAGGTGTCGAGGTCTCGCACCAGATCAGGTCGGCATAGGGCGCATAGGCCAGTCCGCGGGCCACGGCCTGCTCGTGGCTGGCCCGAACCCGGAAAAAGCCCTCGACGGTACGGTCGCCGGTCATGAATTCCTTGTCACGTTCGTCGACATCGGAGGTCAGCAGGTCGGCGCCCATGGCGTCGGTGCGCGCAACAATAATCGTCGGCACATCGCAAATATCGGCCGCCAGTCGTGCTGCAACCAGTTTCTGGATGGCCTCCTGAGTCGGCACCAGCACCTTGCCACCCATGTGACCGCACTTCTTGGCCGAGGCGAGCTGGTCTTCGAAGTGAACGCCGGCTGCACCGGCCTCGATCATGGCCTTCATCAGTTCGTGCGCGTTGAGCACGCCGCCGAAACCGGCCTCGGCATCGGCCACGATGGGCTTGAACCAGTCGATGTCGCCCTTGCCTTCCGAGCACTGGATCTGGTCGGCACGCTGCAAGGTATTGTTGATGCGACGCACCACCGAGGGCACCGAATCGGCCGGGTACAGTGACTGGTCCGGATACATCTGGCCGGCCAGATTGGCGTCGGCCGCGACCTGCCAGCCGGACAGGTAAATGGCCTTCAGACCGGCGCGCACTTGTTGCATGGCCTGGTTGCCAGTCAACGCACCCAGCGCATTGACGAAGTCTTCTTCGTGCATCGATCGCCACAGCTTCTCGGCACCCATGCGCGCCAGGGTGTATTCAATCGTGACGCTGCCGCGCAGACGCATCACCTCGGCGGCATCGTATGGCCGTTCCACGCCTTTCCAGCGCGGATTCTCCAGCCACTCGGTTTCCATCTTGATGATGCTGTTGACGTCATTCATCGGTACGGCTCCATGGTTTAGGTCAATACAAAAATTTGCGCCTGTGGCGCTCAGTCAAGTTGCCGATACGCCGGCAAGGTCAGGAATTCGACAAATTCGTCACTGGCGGTCACTTCCGCCAGCAGATCGGCAGCCGCCTGGTAGTTTCCGGACGTGAAGGCCTCGTCACCCACATCGGCGCGAATGTTGGCCAGCTCCTCGGCCTGCCAGGTCTGGATCAATTCAGGATCGATGTCGCGTCCATCGTCCAGGCGACCGGCCGGGTGACGAATCCACTGCCAGACTTGCGCGCGAGCGATCTCGGCCGTCGCGGCATCCTCCATCAAGTGATTGATCGGCACGCACCCCTGCCCGTCCAGCCACGCGGCCATGTAGCGAATGGCGACGTTGAGATTGCCGCGCACGCCGGTCTCGGTAATCGTGCCGTCGCACGGTTCGATCAGATCGGCGGCGCTGACTTCGACATCATCGAGGCGCTTATCAAGCTGATTGGGACCATCGAGGTGGCGATCGAAAATTTCCATGGCGATCGGGATCAGGCCCGGATGGGCGACCCAGGTGCCGTCATGACCATCACCGGCCTCGCGCTCCTTGTCCTCGCGAACTTTCTTGAGGGCCTGCTCGTTGGCCTGTTCATCCCCCTTGATCGGAATCTGCGCGGCCATGCCACCCATCGCGAACGCACCTCGCCGGTGGCAGGTCTTGATCAGCAGCCGCGAGTAGGCGCGCAGGAACGGCACGCTCATGGTGACCTGGGCACGATCCGGAAGCACTTTATCAGAATGTTTCTGGAAACACTTGATATAACTGAAAATATAGTCCCAGCGGCCGCAATTCAGACCGACAATCCGGCTTTGCAATGCATGCAGGATCTCGTCCATCTGAAACACCGCCGGCAGGGTCTCGATCAGCACGGTGACCTTGATCGTGCCCGGCTTGAGCGCGAGCACCTTCTCGATCTCGGTCAGCACCTCTTCCCACAACCGGGCTTCTGTCCAGTGCTCGAGTTTGGGCAGATACAGGTACGGCCCGCTGCCCTGACGGATCAGTGACTCGGCATTGTTGTACAGGTAAACGGCCGCATCGAAAATGCCTCCGGGAATCGGGCGGCCGTCGATGAGCACGTGTTTTTCATCCAGGTGCCAGCCTCGTGGACGCACGATCAGCACCGCCGGCTTGCCTTCCAGCTTGTATTGCTTGCCGTTGGGCGCGGTCAGCTCGATGGTGCGGCGAACCGCGTCGTAGAGATTGATCTGACCGTCGACCATATTGGTCCAGGTCGGCGTCGAGGAATCCTCGAAATCGGCCATGAAGACTCGCGCATCGGAATTGAGCGCGTTGATGATCATCTTGCGATCAACCGGCCCGGTAATCTCGACGCGACGATCACGCAGATCATCGGGAATACGCGCCACCTTCCAGTTGCCCTGGCGAACCGACTCGGTCTCGGGATCGAAATCCGGCAACTCGCCGGCATTGAAGCGCGCCTGAACCGCCTTGCGTGCGGCCAGCAGTTCATCCACCCGCTCCCGGTACCGCATCCCCAGCTTGCCCAGCAGACTGCGTAATCCGGCCGAAAACAGATGGCGAGCCGATTCCGGGATGTCGGCGACAAATTCCGGCTGAAGCCCGCTGGCGGTCAATCGTTCAGCGGGATGCTGCTGCGATGGCTGATTCATGGCATTCCGTGCGCTGGCGTATGGCGATGGGGCAAGACTATGGGCTGGTGTGTTATTTGGCAAATTAAATCTTTTGATTTAAAGTATTGGCTGCGCCAATACTGGGAGACGGGAGACGGTAGACGGGAGACGGCATAACGCACACCCGTCTTCCGTCTCCCGTCTCCCGTCTTCCGTCCCATGTACAAAGGCAACCTCCTCAAACATCTGCGCGCTTTCATTCAGACCGCTCGCACCGGTAGTGTCTCGGCGGCGGCCGAGAAGTTGTTTCTCAGTCAGCCTTCGGTCAGTCAGCAGATTCGCTCGCTGGAAGACGAGCTGGGGCGTGAGCTGTTCGAGCGGCACGGGCCGCGCATGCAATTGACGCCGGCCGGCAAGGCCTTGCTGGAAATGGCTCGGCCGCTGGTCGACCGGCTCGATGCCCTGCCCGATGATTTTGCCCGTCGTTACGGCTCGCTGGATTCGGGTGAAGTGCGCATTGCTGCCGGGGAGTCGACCATCATGCACCTGCTGCCGGCGCTGATGATGCGCTTCCGACGCAAGCATCCGGGCATATTCGTTCACCTGCACAACGTCACCGGCGCCGACGGGCTGGGCATGATCCGCGCCGACGAGGTCGATTTCGCGGTCGGCTCGATGCTCGATGTGCCACCCGACATCGATTATCGGCCCATTTACCGTTTCAACCCGGTACTGATCATGAGCCGTGAGCATCCCTTGAGTCGCAAGCGCAAGATCACCCTGGCCGACATCAGCCCGCACGGCCTGATCCTCCCGCCCAGCCGCCTGACTACTTACCAGTTGGTCGACCTGGTCTTCCAGAAGCACGGCCTGCCCTTCAGGGTCACCCTGGAAGTCGGTGGCTGGGAGGTCATCAAGCGCTACGTCAGCCTGGGCATGGGAATCTCGATCGTGACCAGCATTTGCATCACCGAGGCCGATCGCGAGCGCTTGCTGGTCCGGGACATGAGCGAGTATTTCCCGCAACGCTCCTACGGCGTGGTCATGCGCCGCGGCGCGTATCTGTCGCCGCAGGCGGAGCGATTTATCGATCTGATGAGTCCCGACCTGTTTGGAGAATAAGCCCCCAAACCCCATATCTACTGCATGAGCCAACCGAAGCCCGACACCATGATCGCCCTGTCCGGCGGGGTGGATTCCGCGACCACCGCCTGGCTACTCAGGCAGCGGGGTGAGTCGATTGCGGCGATGTTCATGAAGAACTGGGAAGAGGATGATGCCGGGTCGGGCTGCACGGCTGAAGAGGATGCAGCGGACGCTCGACGAGTAGCCGAGTTGCTCGGCATCGAATTTCATGGCCGCAATTTCGCCACCGAATACTGGGAGGATGTGTTCGAGCACTTTCTGGCCGAGTTGAAGGCCGGACGCACCCCCAACCCCGACATCCTGTGCAACCGCGAAATCAAGTTCAAGGCACTGGTCGATCATGCCCGTGACCTGGGCGCGCGATGGGTCGCCACCGGCCACTACGCCCGCCGCCGCGACAATCCCGACGGCACCGTCTCTCTGCTCAAGGGCCGCGATCCGGGCAAGGATCAGAGCTACTTTCTGTATGCCCTGACCCAGGAGCAGCTCGGCGTGGCACGCTTTCCGCTCGGCGAACTGGAAAAACATGAAGTTCGGCAACTGGCCAGCGAGGCCGGACTGCCGGTGGCCGACAAGAAGGACTCGACCGGCATCTGTTTCATCGGTGAGCGCAATTTCGATGATTTCATCGCCCGCTACCTGGATGCCGAACCCGGCGAGATCCATACCCCGGACGGCCGGGTCATCGGCACCCACAGGGGCCTGATTCACTACACACTCGGCCAGCGCAAGGGCCTGGAGATCGGGGGCTTGAGAGATTTTCCCGAAGCCCCCTGGTATGTGGCTTTCAAGGACCTTCAAGCCAATGTGCTGTATGCCGTTCAGGACAGTGTGCACCCGCTGCTGATGTCGACCGAGCTGGTCGCGAACGGCGTCAACTGGATTCGCGGCCAGGCGCCTCGAGCGGGTCAACGATTGACCGCCAAGGTCCGTTATCGTCAGGCCGATCAACCCTGCACCATGAAAAGCTGCACGCAAGACCAGTTGGTGCTGTCGTTCGATCAGCCGCAGCGAGCAGTCACCCCGGGCCAATCGGTTGTGTTGTACGATGGCGACGAATGCCTGGGCGGCGGTGTGATTGTCCGATGCAATGCACCTGAGCCCGAGCCGGTCCAACAGCGCCAGGGAGCTACCGCAACAGCATGAAAGACGCCACCATCGCCTTTGCTGGAATGCTGCAGGCCAGCGAGCTGGTCCGACAGGTCGCCACTTCCGGCAACTGCAGTCAGCAGGCCGCCGCGGCCAGTATCGCCAGCATCTTCAGCACCAGCCCGGAATCCACCGAAGCGGTCTATGGCGGACTGGGTGGTGTGCGCATGGGACTGAGGGTGATGGTCGAAATGTTCTCGGCGCGCAACAGCCAGGAGAATCTGCAAAGCCTCAACTATGCCCTGGGCCTGGCCAAGCTGGGCGTTCAGATTCAGCGCGACCGGGAACGCCAGGGTGACCTGGGTCGGGAAATCGAGCTGATCGAACCGGCCTGGAAAAACAGTGAGGAGCCGATTGACGACAGCATCGTGGCGCAATTGGCCGAAGCCTACCAGCGCCACGTGTCCACGCTCGATTTTCGCTTGTCGGTCAATGGCAAGCCCGAATACCTCAAGCAGGAGGAAAAAGTCGCTTTCATTCGAGCCCTGCTGCTGGCCGGAATTCGCTCGGCCTTTCTCTGGCGCCAGGTCGGCGGCCGTCAATGGCGTCTGATCTTTCAGCGCAAAAAAATGCTGCACCAGGCCGAAACCCTGCTGGCCGCCTGATCCGCGGCGTCGGCCGCATGGATGGCCGGCAGGCTTTCGGTTAGCATACCGCTGGTGATTGCATTCAATGATCCAATGCGCGAGATGGCGCCGATTCGCGCCGAACTGGATGCCGCCCTGGCCCGGGTTCTGGATTCGGGCTGGCTGGTGCTCGGCGATGAGTTGGCCCATTTCGAAAATGAATTCGCAGAATTTCTCGAGGGTGGTCACGTGGCAGGTGTCGCCAATGGCAGTGATGCCCTGGAGCTGGCGCTGCGAGCCATCGACATCGGACCCGACGACACGGTCATCAATGTCGCCAATGCCGGAGGCTATGCCAGTACCGCCATTCTCGCCTGCCGGGCCCATCCGATCTTCGTCGATGTCGACCCGGACACCGGTCTGATCGACCCGGAGCAGCTTGAAGGCGAAACCATGGCATCCGCGCGCGCGATCATCATCACTCACCTGTATGGGCAGATGGCCAACATGCCGGCGCTGGCTGAATGGGCGCAAACGACCAACACGCGGATCGTCGAAGACTGCGCCCAGGCGCACGGGGCCCGAATGGCCGGGCGCTCAGCCGGCGCCTGGGGCGATATCGCGGCTTTCAGTTTTTATCCCACCAAGAACCTGGGGGCTCTGGGTGATGCCGGTGCGGTGTGTTCCGCAAACAAGGCTCTGATCGAGCGGGTACGCTGCCTGCGCCAGTATGGCTGGGGAGAAAAATACGTTCACGAGTACGCCGGCGGACGCAATAGCCGCCTCGACGAAATACAGGCGGCCTGTCTGCGCGCGCGCCTGCCCGGACTCCGGGCGGCCAATCAGAGACGCCGGCTGATCGGCCGTCGCTACCAGAACGAAATCAACAATCCGCTGATCGCTGTTCCGAACCGTCGGGATGATGGCAGCGACGTGTATCACCTGTATCCGGTGCGCTGCCGACAGCGCCAGGCACTGATGGAACACTTGCGAAAGGAAAGCATCCAGACCGCCATCCATTATCCACTGCCCGATCACCAACAACCGGCCTGGAAAGACCGGGATCATGTCCCGAAACTGCCCCACACCGAAATACGCGCCACGGAGATTCTCAGCCTGCCCCTCAACAGCGCCCTGACCGAACCGGAAATCGATCATGTCATCGACGCCTGCAACCGCTTCCAAGCCTGAATGCACGGTCATCGTGCCGGTGTATCGCAACGCCGGTCATGTCCCGGCCTTGCTGGAACGCCTGGCCGAACTGAACGAATCCGTGGTCGGTGGCATCGAGGCCGTGCTGGTGGTGGACGGCAGCCCGGATGACAGTCACGCCAGACTGCTGGCCGCCCTGCCCGATCAACCGTTCCAATCGCAACTGCTCTCGCTGTCACGCAATTTCGGCTCGTTTGCCGCCATCCGCGCCGGTCTGGAATCGGCCAGTGGCCAGTACTTCGCGGTCATGGCCGCCGACCTTCAGGAGCCGGCCGGACTGGTCATCGACATGCTCGCCGCACTGCGCGAGGATCGTGCCGATGTGGTCGTCGGCACCCGAACCTCGCGCCGCGATCCACTGACTTCCAGGCTGGCGGCACGCGTGTTCTGGAGTTTGAACCGGCGCCTGGTCGAGGATGAAATGCCTTCCGGTGGTGTCGATGTGTTCGGCTGCAATCTTGCCTTTCGCGAGCATTTGCTGAAATTTTCCGAGACTCACTCTTCACTGATCGGACAACTGTTCTGGCTGGGTTTCCGTCGCCTGGAAATTCCCTATGACCGCCAGGCCAGCCTGGCCGACAACAGCGGCTGGTCACTGGGCGCGAAGTTCAAATACTTTCTCGACAGCCTGTTCGCGTTTACCGATATCCCCATTCGCGTCTTCATCATCCTGGGCCTGCTGGGCCTGCTCATCAGCCTGGTATTGCTGGCCGTCATCGTCACGGCCCGACTGACCGGAGCCATTGATGTCCCCGGTTATGCCGCGACCGCCACGATCATCGTCTTTTTCTCGGGACTGAACCTGTTCGGACTGGGCGTGATCGGCAGTTACGTGTGGCGGGCCTACGAAAACACCAAGCAACGTCCGCTGGCCGTGGTCATGAGCCGGCAACAATTTCCTGGAGACGCTTGAATGAAAGTTCATCCGCAGGCCTTGTGTGAATCGGATCGGGTTGGCGAGGGCACCCGAGTCTGGGCCTTTGCCCATATCCTGCCCGGAGCACACATCGGTCGCGACTGCAATATCTGCGATGGCGTGTTCATTGAAAACGAGGTCTCGATTGGCGACCGGGTCACGATCAAATGCGGTGTGCAGATCTGGGATGGCATCAATCTGGAAGACGATGTCTTCATCGGCCCCAATGCCACCTTCTGCAATGATCCCTTTCCGCGCAGCAAGCAACCTCCAGCGCGCTTTCCGAGGACCCACGTCAAGCGCGGCGCCTCGATCGGGGCCAATGCCACCATACTGTCCGGGTTGACCATCGGCGAGGGCGCCATGGTCGGCGCCGGAGCGGTGGTCACCCGCTCGGTGCCTCCTCACGCCATCGTGCGCGGCAACCCGGCCCGCATTGCCGGATACATCGATGACCACCCGGCGGATCATTCAGGTTCAGTGGATGACCTCCACACCGAAGCGGTCCGTGTTCGCGGGGTCGAGCTGATTCACCTGACCCGTGTCGCCGACATGCGCGGCAGCCTGTCGGCCGCCGAGTTCGACGAGCTGCCTTTCGTGCCGCGCCGCAGCTTCGTGGTCTTCGAAGTGCCCAGCGCGGAGATTCGCGGAGAACATGCTCATCGCGAGTGTCACCAGTTGCTCAGTTGCGTGCACGGCAATGTCTCGGTCATGGTGGATGATGGTCGCAACCGACAGACCTTTCGCCTGGATCGACCGGAACTGGCCTTGCATATCCAGCCCAGGGTCTGGGCGTCACAGTATCGCTACAGCACCGATGCCGTGCTGATGGTGCTGGCCTCGCATCGCTACGATCCGGATGATTACATTCGCGATTACGAGCAATTCCGCCAGGTACTGAAGCAACAATGAACCCGGCGCAATGGATGGCCCGGGCCCCGGTTCGTTTCGTACTGGTGGGCGGCGCCAACACGCTGCTGTCCTGGGCGTTCTTTGCCATCCTGGTCGCCTGGTTGCCACACCAGATCGCCCTGATTCTGGCCTACGCCCTGGGCGTGATCATTGCCTGGCTGGGCAATAGCCGCTGGGTATTCAGGGCCCGACCCGGTCACCTGCAGGCACTGGCCTATCCCCTTGTCTATGTCGGCATCTGGCTGGTCAACGCCGGCTTGCTGGAATGGCTGGTCAGCATCCGCGAAATCGGCCCGCGTCCCGCCCAGGCGCTGGCCCTGCTGGCGATCGTGCCGATGAGCTTTGCCCTCAATGCCGGCCTGCTCGATGAACGCCACCCCAATCGCATCCAGTTGGCCCTGACCCTGCTGCCGGTGCTGGCAGTAGCCTTTGCCGTGCTGTGGCCGGTGCTGGGCGGATTCTGGCTGGGCGATGATTACTCCAACCTTTACCGGACCTGGGAACTGGCTTACCTGGAACGACTGACCCAGGGAACCTTGGCTTATCTGGCCAGCCCGGTCGATGAAATCGGCGCATTCTATCGACCGGCCATGATGGCCAGCGTTTCGGTGTTGTACGTGTTGTTCGGCGACTGGTATCCGGGCTGGGCCGCATCCAGCCTGCTCATGCACCTGGTCAATACCTGCCTGGTGATACTGGTGATTCGCCGCATGCTGGCCTGGTCGCAGGTAGCCGAGGTGGGACAGCCCGGCGCTATGCCCATGTTGGTCCCGGCCTTGTCCGGACTGGCCTTCGCGCTGTCACCCGTGCTACTGGAGGGGGTGGTCTGGGTGTCGGCCCGATCGGATGCGGCCGTGACCCTGCTCACCCTGACGGCCCTGTGGTTGTGGGTGGGCCGTCCGGGCAGCCAGGCACGATACAGCGCCTGGGCGCTACCGCTGTTGATGATCCCGGCGCTGGGTTTCAAGGAGTCGGCTGCCGTGTTCCCGCTGCAATTGGCGCTGATCTGGGTAGTCTGGCCGATCCCCATTGGTCGCACGAGAGTATGGACCCTGGCGGTCTCGATGATCCTGGTGGCGGCTTTTTTCGCCATTCGGACCTGGCTGTTCGGAGACCCGACCGAGGTGTATGTCGGTGCAGCGGTCAGTGACGCGCTACCGGCTTCCATCCTTGCCTGGTTCACGGGGCTGTTCAGTTCAGTGGGCTGGTTGGCATGGGCATGGTTACTGAGCATGGTATTGCTGGTTCCGGCCTTGTTGTTCTGCCGGGGCCAGTCACTGCGCCTGGGCCTGGCGCTGCTGGTTGGCGCGGGCGGATTGGTGCTAGCGACACTGATCAACCTGGGCCAACTGGAAGCATCCGGCGAGGGGGGGCGACTGGCCTACGGTCCCCTGGCCTGGTGGTTCGCCGGTCTGGGTCTGGCCCTGGCCGGCATAGTGACAAGCCGACCCGCAATTGCACTGCTGGTTGTGTGCGTCACCTTCAGCGCGGTCGTGACGAGCCAGCAATTGAGCCACTACCGCCACGTTCAGGACAGCATGGCCGAACTGGTCAACAAGCTGCCCGATCACGTCGAACAGCATCCCGGGCTGACGCTGCTGCTGGTGCCCGATCGGGTCGACTTCGTGGTCGCCTTTCGCAATGCCCAGGGCGGCGTGGTGATGCCTCCCTTGCAGGATCAACCCATGCTGCACCGTATCCTGCTCACGCTGCCTGAGGAAATTGCCCTGCGCCAGCAGCAACTGGCCGGCGGACTGGCTGCTCGCCTGCACGACATCCAGCCGCGGACGCTGGAGCCCGAGACCCTGCAGGCCCTGTTCGAGCCCGACGAGGCCCGGCCCATTGATCATCTGGCCTGCTGGAATGCCCGCGAACGACGCTTGATCGTGCTCGAGTCTCCAGGCGATGAAGGACAGGATTGGATCGCCTCGATTCAACATCAAGCTCGACATTGCGACCTGCAGTGATGCTGCTGGATTGAATTGCCAAAGGCCTGACTCTCCACGGGCATGGTAAAATGGAAAGCTGTCCGCGGATTGCTGCGCCAGTCAACGGCGGCATCCTGCCCGAACCTGACTCAGTGGAGGAATTTTCATGCGTGATGAACTTGGTTGCCGCGATCAATTCAAGGCCGACGGCAAGTCATTCGGCTTTTACAGTCTGAAGAAACTGGCCGAAACCCATGGCAATGTCGAAAGACTGCCCTACTCGCTGAAGATTCTGCTGGAAAATCTGCTGCGCTTCGAAGACGGCGTCAACATCACCGAATCCGACATCGCCGGCCTGGCCAACTGGGATCCCAAGGCCGAACCCGAAACCGAGATATCCTTCACTCCGGCACGTGTAGTGCTTCAGGATTTCACCGGCGTGCCTGCCATTGTCGACCTGGCGGCCATGCGTGATGCCATGAAGAGCCTGGGCGGGAAGGCCAGCAGGATCAACCCGCTGTCCCCGGCCGAGTTGGTCATCGACCACTCCGTTCAGGTCGACAATTACGGTCGCGCGGATGCACTGGATCTCAACAACCGGATCGAGTTCGATCGCAACAAGGAACGTTACGCCTTTCTGCGCTGGGGCCAGGGCGCGTTCGACAATTTCAAGGTCGTCCCGCCCAACACTGGAATCGTCCACCAGGTCAACCTGGAGCACCTCTCCCGGGTGGTCTTCGGCGAGGAAGTCGACGGCGAACGCATGGCCTGGCCGGATACCGTGGTCGGCACCGATTCGCACACCACCATGATCAACGGCTTGGGGATACTGGGCTGGGGCGTGGGCGGCATCGAGGCCGAAGCGGCCATGCTGGGCCAGCCCATTTCCATGCTCATTCCACAGGTCATCGGATTCAAGCTCAACGGCAAGTTGCCCGAGGGCACCACCGCCACTGACCTGGTGCTGACCATCACCCAGGTGCTGCGCGACAAGGGCGTGGTCGGCAAGTTCGTCGAGTTTTTCGGCGACGGCCTGTCGCACCTGCCGCTGGCCGATCGGGCCACCATTGGCAACATGTCGCCGGAATTCGGCTCGACCTGCGCCATCTTCCCGATCGATGCCGAAACGATTCGCTACCTGAAACTGTCCGGGCGCACCGAAGAGCGTCTGGCCCTGGTCGAGGAATATGCCAAGGCCCAGGGCATGTGGCGCGAGGACGGTGATGCCGATCCGGCCTACACCGATGTCCTGGAACTGGATCTGGGTGAGGTCGTACCCAGCCTGGCCGGGCCGAAGCGTCCGCAGGACCGGGTTTTGCTGAGCGAAGCCAAGAACAAGTTTCTGGCCGAGTCCACCAAGATGACCAAGGACCGCGATACCGGCAAGAATGCCGACGAGGCACGCTTCAAGGCCGAAGGTGGTGGAACTGCCGTAGGCGCCGTCGAGCCACCCGGGTGCGCCGAAGTCGAATACAAGGACCAAACGTTCATCCTCAAGGATGGCGCGGTGGTCATCGCCGCCATCACCTCGTGCACCAACACCTCCAACCCGGCGGTGATGCTGGGAGCGGGATTACTGGCTCGCAATGCCCGTGAAAAGGGCCTGACGGTCAAGCCCTGGGTCAAGACTTCGCTTGCCCCGGGCTCGAAAGTGGTCACCGACTACCTCGAGTCAGCCGGGCTGATCGATGATCTGGAGGCGCTGGGCTTTTACACGGTCGGTTACGGCTGCACCACCTGCATTGGCAATTCCGGTCCGCTGCCCGATCCCATCGACGAGGCCGTGCGCCATCACGAACTGGTGGTCTGCTCGGTGTTGTCGGGCAACCGCAACTTCGAGGGTCGCATCCACCCCGAGGTCAAGATGAATTACCTGGCCTCGCCTCCGCTGGTGGTGGCCTACGCCATCGCCGGGCGCATGGACGCCGACCTGGTCAACGAACCGCTGGGAGAAGATCCGGACGGCAATCCGGTCTATCTCAAGGATATCTGGCCGGACGAGCACGAGCTGCATGATTTCATTCGCGACAACATCTCCTCGGACATGTTCGCCAAGAACTACAAGAGCGTGTTTGAAGGTGATGAGCGCTGGAAGAGCATGGATACACCGACCGGCGAAATGTTCGCCTGGGACGATGATTCCACCTATGTCCAGAATCCGCCCTACTTCGAGGGCATGAGCATGGACCTGCCCGAGATCGGTGACATCGAGGGTGCGCGGGTACTCGCCAAGCTCGGCGATTCGGTCACCACCGATCACATTTCTCCGGCCGGCGCCATCAAGCCGGACTCACCGGCCGGCCAATACCTGCAGGAGCACGGCGTCAAGCCGGTGGATTTCAATTCCTACGGTTCCCGACGCGGAAACCACGAAGTCATGATGCGCGGCACTTTCGCCAATGTACGTATCCGCAACCAGATTGCGCCGGATACCGAAGGTGGATTCACCAAGTACCTGCCCGACGATGCGGTCATGCCCATCTACGATGCCGCAATGAAGTACCAGGCCGACGACACCCCCTTGATCGTGATCGCCGGCAAGGAATACGGTTCCGGCTCCTCGCGTGACTGGGCCGCCAAGGGCACCCGCCTGCTGGGCATCAAGGCCGTGATCTGTGAAAGCTTCGAGCGCATCCACCGTTCCAACCTGGTCGGCATGGGCGTGCTGCCGCTCAATTTCATGGACGGCGACACGCCGGAAAGCCTGGGCCTGGACGGCACCGAGACCTATGACATCAAGGG
>SL_3KL_010_SEDDRAFT_10003778_pt1 | contig 13740 bp, 11 predicted proteins | sample SodLakKL_010_SED_2_FD_10381 | JGI IMG/M metagenome (IMG submission 10381)
AATGGAAACTGGTGGCCCCGATATAGTGCCGACATCCCCCTCTCCCTCTGGGAGAGGGGTCAGGGGTGAGGGCAAAAAGGGCGAGGGCAAAAAAATANCTATCCCGCCCTAATATTCTCAAAAACNCCCTTTACCTGAACGAACAAGGGATTCGGGTGGTTCGTTTCTGGAGCAACGACGTTTTACAGCAANCTGATTAGGTTTTGCAGGCACTGTGGCAGGAGGTTCATTTGCCCTCACCCCAACNCCTCTTTCAGAGGGAGAGGGGCTTAGAAGAAATTTCTCTATCGCATGAGTAGATCCCATCCGGTGGTTAAAACCCCCGGCTTTAACATGTCACCCTTCCAGGGTTTTTGTTGAATTCTGCCTGTTTTTTTGGTTCATCTTGCTCCTCAATGTCATTGACTTAAGAAATCCTAAAGGGATTGCATAAGTTCAAATCCCCCTGACCCCCTTTGCTAAACTGGTCTTTACCCACACCTGACACAGTGGGGGAACTTATGGAAACCTATATAGTGGAAAAGTTATCTGGTGTTTTCGGAAAACCAGATTTCCCGGAGGGAAAAGATTCAATGCCATTGACTTAATAAAACAAGCCTTTGGCGACTGATTTTCGTACATACATGAATAACGATTTCAACCTCGATGCTGATACCAACCCCAAAATATACCCCCTGTGTCATGTGTGTACAAAGACCAGTTTTCCAAAGGGGGGAACCTTTGCAAAAAGACCCCTTCAATGTGGCCACATTAACCATGAAAATAAAGGATACTTCGCATCTGGTCACACATACGCCGCTGTGCGAATGAATTCGCACCTACAGGTAGGCCCGTATTTGTTTGACTCCTTTATTTCTCAGGTGAACAGGCTTGCAGCCGGTTAGGCGAAAGTACAACTTTCGCACTCCGCTTCTTTAGCAATAAAAAAAGGGCTTGCGATATAACCGCAAACCCTTGATTTTTTGGTGGCGGGGACGACGAGACTCGAACCCGCGACCTCCGGCTTGAAAGGCCAAAGGGACGTATTTCCCTCCTTTTCTTCTTGAATCTCAATAGCTTTTATTTAAAGGTTTTTATGCTTTCATGTTTTCCTTGACTTACCTTGTTTTCCACTGCATTTTGATAAAGTTTGTTGGGTATAGTGTTGGGTATGAATTTTACTGGAAACCTCAGGGGGCTTTCCAATGCCAGCGCAAAAACGATTCAAGACTAAAAAACAGGGCGTTTATTATATTATGGGTAAAACCAACGCGGGGAAGCCCGAGCGGATCTATTACATCATGTTCAGGAAGGATATAAACGGAAGGGTCAAGCAGGTTCACGAGAAGGCGGGACGTCAGTTCAAAGATGCCATGACTCCGGCCAAAGCGGCGAATATACGGGAACTTAAAATCGCTGGAAAGCTTCTTACTAACCAGGAGAAACGCGCAGAGCAGCAAGCTGCGAGATTGGCCGAGCTGGGCAAATGGACGATAGATCGTTTATGGTCCGAGTATAAATCCTACCGGCCTCTATCTAAAAGCCTTAAAACCGACGAAAACCGCTATCGTAATTATCTGCAAGCTAATTTTGGAAAACTGGAGCCAGTCGAGCTTGTTCAAATCGAGGTGGGCCGATTAAAAGTCTCTTTGCTGAAAAAGCGCAAACCTCAAACTGTTAAACACATATTGGGGCTTCTAAAGCGGATAATCAATTTCGGGGCCAAAAATGGCCTTTGCCCTGGACCTTCCTTCGAAATCGAATTACCAAAGGTGAACAATCAGAAAACAGAGGATTTGACACCCGAGCAACTGCAATCGTTGCTGAACGCTATCGAGTCGGAAACCAACCTGCAAGCGGCGAATCTCATGAAAATGGCTTTGTTTACCGGTATGCGGCGAGGGGAGCTTTTCAAACTCCAATGGGCGGACATTGACTTCGACAAAGGTTTCATACATATCCGGGGGCCGGAGGGCGGAAAAGATCAGACTATTCCTTTAAATGAATCGGCGCGGGCCGTCTTGCTCGGTCATGTTAGAACCGGCAGCGCGTACGTTTTTCCGGGAAGATACGGGAATCAAAGAGTCGATATAAAAAAACAGGTCAACCGGATAAAGGAGCGCGCCGGACTTCCGAAAAACTTTAGAGCGCTCCACGGTCTCAGGCACGTTTACGCATCGATGCTTGCCAGTTCCGGACAAGTGGATATGTACACACTTCAGAAGCTCATGACCCACAAAAGCCCGATAATGACCCAAAGGTACGCCCACCTTCGGGACGACGCCATGAGAAGGGCCTCCGATCTTGCCGGGGATCTTATCAGCGGAGCTTTGAACGGGAAATCTTCCAATGTCGTTGAATTGAAAAAGAAATAACCACTTTCCGGGGGATAGCTCCAAGTTGGCCGCTTGGTGCGACAAAGAGGGAAATCCCGACCGCCCTTCCCCCCCGAATCTTCATTGGTACCGTACACGGGAGACGGACATGCAAAAGATAAAGTTTCACGAGTTCAATATCGACCGACTGAAGGCCGAAGCGAGGATTTGGTCCGAATACAATCCAGAGATAAGAGCCATACGGTTGTATCGCGGAAAGGCGAGAAACACATACCTCCTACTTTTTCACCTAATCACCGATACGCTTGGATTTATTGCCGGAGTGCGTGACGAGCACGGTTTGGAAGTGTTCCCCCCATGGAGCGAGGTTTTAGACAGTCATACGGACTTGTCAAAAACCTTTTACGATGCCTGCTTTGCAGGAAGGGAGATAAAACCAGAACACGAAGATTTTATCTCCAGGTTAAAAGTTGCTTTCTTTTACGGCGATCGCAGAATCGGTCTTCGCTTTTTAAATGAAAACAAGCCGAATAGCTCCTTGCAACTTTCCGGGGAAGAACTCGAAGCGTTGAAATATGAAATTTTTGAAGAGGTAAGATTTAAAGACCATTTCAAGCTGAACAGCTCTTTGCAGCTTTTCCCGGAGGAAACAAAACGGGAAATTGATGCTCGTGAAATGTCACGGATGATGGAAAAAAAGGCAAAAATCGAACAAGCAATTGAAGCTTCAATGAACCTCGTGCTTTATGGCCGGGATTTTCTTGAAAATAAAGGACGCCCTCTAAAAAGGCAAGAGGGTCAAGATTATATGTTTAAAAACCTGGAACCTTCCTCAGACCAAAACGGGAATCTTGCCCCTCATATGCTTAAATTGTCACGCCAGGCATATAATGAATGGCTGGATTTTAGCCGTCACATCGAGACTGAGCTGCGGGAAGGTGGCCGGTTTGAGTTTATTAGAGACTGGGCTGGGAAGTTGCCAGTCGCCACAATCAGGTTGTCCGGTCTCATGCATTGTGTTCTTTTCCCACAGCAGCCGTGGAAAGAACCAATTAGCGTGGAGACCATGCAGCAAGGATTAGGCCTGGGAGCCGTTTTCACTGAACATGCTATGAAAACTTTTGATTTGATGGGTTGCGATAAAAACATCGAGGGGGCACGGTTGGTGTGGCGATGGGTTGAGCGTGGGCGGTTTAAAACATTCAGAAAACGAGATTGTCACAACGCATTACAGGGGAGATTTCCAAGGGTTGCCGCCATAGAGCCACCTCTTGATGTGCTCACCGAAAGAAAATACCTTGCCAAATCCACAGAAAAGACAGGCGGCAGACCATCGGATATATTTTCTGTAAATCCCGAACTGACAAGGGGGTGGTAGATGGACTGGAAGGAGATTTTTAAAAAACAAGACATGTCTACAAAAAATACAAAACATACAAAAGGCAGAACCTGAAAATAAGCTAACTCCACCTACTGCCAAAAGTGCCAAAAGAGGTTTTGACAGTTTTGGCAGTACCTTGGGTGGCCATGTTAGGGAAAAAAAGGTACCGGCATCCCGCGCAAAGAAACGCCCCCGGCAGAAGATCCGCCTTGTGACAAGGATGATGGTTGAGACGTGGAGGGTAGGCCGGGCGTGGATACTGGAACACTTGGGGAAATTGGAAGTGGCAGGCTGGACGCGCCGCGAGTTGCTAAGGGCAAGCCGCTTCCGTTATCCCTGCGGCACCTGGGGGCCGGCATTCACTGGACGCTGGACACAGGAAGGCCTTAAAATTGGGATCGAGGCCAGCGGCGACATTACTTTTACATGGACGGATACAGCAGGCCGAGCGGTCAGGCAAAGAGCAGCGAGGATTTCAACCACTTCAAAAACCAACTGAAGGGGGGCAGCCAAATGACTCCAAATGAGAAAACGCTCAATTTTTTGATTAGGTACGCCATCGAGGAGGGTTGGAGGCACTGGACATCGCTTCCCAAAAAAGAGGCCTCCCGGAAGCTTTCAAAAATGATTTGTGACCTGATAGCAGTCAACGGGCTTGAGATCAAAGACAAAGACAAAGGGAAGGGGTAAATATGTCAAAAAAACTCACCCATAATCAAAAGCTTTTCATTGCGGAGTACTTAAAAGATCGCAATGCAACACGGGCTTAATCAGGTTTTGGGATAAAAACGCAGCCTTGGAGAAGCTTGCCAAGCATTTCAGTTTGTACGCAGACAGGGTGGAGTACTCGGTGGACTGGTGGTATCCCCAATAATCTTTATTACTTTGAGGAAACCGATTCCGGCTTAATTTGTCCTCGTGGTGCTGCCCGGCCTATTTACCGTATATGCCAGCAGCATGGGGAATCGATAAAGATAATTGACCACCGACGAGTCCTGGAGCCGTTTGATCTCAGCTTTAATGGTAATTTGCGCGACTTTCAGCGGGAACCTGTTAGGTGTTGCCTTGGACGAAATTTCGGTGTTCTGGTTGCCCCAACCGGATCAGGCAAAACAATCATGAGTTTATTTATGATTGCACATCGAAAACAACCCGCGCTGATTGTTCTACCGACGGTTAATTTGATGGAGCAGTGGCAAGAACAGATTAAGAAGTTTTTGGGGTTTAAGGCCGGTATCATTGGTAATGGTCAGTTTGAACTTCGCTCAATAACTGTGGCAACGGTTCAGACTCTTGTAAAACGGGCCGCTGATGCAGTAAAAAACAACAAGAGGCTGAAAGTTTGCTTAGGTTTTCTTCCAAAAAACATAGATATCTGGTCAAATATCAGACTTTATATGGACGGTTCATTCCTCAAAAGTCACTTCGAGATAAAAAGGTATAAATTTGCTTTTTATATCAGCGAGTCATCCGATAGTTGAAAAATATTGACCTTTTTTTATTGACAAGACATTTATTTTTATTTTAAGTGTTCTTTTAATATAATTTTTGAAAAGCCAAACCCGCTTAGAAGCAGGGGCGGAAAGCCACGGGTCTTGATGAGATAGCCGGGTTGCCGAAAAGGTAATCCGGTTTTTTTATTTTTTTGACTCGTAAATATATCGAATTATTGCTGAACTGTTTATTCCTGTCTGGCGCCTAACCGTTGAGTTTCTATTTTATTAAGAAGTCAATTTATCCCGTTAACTATAACGTTCAGTTATCATCAGTGCTTATGTTCATAATTTTTGGCATAAGATATTTTTTCAACAAAAAAGATAGTTTTTAAAGGCTGAGGGGCAATTATGAAAAAAATGATCTGCTTGTCAACTTGGTTTATCGGTTTCTTTTTCTTTATACTTTCGGCTTGGGCCTACCAGCCTTTTCCCGATACTGGGCAGATTATGTGTTACGATGAAAACCACCAGGAAGTGCCATGTAATTCTATTCAGCCCGGTGATCCATATTATGGCCAGGACGGACACTATCAGCCTCATCTGCCGAGGTCTTATACCAAACTGGGCCATGGAGGAGCGGTACTTGAGGATAACGCTCTGCATGTGGATGAGGGCGGTCTCTGGATTATGACCCGTGACAATGTCACCGGCCTGATTTGGGAGGTTAAAACCAATGCCAATAGAAACGACAGATACAACTGGTCAAATGCCCACAACATATTCATTGCTGAACTGAATAGCGGAGGCTTCGGTGGTTTTTCTGACTGGCGGCTGCCTGAAATCAAGGAGCTGTCTTTGCTGGTCAACAGTGGGGTTATTAATCCGGCTATCGATAATGCCTGGTTTCCCAAGACAGTGTCGTCCAATTATTGGTCGTCTACTACCAACGCCCGCAATACTTACTACGCGTGGCTCATTTATTTCGATCACGGCTACGTCAGCAACCTCAATAAGTCGAATAGTTATTATGTGCGTGCTGTTCGTTCGGGACAGTCGGATATTAGGGAATTTGGTGATTTGCAGGTGTCAATTGAGCCTCAAGGGGCAATTGATGCCGGAGCCCAGTGGCGCAGAACCAGAACCACTACCTGGCAAAACCACGAGTATACCGAAACTAACGTTCCAACAGGCACACACACTATAGAATTCAAGGATATTTCCGGATGGCTTAAACCAGAAAATCAGGAAGTAACCGTAGAAGAAGGTCATACTACTACGGCAACAGGGACTTATGAACCTATACCTGATATTGAAGCTGTATTTTATGAACTTTACTATCTGTCCAATAACCCTGATGTAGCCATGGCTGTGAAAAAAGGAATTCTTGGCTCAGGCTGGCAGCATTTTGTTAATTTTGGAAATAGAGAAGGGCGTAGTTATCAAAAGCCTGATGATTATGGTAACTTTAACGAACTTTACTATCTGTTAAATAACCCTGATGTAGCCATAGTTGTTAATAGAGGCATAATTGGAACAGGCTGGGAACATTATAAGGCTTTTGGCCAAAGCGAAGGAAGGTCATACAGTTTGCCTGAAGGATATGGCAGCTTCAATGAAACCTATTACCTGGCCAATAACCCTGACGTAGCCATGGCCGTTAATAGAGGTGTAATTGGAACAGGCTGGCAACATTATAAGGTTTTTGGTCAAAGCGAAGGAAGATCATACATTTTGCCTGAAGGATATGGTAACTTCAATGAAACCTATTACCTGGTCAACTACCCTGACGTAGCCATGGCTGTTAATAGTGGCGTATTTGGAAAAGGCTGGGAACATTATAAGGTTTTTGGTCAAGCCGAAGGAAGGAGTCATTTTAAACCGGAGGCTTTCAATGGGGTGGAATTCGGAGGCTGGCTTCCTTTTTCCGCAACAATGTTATCTTCTATAACAGAAGAGAAACTTGGACTACGAATCGCGGGTGACAAGGGGAGCCTGTTTTGGGATTATGAAGGTGGTCAGGGGATAAACATTTTTCATGATTCTGACATAAAGCTTCTATCAACCGGAGACACGGATGGTGATGGTTTTGATGATCTGTTCGGCGTATGGGACAGTGGTTTGTGGACATGGCAAAGCCTTGCGCAACAATGGACAAAACTCTCATCAGACCCGCCCATAAGCATCGCCCTGGGTGATATGACGGCAAATGGTATGGATGATCTAATTGCCAGTTGGTCTGAGCATGGGGTGTATTACCGGGACAGCTCATCAGGTTTGTGGTATGAGGTTGCCAACAGCGCCGCTGATTTATTGGCCTCAGGAGATGTCACAGGCGACGGGTTGGATGACCTTGTAGGCGTCTGGCCTGAAGGCGGCATCTGGTTTCTGGACACAAACAACCAATGGGTCAACATCACTGAATCGAGTCCTTCAGCTCTTGCCGTGACCGATATGACTGCAAGCGGCATAAAGGATATTATCGGCAATTGGTCAGGCGGTGTGTACTACCTGGACAGCATAAGCCAGGAATGGTTGAACCTGAACAAAAACCCGGCTCTATTTCTGACCTCCGAAGATCTGGCCGGAAATGGACAAAAGGATCTGGTTGGAGTCTGGCCTGATGGAGTGTGGGCATATAATGTGGAAGAAATGAGATGGGAAAAACTGACATCAGCACAACCGGATGTTTTTGTGACCGGGCATCTGCTTTCTCAGCCAATTGGTTCTTTAATCGACCCGATGTTTTCCGGTGAGTCTTTTGAAGATCTCTCAGCGTATGCTCCGGCAATTGAGTAATCAACCATAATTTAAGCGGTGGGGGTGAACATAAGTTTGCTCCCACCGCTTATTTGAGAGGGGATTATAGGAAGACATTTTTTTCTGCCGGCATTAAAATATTTCCCGATTAACAACCCCCACCTATTTTACAATCATAATTATCCACTACATGAGTTTTCTGAGGCTGAAAAAATTTATGATACCAATAGCAAGGTTGAGTTTAGGCTTGTTCAAAAAAAGCCGTCTATAGATTCTTTCCAAAATAAATTGAATGACCCCGCAAAAGGCGTTATAAAAACCTCAAATTTGGCTTTTTCTGGAGATGAGTTGGATAATATGGAAAGGGTAAGGATATGTGGATCAGCACAGTAACTTGTTGGGTGCCCTAAATAAATCATTAACCTACTCCTCTATTATCACCTTGACATAGTATCTATGCATAGTATCATTAAATCATGAATAAAAAACAACGGCAAACTCTTGATAAAATATTTGAACGACCTGATAGATCAGATATACCATGGGCAAATATTGAATCTTTATTTGAAGCTCTTGGTGCTGATATTTTAGAGGGAAGGGGGTCCCGGGTCAGAGTTGCTTTAAATGATGTCCGTGCGGTTTTTCATCGTCCCCATCCTGAAAGAGTGACAAACAAGGGTGCCGTAAAATCTGTAAGAAGATTCCTGCAAGAGGCGGGGGTGAGACAATGATGGAATATAAAGGATATTTTGCAAGGGTTGAATTTGATGATGAAGCCAATATTTTTCATGGCGAGGTCATCAATTTAAGGGATGTAATTACCTTCGAAGGTGAATCAGTAGCGGAACTTAGAAAGTCTTTTACTGATTCGGTAGAGGATTACTTGGAATTTTGTGCTGAGCGCGGCGAGGACCCTGAAAAACCATATTCTGGAAAATTCGTGGTCCGTGTAGGGCCGGAACTTCATAAAACGCTTGTTATACAGGCACGCAGGAATGGGAAAAGCCTTAATACATGGGTCAGTGATGCGCTCAATCAAGTTGTAAAATCCTGCACCCAACAATAAAATGCACGGGACCGGGATACAGTGTGAAGTGATGTAGACTGTCTTTTCTCAACCGTTTTCGTTCACTTGCCGTTTTAGTGATTCGCCGCCCGGCCCGTGATTTTTTCGTTATCCTGCTTAAGTATGATTATCCTAATCCGAAATATTCCCAGATCGGAAATGTGAAGGATACCTTTTCGATTATTTACTTGATTTATCTGCTTAGTAGATTTTGATTTATCTGAATTAATGCCATTTGCTGTTTAACGCTACAATTTGAATGTTATCCACGGTAGCAAAATTTTATAACACCGGCTCAAAATGATTGTCAGTTCTTTTTTTTATTGATACAGAACTTGGACATGTTATTTGTTGGTGTTATACAGAAAAAAACTACAAAATCATTTGTTAGTTGCTCAAATCCAGCATGGAGGTATCTGGTGAATGAAATTGATATTCTAAAAAAGTTGGCTTCAAATCTCACTGAGCGAAAGAGCGTTGCAGCATTGAGCAACTATGAGGTTCTATGTAATAATATTTCTTTCTCTCATGACCTGCTGAAGAAAGCCTTAAGCTACCTAAAGCATATTGTTTCTCAGCTTAAATGCACATTAGATAATAACAGTTCACTGCACTCTGAGTACCAGACAGTTGATTGATAGCTTTGTCACTGATTCTTATCAAATGCAACTTCTTGATCCAAAGGAGTTTAACTAACATGCACTTGTGTCTTTAAATAGTTTTGAAAAATATGCAACAAAATCAATCCGCCAAGGTTTATTTAACGATGATGTGGAAGATGCATTATCAGAGTTTAGAAAATTAAGTTTTCGTGAATGGAGTAATTCATCAATAACAAAATGTCAGCACACGAGCTTCGCTAATAAAGTTGACTATTTGTTTTCAGAGTTGCATCGAACCACACCAGAAGATGAATTTTTCAAGGAGGAGATTAAAAATCTGTTTAAGTTTTCATCTGAGTTTACACATATTGGTTATATTTCAACATTTTTCACATCTCAATCGGGGTCTCAGCCAATTTTCGGTGGTGATAAAAGTCCCTATTTGCCAAGCACGGAGAATTTCAGTGAGCTAAAGTATCAAATCCTAGCGTCATGCATCAATTTCATATTCAAAGTGTATGTGCCGAGCATGAAGATATGTGTTGATAAACTAGTAAAGGGCGATAGCTCAAGGTTTATAGTAGGTGATTTTAATAATCTTATTTCTATGCTAGAGCATGGGATGAAAACAAGAAATAACAACTACTATTTCTTTGTTTGTTCGTCGCTGATAGGGTCGCAAGATACTATAGAGTTGCCTTGCATCTGTGGGCATAATAACCATTGGAAGCCCCCGCATGATAACAGCGAACTATTTTGTATGGGATGTGGAAGCTCATATAATATCTTGGCTCTGGAAGGAGATCCCGGTTACATAATCACAAGTAATGGGCCGGTAAAGGTTATTGGGTCAACTGTCCCTGATTTTCAAGATTTACCTTTTGAGAAACAACAGGAACTTATGCAGAAAGTAGCTGAGTGTAATGCAGATGCCAACAGCAACTAACAATCCAAGGCAGGCGGACATATTTTTGCTTCGCTGCGCTCTAAACGCAAAAATTCGCCGCTGCTTGGGGCGTTGAAGGAGAGGAATAATTGAATGGAGGATAAGATGGGATGTGTCGACCAAGAGCGTCAAGAAGAAACAAAGGCTACCGTCCCCCCCTAATGATTTTGCACTGCAGACACAACTCTTGGTGCAGATTTTGGAGTACATTCTGCAAGGCCACCCCGGAGAAGCTGTCGCCGGGACGGCCTGCGTTGGTGCGTACGTTCAACTATCCAGCCTGAATTATTCTAAGTCTATCGATCGCGTCCTAACTTCCCCATCCAGTGGCTCTCTATACGAACTTCACCTCCCAGCAAATCCCGAAGGATTCCTTTCCCAATTAATTTTGGGAATAGTTGCCCACAGTGATCCGAAAGGTCTTACGGAATTGCTTCCCACTCTCACGCGCAGCCTGAAAGATGCGACGATAAATCCTCGCGTTAAGCTTCACATTCTCAATGTCGAAAACAACCTTTTGAGACGATTAGTGGTGACGGGGTTACCGGTGGAAAGGTTGAGCCTGGGCCAGGAGTTCTGCCGTATTCGACGGGCTTTGGTGCTCGACGTGATGGAAAATCCGTTGCACTATTTCGAGTTCGAAGATGCAGTGCCCAATGAAGCCGTCATTCATGAGTTGTACGGGCTCTATTTGGACACGGAGCGCGATATCTATCTGCACGTTGGGCAAATTGATTCCGTCATGCAGCTCTATGACGATGTTCTGATCGAGGTCCGATACCGAAGACAGTTCCTTGTCCGTGCCATTCGATCGGCGATTGTCGCTAATCATCGAGGGGGGATGCTGACCGCGGAAGCGTTACGTGAAAAGCGCGACTTATTTCGAAAGTTCTTGAATGATGCGGATATTGATCAATTCGACAGAATGATCGATTACCACGAAAGCGGGCAAGACAGCATCGAAATCCGGGATTTGACGATAGAGCTGGCGGACCGAACGTTTCAGGGGACGGAGTTGAGTCAGATCTACACACTGGTGCAATGCGTCCTGCCGCTGGAATTGAAGGAAGGGATACCCGAGTGCAGCAAGGGTGGCGTCTCTCATATTGGGCGTTATCAGATTATTCTCAGACGAATTGGATCAGTCTATGATGACCCTATGATGGCATTTCTGGCCAATATCGGTAATGAGAAGATCGGAGGTCTTCCCTGCAATTTTCTCTCCGACGTGAATCTGGAGTCGCCGGCGTCTTCGACCCTTTTGCTACTCAGATTCGACGGATGCGTCTCATTGGACTTCGATGTCGCAGGTGATGGAACAATAGTCGAAAAGACATGCGAGGACGAGAAGGTGCTCCGCGGCGGACGCTTCTTTCCACACAAAGAGGAAATGGTCAAGCTCTTGAGGGCTATCTTTCGGGAGGCGCCCGACCAGTTCCCCCTGAGGTGTGGTCTGGAAGACCTCCACGTCGAGGCGTTTAGCAATTATCTCGTTGATTATAGGTTGAAGAGTTTCGGGAATTTCATTGTGCACCAGAAACACTATTTGCTGACCAGTCCAGGCGCTTTTGAGAAGGCACGCATGCGTTATGCCGAAAAGATCGGTGCATTGTACCGTCGAGATGAACGGGTAGGCACCAAAGCCTTGCTGGAAAATGCTATGATAAGAACGAACGAATCCCTACGGGATTTCGTTTATAAAGCCCTCAAACTGACAGTTAAACACTGGATAGAACAGAAGGCGTGCTGGAAGTATCTTTGGAAGGGACTTCCGCAGGAGCCAAGGCCGGAGACGGACACCCATCCGTTCATCGACGCAGGTCTCAGAACAATCCTTGATCTGAAAGGGATTCGCGTATCCCGGGAACCCCGGATGGCGAACGGTGCAGTGGACTTTTTCTGCTCGTTTACAACCGCTCGGAACGATGTGCTCAAGGTATGCATCGAAGTGAAAAACGCTCATGGTGCCGGTTTGAAGTCTGGAATTTCGAAACAATTACCAGTCTATATGGATGGAGAGCTAACCAGCCATGGAATTTTCCTCGTGATGTGGTACAAAGGCATGGATTGGTCGCTGCCAAAAGAGGTCAATTCTGTTGAAGAGTTGAAAACAAGGTTAGAGCTATTGAAACCGCCAGGCAACTACAAGATTGACCTTATGGTTGTAGATTGCACGAAGCCGGTATCTCCGTCGAAGATGTAGCTGACGAGTCTTGACACGATAATCCCGGATGAAATGACACTACTTGAGGCCATGCGCAGGAGGCGTGACGTCCATTGCATTATGAAATTATGGAAGAAACTTAGGGAAGAGGACCCCATGCCCAACGAACACATTCACTCAGACCACCGGGAGAGAGCCGATTTAAATTGAACGTCCCTGGCGGTGGCTGGTGATGCGGGGCGTTATCCTGCTCAACCATTATCCTAAACTGCAATTTTCCATGCTGTGAAACTTTAAGTATACCTTTTCAATTCGAAACTTGAATTATTTGGAAAATTAATGCATGTGTATGCAAGTTATGTTGCGTTTCGGCTTCCTCAAAAAAACCGACTTTAGAATTTTTCCAAAGTAAATTGAATGACCCCGAAAAAGGTGTTATAAAAACTTCAAATTTGGCTTTTCTGGATTATACCTGAACAATAGCCAACGAATAAAAATATACAGATAGATATTAAAAAATTGAAGGATTTACGCTTCAGCACAGAAACGTATTACGCCAAACAGATAGGAGATGAAGTTAAAAAATAGCGGACAATAGCTTTTTTGAAGAACAAAAAGAACAGTCGCTTATCAAATCAACCATTGTAGCCAAATATTTCGATGTCTGGGCCAATGTCATTATAAGTACTCAAAAACGTTATCCACAACACTCTCAAAAAATTGCATATATAGATCTTTTTGCAGGACCTGGCCGATTTAAAGATGGGTCTGATATTAAGGCCCAGCATGTCTCCAGCCTTTTTTACCGACAGTCTTGCAGCCGCATAGGTTATCGGGAAAATCCTTGCTCCAGGATCAATTTCCTTTTCACTGATATACTTTCTCAGTCGATCTGCCACCTTTTGGGGAAGGAACACCACTTCGGCCTCTTTGCCACTTTTTGGCTCTCGAATGATAGCTTTTCGGTCGTCAATATCAAGAGGTGTGAGTTTCAGGACCTCACCGATTCGCATACAGCTTCGAGCCATGAGTTCAAGCATCAAACGGTTTCGTAGATTCTGAGTTCTGAAAAT
>SL_3KL_010_SEDDRAFT_10003780_pt1 | contig 13739 bp, 9 predicted proteins | sample SodLakKL_010_SED_2_FD_10381 | JGI IMG/M metagenome (IMG submission 10381)
ACATGTCACCCTTCCAGGGTTTTTGTTGAATTCTGCCTGTTTTTTATTCATCTTGCACCTTTAAGCCAAAATCACAATACATTTAGACTTATGCGGTAAATAGTAAATAGTTACATCGTCCCTCCGGGACTTAAAAATCATAACCTGAACCGGTGGCTAAAAGTCACCGGCTAGATAGCCTTTTCCCTCCTGGAAATTTGGATTTCCGAAAACACCAGATAACTTTTCCACTATATAGGTTTCAATAAGTTTCCCCCAATGTGTCATGTGTGTGCAAAGACCAGCTTTTCAAAAGGGGGGAACGCTTGCAATCATCTTTTGCAACCTCGTTGCCACGATCTGAGTGAAAAAGAGAAATACCACCCCCTGTGTCAAGTGTGGGTAAAGACCAGCTTTTCCAAAGGGGGGGGATGTTTGCGATCATCTTTTCACTTTACTGTTAACCGACTTGACATTACAAGTATCCTTAAAAACAATCCCTTAGGTTTATGCCAATGGGGGCCGGGGGAGGAAAAGATAACCTCCTGATATCATTCAGCCCCCACTCCGGCTCTCCCCCAAAGGGAGAGGGAGTATAGGAGATTCCGGACAGTCACTAACTATTCCCCGAAACGGAATCCCTCCTTGTAGTTCTAAAAAAGGCTTCAGCGTTCTTAGAGGCATTTCACCTGCCCGAGACCAAGCCTGGCACCTGAACACTGAAACCTTTATGTTTTTCCGTCTATGATTTTAACTGAATGTTCATAAGCAGGCTCCTTTCCGTATTAGGTGACTGGCAATAAAAAATTATCCAAAGATTGCACCGGATTTTGGTCCGTATTTAAGGCGCATTGAGGGGTGCATACTCATTGTCTGTGCCTCTCAATGCAACGCAGAATACGGGCCGAAAGACAAGCAAGATTGGATAATTTTTTATTGCCAGTCACCTTATTGCAGGGAAAAAGCAGTGTCTTTTTTCCTTATGGAATTGACGGCTTCAATTCCTTCAGAATCCAGGAACGTCAGGATTTGAATTTTCCTGGTTATAACGGATTTGGGGGTGACTTGTTGAAGGAGTGCAAAAGCTGTGCTTTTGCATTTTTTTCTCGTTGCCATGCTTTGTGTGGGAACGAGGGTATAAAAATCATTCTCTGGTTACATGAATTGAATGACGTTTGAGGGAACTTAATATATATGCCACAATGCAACACTCGGGGAATTTGGAACGAGGGCGGGTTTGGAACCCGCCCCTACAGGTTTCCACTGTTGATATTCTATAAACAAATCACCCCCAAATCCGTTATAACCAGGCAATATTTTTCTTCATTTCCTGCCTCCTTGTTACATTATGGTTTATATTTACTTTGATGGATGCCGGGCTATGTGATTGCGTGTTGATTATTCTGAAATTTACATACTCAATTTATGTGCCAGGTTTACAAGACTTTGCGATATGTCACTTATCGGTCTGATTCTTCAATCATAATCAGTTCAAAAAGTATTTATTGAAACGGTCATAAATTGCCAAAAAAGGGTTATATTTGACCTGGCGGTGGCGGTCAAATATAACCCTACCCGGTCTTTTTGGCATCTCCGCATGCTATCATGCCATGTCATAAAACACTCCGCCTCCTGCCAGCCTATATTTGCACCATCATGGGCTGGGATGTTTTGGATTGTATGTCGGTATTTTCAGGTCCGAAATAAAGAAGCAGATGCACAGATTATCAACAGAGAGACAAACCCTCTAAATCCTCTGTATCATTTTCCCTTTTATGATATATTTTTAAAAAATATGGTTTGAAAAAGCAATACAGCCGATTCTGTAAAGCCTCCTGTATTGCATGGTATTTTTATATTGATGTGGATTGTATTATTTTCAATACGTTAGATCTGGAGCATGAGGGGGCAGGTTTGAAACCTGCCCCTGCAACCGCTACAAATGGACGATCAAGCCATTGACATGTAGGGGCGGGTTCCAAACCCGCCCTCGTCCTAATTCCCCGTATGATGCTTTTTGCCGTATATATTGAGATCCTCCAGAGCTAATCTCAAAATGTCAATTAAAAAATTCCGAATTATTTTTGATACCAGGACCGGCAATTCATGGTGCCCCAAGCTCTCCGGTGTAGAATGGTTCACATTCGACACCCCAGAACAGCCCAACTCCCCGCTCCACGATATCTATCAGGGGAGCAACCAAGGTTATCAGAAAATGGGGTTTTTCGATCTCCGGATCATGAAATTCTCCCTGTATACGCTGTTCCACAACAGCGCAGCCTTCGGGGTCGATCAGGGCCACCCGCGTATCTTTGAACTGCAAGTTCACATAATCCAGGCCTCCGGCCAACGCAAGCCGATTCTCTGCTGTTGACAAAGCAACATCGCGGGCATGGGCTATGCCCTTTTCAATGTCCCACTTTGAAACCAGTTCCCGGATGGGCGTCTGCTCACCGGTGTCAGCGAAAAGGCTGCCAAATCCGTAGCCCCGGGTGACCACCAGGCCCCCTGGACCGGCCACAAAGAAGGCAGCGACATCCACCAAGTTAAACCTCTGGGTGGTTTCATATCTGGCCAGTTGTTCATCCAGGTCCAGGCCGTGCAGCACAAGGTCGGTTCCTGAAAGTTCTGCCCGTCCGTCCAGGCTTGCCACCATCTCCGAAGGGGTTTTGCCTGAAAAGCTCAGTTGCGCCGTAAAAGTGAGCGAGCCTTCAGCCCCCTGCCCTTCATGAAAAGTTTCAATGAAACGCTCAACACGAAAGTCAGCAAGCTCCATTTCAAAAAAATGAGTCGGGGAAGCCCCGGATAGATCACTTTCTCCATCCCCCCTCAACTCACCATCGAACAGCAGACCCTTGACGGAGCTGACCTTGACTCGCTGATCCTGCACAGAGACCTGTGCCTCCAGTTCAGTCAATTCCATCATATCATAGCTGATTTTCCCGCAGCTCAGATGGCTTTGAAAATTCGGCAGCCTCGGTTCGGACACGGTCACTCCTGCGGATCCCCATTCAAGGTTTCGCACGGTCAAGTCACACCCCTGTGCTTCGAATCTTTCTCCGGATTCCGGGTCGGTGAATTTCAGGTTGGCATCCCGGACCCGCAAACGCCGAAAATCAAACAACCCTCCTTCGCTGGATGCCTCAGGGGAATTGACCGGAATAAAGTTGAATCCTCCGTAGCCACTTCGCCTCAATTGGAGATTGGGCCCCACAAAATCAATACGGTCTACCTCAACCCGACCCCGCAAGAACGCCAATATCCGGACCCGTAAATTTACGCCGGAAGCATTGAACCATTCGGTGTTCCCATTTCGCAAATGAATATCCCTGAGTCTCAACACGGGTGATGGAAACAGCTGGATTCTAACCGGACCATCGATTCTTAGATCCATTTCCATGGCTTGGGATGCAGTTTCCTCAATGTGATTTTTGATCAATTCCGAATCCACAACCGCCCAGGAAAATAATGTCAGCATAATCGCCAATGCTATAAGACCGCCTGTTGCAAACAGGAACAGTCGAAGAATTTTTCGCATAAATTATACCTCTATGCCTGCTAAAACATTTTACGGGAAGCTACATTAAGGTGACTGGCAATAATAAATTATCCAATCTTGCTTGTTCAGCACCGCTAACTCTCCAAATCCCGAGAAACAACCCCGATAGGAGTTAGGTTATCTAGCCGGTGGTTTTTAACCACCGGCTAGATAACCTATTCCCTCCGGGAAATCCGGCTTTCCGAAAACACCAGATAACTTTTCCACTATATAGGTTTCAATAAGTTTCCCCCACTGTGTCAAGTGTGGATAAAGACCAGCTTTTCAAAGGGGGGGAACCACAACCCCCCTTACCAAAGGAAAGAAACGTTTTCGATCATCTATTCTCTTAACCAATCACCCCAAATCCCTTATAATCAGAGAAAATAGGGATAGCGGATACATCGAGGGTGGCGTGAGCCTTTAACGCTTATCTGAAAAATAAATACCATATTTATTTTGGGATTGTAAAGATGATTGAACCATCTGTTTTTCAGGTGAACCGGCTTGCAGCCGGTAAGGCGAAAGTGCAACTTTCGCACTCCGGCTTCACCCTTTTTGAGTTCATTTATTCACAAACTTGCCACAGCCCTTACACTCATATAGCTTTTGATAAGCTGCACATTGATAATGCGCCGGTGAAAAATGACTGTTAATAAATTGGCCCTCTACTCTCGAGTCTCAACCTTGCCTCCGTTCGGCTCTCCTTTACTAATGTCTTTTTTAACAGTATATACTTAATTGACCCTATTGAAGCAAGCACGGTAATAAGATATTTATGAGCAGATTTTGTATGGTTTCTCAATATCACTGAATGAAAAGTTATTTTAAACAATATGCAAGGAAAGTATTCAATATGAAAAAAAGCCCGTCAGGTAAATATAGAAGTTTGGACAGACTGCTTCATGCTATGCAGGCACGCTATACACTTAGCATTTCACCAGGCGCTCTGATGCTTGCTTACTATGATTGGATGGTACACCTGTCAAATTCTCCCGGAAAACAATTGGAACTTATTGAACTGTTTTTCGAACAACTCACCCGACACGGCAGCTATGTGACTAAATCAGTCTTAAACAAGGATTGTGAGCCATGCATAGGCGTTGAGGATACCTATAATCGATTTGAGGAAGAAGAATGGCAAAAACCGCCATTTAATTTTATCTACCAGCCCTTTCTTCTTACACAGCAATGGTGGAAAAGGGCCACAAACGATATATCGGGAGCTACAAAACATCATTTGGACGTAGTTTCTTTCGTGGCCAGACAAATTCTGGATGTGTTTTCACCTTCGAATTATCTTTTAACCAACCCTGCTGTTCTAAAAACCACTGTGGAAGAAGGCGGAATGAATCTGCTGAGAGGTTCACAAAATTTTATCGAAGATTTTTTGAGAAACATAGAGGGAAAACCACCTGCAGGAGCTGAAGATTTCGTGCCGGGTAAAAACATGGCACTTACTCCGGGTAAAGTAATTTACAGAAACGATCTTATGGAACTGATTCAATACCGGCCTCAGACCGAAGAAGTTCATGCGGAACCGATTCTCATTATTCCTGCCTGGATTATGAAATTCTACATACTCGATATTAATCCCCAAAAATCTCTTGTTAATTATCTGGTTGAAAAGGGATATACGGTATTTATAATTTCATGGAAAAATCCGGATCAGGAGGATCATGAAAAGGGATTGGAAGATTATATGAAAAAAGGGGCTCTGGAGGCTATGGATGTGGTTTCCACGGTTGTTCCGGAGCAAAAGATACATACAGTGGGATATTGCCTTGGCGGTACCCTTCTGGCCATGACTGCCGCGTACATGGCCCGTGAGGGTGATAGCCGCCTGAAAACCTTGACTTTTCTTGCAGCACAAACGGATTTTTCCGAACCTGGAGAATTGGAGTTATTCATAGATGAAAGCCAGGTCTCTTATCTGGAAGATGAGATGTGGTTTCAGGGTTATCTGGATACCAAACAGATGTCCGGCGCTTTTCAGTTGCTCAGGTCAAACGATCTGATTTGGTCCCGCATGGTTCATGATTACCTGATGGGAAAAAGACAGGAAATGTTTGATTTGATGGCATGGAATGCGGACACGACAAGAATGCCCTATAAAATGCACAGTGAATACTTAAGAAAGCTGTTTCTGGAAAAAGAATTTTCAAAGGGTACCTTCGAAATAGACGGAAAACCGATTGTTATTAGCGATATATATGAACCGGCCTTTCTTGTTTCCACCACAAAAGACCATGTATCTCCCTGGCGCTCTGTTTACAGATTCAACCTGGCATCCGATTCAAAAGAGGTAACTTTTCTTTTAACCAGCGGGGGCCACAACGCCGGTATTATCAGTGAACCGGGACATCCTCGCCGTACCTATCAGGTACATACCCGAAAGGAAGGAGAACTTTATATAGCACCGGAAACTTTCCGGGAAAAAATGCCCGTTGAAAAAGGCTCATGGTGGCCGGTATGGCATGATTGGCTGGTGAAACATTCAGACGGAAAAACCGAGCCTCCTTCCATGGGTGTACCGGAAAAAGATATTGATCCGATGGAAGATGCTCCGGGCACCTATGTGTTTGGATAAAAACCAAATTATTTACATAAAAGGAGTTTTATCATGAAAAACAAACTGACCGAATTGAAAGCCTCAAGCGGAGACGTTTGGGAAGATATCAAATCCGGGGTCGAGATTGCCTATTCTGAATTGCAAAGCTCTTTGGAAAGTGCCAGGGAAAAATTGAAATAATTCTCAAAAATTTCTGTTATTCCTGCTTGAAAGTCAATATATTAGGTAGAATATTGAGTAAAAATATTAGGAGATTGAATATATGTTCGGACGCAAGAGAAAATTGTTTAACCTGATGGGATTTGAGGTCAGCCTCGACCCAAGCTGGGTTATCCTTGCCATACTGGTAGCCTGGTCTCTTTCAACGGGTTTTTTCCCATTTCATTATGAGGATCTGGCTACCCGAACATACTGGATTATGGGAATATTGGGCGCTATCGGGCTGTTTTTATCTATTGTCGCCCATGAATTTTGTCATTCGCTGGTTGCCCGGCGCTCTGGCATGGAAATGAAAGGAATTACCCTTTTCATATTCGGCGGTGTTGCGGAGATGGGTGATGAACCCCCCGGAGCCAAAGAGGAATTTTATATCGCTGTAATTGGCCCTTTGTCAAGTTTTGCCATAGCCATTGTCTTTTACGGACTCAACCAGCTTGGAACTCTAACAGGTTGGCCTTTGGCTTTAACCGGGGTTCTAGCGTATTTGGCCATGATCAATGTGTTGCTGGCAATATTTAACCTTGCCCCGGCATTCCCGCTTGATGGCGGCCGCATTTTACGGGCGGCTCTCTGGGCCTGGAAGGGTAATCTCAGGTGGGCAACGCGGATTTCATCCCAAATCGGCGCCGGTTTCGGGCTTATGCTGGTATTTTTCGGAATTTTGCGTGTATTTGGCGGGTTTGTGATTGGAGGAATGTGGCTTTTTCTAATCGGTATGTTTATTTATGGCGCAGCCAAAATGTCTTACCAGCAGTTGCTGACGCGGCAGGCTTTGGAAGGAGAGCCACTAAAAAAGTTTATGACAGAAAATCCTGTCACCGTGTCTCCTTCCACCAGCATTAAACAACTTGTCGAAGACTATGTATATCGTTATCATTATAAACTTTTTCCGGTAGTGGAGGATGAGAAACTCGTTGGCTGTATCACAACCCGGGAGATTAAAGAAATTCCACAGGAGCAATGGCCGCACACAAGTGTCGGTGAACTGTCCGCGAAATGCTCGTCTGCCAACACGATAAAACCCGATGCGGATGCCGTCGAGGCCCTTTCAGCCATGCGCCACAGCGGTGCCAGCCGCCTGATGGTGGTAGACCAAAATCAGCTCATAGGAATTATTTCATTAAAAGATATGCTCGAGTTTCTCAATTTGAAAGTCGAGCTGGACCAAAGCTGAAGTAAGGATACGTTATGAAATCTATTTGGGGAACCTTCATTAAAGGTTTTGTGACCGTAATTCCACTGGTCATTACTCTTTATCTAATTTTCTGGATTGTTGTTTCTGCTGAAGCTCTTGTTTACAGCATATTTAAAATTGTGTTAACAGATAGACTTTACGTTCCCGGCATGGGGCTTGCCGCCGCTGTTGTGCTTCTCTATATGTTGGGCTTGTTGTGGGAAAAACAGGCTGTTGTAAGAAAGCTTTCTGACTTTGCGGAACGGCAGGTAAAGCGCATTCCTGTTTTTAAAAGCTTTTATGTCAGCATAAAAAATCTCATGGATTTTTTTACTGCCGCAAAAGAAGAAGACGGGGCTTTACGTAAAGTGGTCCTGGTCAACCTGACCGATGATATTCGCCTTGTTGGATTTGTCACCGGTGACGCAGAGGATCATTTGGGATTTTCCTCTGACGACGGGGAAAAAATACTGGCCGTTTATCTTCAGCTGAGCTACCAAATGGGGGGATACTTGATTTATGTACCTCAATCCCGCGTAACTCCCATAGACATGGGTTTTGAAGAAGCCACCCAGCTTCTCTTAACCGCAGGAATGGGTCAGAAAAAACCACCACATGTTGAAAGGTAAAAAAACGACGAAATGCAAAGTACGGTACTGATTTTATTAGCGATAGGTGGTTTGGTCTTTTCGATTCTGTCCATACTGGAAAAGTATATAAAATGGATTCTCTCATTTTGTGAAATGTTTGGACAAGGGTGCCACAAGACTCTGAAGTTCCATTTATTTGGAATTCCGGCCTCATGGTATGGCGCCGCGTATTATATTGCTCTCCTTTTTCTTATCTACCTGATGCACCCCTGGGTGTACTGGTATATCATGATTGGTTTTGGCGTTGAACTCACTTTTATCTGGATAATGGTGTATAACATCCGGGCATTTTGTTTGTTCTGCACCATCAACGCAGTAATGATGACCGGCCTGTTTCTTTATGTATTTGATATCAACAGAGTATGGGAAAGTCTGTCGATTATTCTAATATGCTTTATCACTTCTCTGTTTTTTTTCCAGAGGGAAAACATATCTGAACTTTCAGATATTGAGGAAACCCAGCCCGAGGATGATGATTATATTGCCGCTGCCATAAATGATGATGTGATCACTTTGGAAGAAGTCGAAGAGCCCCTGAGTCAGGACATTTATCAGTTGAGATTAAAACTTTATCATTTAAGAAAAAATAAGCTTGACGAGCTTATCAGAGAATTGCTGATAAAAAAACAAGCCAAGGCGGAAGGTAAATCAGAAAAGGAGCTGATAGACTCCATTGTCAAGGATTCGGATGGCAAGCTCGACGAAAATAAAAAAGAAGAAAAAATCAACAAATATGCCGATTCTTTGAAAGAAAAATTCCATGTGGAAGTTTTCCTTCAGAAACCACCACCACCGGTAAAAGATGATCCCACGCTGGGCCCCGCGGATGCTTCGGTTGTAGTGGTTGAATTTTCAGATTATTTGTGCCCTGGTTGTCGCAAGGGTCATGATATCGCAAAAAAAATTAAAGAAAAATATGGGGACCATATTCGCTGGATTTTTAAGGATTTTCCTTTAAAACAGCATAAAGGTTCGGATAAAATGGCTGAAGCGGCCCATTGTGCAGATGATCAGGGTAAATTTTGGCAATATCAGGATTTTATGTTTTCCTCAGAAGGAACACCTGATTTGCAACAACTTGAAAAGTACGCCGAAGATCTGGGCCTTGACACAGACAAATTCCGCCATTGTATGGAAACTCAAAAACACCACCGCAAAGTTGAAAAAAATATCAAAAGCGGAAAGCAGGTGGCCATTTCTGCAACTCCAACATTTATTATCAACGGTCAAAAGATATCCGGAGCACCTCCTGTCGAAAAATTTGAAAAACTGATTGAAGAAGCTTTGCATAAAACCTCTTCGGTTAAAACGACAGACAGCTAAAACTTCCGGGTAGAGCCGCTCGGGTAACCGGCGGCTCTACCCGGAAGTAAAAAGATCTCACCGTATGTTGTTTTTTAACCATTCAGTATAAAAACCGAAAATTAAAAGATATCAATTTGCACCACGATCACTGGAAAATAACCTGCTTCGTTATCTTAATCACCTTGCTGATTGTGGTCTCTGTGTTTTTCAGAGAAGAAATCAAAGGATTTCTTTCTTTTATAGAGAGTGATCAGACGCACCCATCGGTTCTTTTTTTATCTTTTTTGATCCTGCCTGTTTTGGGATTTCCCATTACAGTCCTGTTGATACTTCTGGGGTTGCGATTTGATTCCCTGTGGGGAATCCTGATCATGTTTATGCTGGTGCCGTTCCATCTTGCGCTATCTTTCTGGGGTGTACATTCGTTTTTTGGCAGCCAGTTAAAGACATTCGCCGAGAAAAAGCATTATCCCATATTTAATGTTCGGGAAAGCAAGTATGCAGAATTCAGTTTTCTGTTCATGGCAATACCGGGACTGCCTTATGCCGTTAAAAACTACCTGCTGCCGCTCTTCGGCATTCCGTTTCGCTATTATTTCTTCATCGGGTGGGCAATTCATGGGATAACCGGTATTCCGTTTGTGATTCTGGGCGATGTGGCAACCGAGTACAACTTTAGAATAATTCTGTTTTTTTTGCCCCTTTTCTTGCTTATTTTTTTTATCAAACGAAAAATCAAAAAACGCTATAAATTGATGGTTAAATCTGCAATCGAAAAAATGTAAAAATTGCTGGTTATAACGAATTTGGGGGTGATTGGTTGATAGAGTACACTGTGGCGTAAATCTGTAGGGGTGGGTTCCAAACCCGCCCCTGCTGTTACAGATCCCCCAAATTTTGCATTGTGCCACATATATTAAATTCTCTCAAAGCTCATTTAATTCATGTAAGCAGGGAAAAATTGTATTACCCTCTCTCCCACGCTCTGCGTGGGAATGCATACGAGAAAGCAGCAATAATTGAAGTTGCCTCGACAGGTCCCGGGCAGACCTTTAGCTCCTGCAGTCGTAACTGGTATAGCAGAGGCATGGTTGCGTCTCACCCAGAGCATGGGTACGAGAAAAAAATGCAAAAGCACAGCGTTTGCACTCCTTCAACAAACCACCCCTCACCCCCAAATCCGTTACAATCAGAAATTATTCAATGGTTACCCTTATGACTACTATATCGCCCATTGCAGGAGCGGAAATACAAACGTGCCTGTGGTTTACAGTGGCCGGCTTTATCAGGGTTGCTCCATGCGTCTGAGTTGCTCCAGTACATTTTGAAGCCCCTCAACAGCCTCCTGAAGTCCCTGGCGAACGGCTTCGAGTCCCTCCGGCCTGACTTCCGGTATATCGGGTACCAAAACAACGTCATCAACTGCAGCAACCGGAGCAACGGCGGGCAATTTGCCCACCAGTGCATCCACCGAATAATCAAGCGTTTGATGCATCACCACCTGGCGGGTGTCAGCCAGAATTATCCGCCTGAGTTCAGGAAAATCGAGTGTCTCAGGCTTTAAAAATACCGGTTCGGCGTAAAGAAGCGAGTCTCCGATAGGTATGACCAGCAGAATACCCCGAAAAACCTCGGAACCCACCTGCCCCCATAAAGTAAACTGCTCGGAAATAACCGCATCATTGTCTATACGGGCTTCTATCTGATTAGGACCGTCCACATGCCGGCCTGTTGGAAAACGATACAGGGTCATCTCTCCATAATTGTCAATATCGTTCCGGACAGCCATCCATCCCACCAGATTGTGACGATTGACCGGTGTAAACGGCTGGATCAAAAGAAATTCCTCTTTTTCTTCTCCCGGCAACCTGGCCACAATGTAATATGGTTTAAGGGGCTGGGTTTGACCAAAAGAAGACTGCACAGGAATGGACCACTGATCTTCCTTGTTATAAAAAACCACGGGGTCTTCCATGTGATACTGCAACAGCATCTCCGTCTGGATGGTAAACATGTCCAATGGGTAACGAACATGTGCTTTGAGAAATTCCGGCATTTCATCCATGGGCTTAAAAAGGTCGGGAAATATCGCCTGATAGGTAAGTATCAATGGATCGTTGGGGTCGGCAATATAATAATCCACCGTTCCATGGTAAGCATCCACCACCGCTTTGACGCTGTTTCTGATATAATTGAATCTTCCTGCCCATCGAGTGGAATAGGGATATCGGCTGGTAGTGGTGTAAGCATCCTGGATCCAGAACAGCCGGCCGTCTGCAACCACAGAGTAAGCTTCCCGATCTCTCAGCAAAAAAGGAGTTATAGTGGAAAACCGCTCAGGAACTGTGCGGCGGTATTGGATAAGGCTGTCCGGGTTAATTTCTCCGGAAATCAGAATATTGATATCAGCAAACTGCCATGCATAAAAGAGGCGACGGAAAAAAGAACTTAACTCAACCCCTCCGGTTCCTTCATACCTGGTGTAAACCGGTCCTGCCGGCCCGGGATAGTTGAACTCCTCCATTTCACTGCGCACAACCAGATAATTCAGGCTTTTGAGACCGTAATATATTTCAGGCCGCTCCAGTTCGAAGTCTCCTGTAGGCGGTAAATCCCTGACAAAAAAGCTGGGCCTTCCACCCTCCTCGACTTCGGTTACCGGACTCATGGCTACGCCATAGCCATGGGTAAATTGAAGACGCCGGTTAACCCATCGCTGGGCTTCCGCCGGTAGTTTCTCCGCCGAAAGTTCCCGGGTAGCCAGCATCACCTGACGCAGCTCGTCATCTTTTACGTAGCGGTCCGTATGAACAGCCATGAAGTCATAATAGAGCCTGAAAAACTGAATCTGGTTATAACTTTGAAGCAGGGGACCTTCATCCCAAAGTCGGATGTTCTGGATGGTTCCCTGATTTTCTGCGACTGTTTGCGGATCAACAACACCCCGAGCGGGGTGGCTTCTTGTTTGCATATTCTCCAGACCATAAGCCTGACGGGTATATTCGATGTTGTTTGCAAGATATGGTCTTTCCCTGGCCAGCTCACTGGGTTCCACCCTCAGCCTTTGGTAAACACCAGGAAGCACATTTCCACCCACAAGAGTAAACACGACCCAAAGGCCCACAGCAACGGTGGGAATTTTATTATTCGGGGTAAAAGCAGCGAATGCAAGCAGTATTGCACTGATAAAGGCTACAAAAGTCAGAATGGTTCGTGCCGGAAGCGTAATGTGATCATCCGTATAGCCGACCCCGAATACAGCCCCGGTAGGGGAATATAAAAGGTCATAACGGTCCAGCCAGTGCCCCACACCGATCAAAACGAAAAGAAAAGCACCCAGTATTGCCAGATGGGACCGGACCGCCCCTCTCAGGGCAAATACTTCTCCACGAAGGGCGAAGTTAATGTAATAAAAGGCGACAGCAATCAACATAATTGCCACAACCACATTAATCATCCACGAACGAAAAAGGGCAAATGCAGGAAGCGTGAAAATATGAAAAGAAAAATCCCTTTGAAAAATGGGATCTGTCTCATTAAATGGAAGCTGGTTAAGGTAAAAAAGGATGGATTGCCAGGCTCCTGAAAGCCTTGTTGCAAGCAAAAAACCTATCAAAACAGTTATGACAACAGCAACCCGCAACAAAAGGCTGAGTCCCGCCTCATATTTGTCCGACGTAAGTTTTTTTCCTCCAAACGGCCACATCCGAAGCGCAGCCCGCCGGGCCGCATACAGATTGGGAACTGCCAGAACTATGAAAATGGCTGTACCCAGTAAGAATAAAAGAACTTGAGTACTTATAATTTTCACTAAAACCGATTGGTAGCCCAGGCTGCTGAACCATAAGTAATCCGTATAGAAGGTGCGCCCCCAATTAAGCCCCATCCATACAAAAAACAGAATCAATGCCAAAATAAACCAGCGAATGAGACGGTTAAATTTGGCAAAGTCCATGTCTTCAAGATTGAATTGCGGTAACGGGTCTTTATTATCGGGTCCAAAATAATTCTTCATGTTTGCCCCAGTCTCAATAAAAAAGGCATTTTTTTTCCGGTATCAATGCCATGTTGACCTGCTTATAATTTTTTCAACCATTTTTGGAAGTGCACAGGCGTATATGGTAATCTGGTGCAGGTTTTTTCCCAGTCCCCTCCTATTAACTTCAGCGGGAAATTATCTCACAATGGATTCATGGAGTCAACACTTACCGAATTGTAAGGTGGATAGAAACCTTTGCACCTGGAGTGCAAAGGTTGTACTTTTGCATGACCGGCTGCAAGCCGGTGCACCTGAAAAACAGA
>SL_3KL_010_SEDDRAFT_10003781_pt1 | contig 13738 bp, 14 predicted proteins | sample SodLakKL_010_SED_2_FD_10381 | JGI IMG/M metagenome (IMG submission 10381)
GAGAATTATGTGGGGACAGAAGGAGAATGAATTCCCCGAAATAGAACGGATTGTAGAGGAAGACTGGCCCTGGGTATTCCCCGAGTATCAATTCACCATAAACCGCCCGAAAGATGAAATTGTGCGGATTGAAATTGATCCATCACAGCGTATGGCCGATGTTGACCGGGAGAATAATGTTTGGCTTCCTGAAGTTAATAATGATGAAGAAGAACTGGAGATAGAAACGGAAAGGTGATTAATTGTTCATTGACAGTAATCACAACAGTGAGCATTAGCGTTGTAACAAATTCACTCATAACTTCTTTTTTTATATATTATTACCAGTAGAAGTTTAGAGTCTGTTTTATAATTAGTTGAAATCCATTTTAAATAAAACATGGCAATGATAGCACAAGAAGAAAAAAAAGAATTGATAGACTGGATTCAGGAGCTGACTGACCCCGAAGTCATAAAAAATATCAAATCAATCAAAGAGAGTATCGAGCAAGCACAAACCTGGGATCAGTTGCCGGATTCGGCTAAATCCTCCATTAAACGAGGAATAAAAGATGCTGATTCCGGACGTGTAATATCTGATGAGGACTTCTGGGCAAATTTTAAAGATCGTCTATGAAAATTATCTGGACGGATGAATCCTTAAAAAATATTGAGGCAATAGTTAATTACCTTGATAAAGAGTGGGGAGAAAAAGTAACCAACGAATTTTTGGTTAAGTTAAGAGAGCGATCAATACTGATTTCAAAATTTCCTGCCGCTTTTACTTTAATTGATAAAGATGAACAAATCCGTTCTTCAGTACTTACCAAACAAACGACAATTTTTTTCAGAGTTGATTACGAGGCAAGGGAAATTAAAATTTTGTCAGTATTTGATACCCGTCAGGATCCTGATAAATTGAAATTGTAATATAAAAGATTAAACTTACAATTATTGTAATCCATCAATATCTGGGAAAATGAACCAAAGTTTTGTGATGTTCAATTGAAATTACTTCTTAAACATCATACTCAAAACAAACCAGATATTTTCCTTTCGTTCCATTAAGCGGCGCTTGAAGTAGGGGAACCACATGGTACCGTAGGGCACATAAACCCTGGCCTGGTAACCGTTTCGGGCCAGCTCTTCCATCGTCTCTTCACGAATGCCGTACAGCATCTGGATTTCGTAGCGGTCTTTAGGGATGTTGTTTTCAGCGGCATAGCTTTTCAGCCAATCAACCAGTTCGTCATCATGCGTGGCAAACCGGGGGCAGGGTGTTTTTTCGAGCAGTACTATGAAATATTTTTTGAAAGCTTCGCGGATTTCAGCCATGTTTTGAATGGCAACCAGGTCTGGCTCTTTATAAGCGCCTTTGCACAAACGCACATCAGCATTCATTTCGGCCAGTTTTTTGATGTCATCGGCAGAACGGTGCAGGTAGGCCTGAATCACAATTCCGACAACATCACGGCCGTATTTCTCAAAAGCTTCCTTGAAAATATCAAGAGTGCTTTGCGTATAATCCGACCCCTCCATATCAATCCGAACGAACGAATTCAATTTTTTGGCTTCATCAAGCAGCCTGAAGAGGTTTTTTTTGCAGTAGTTTTCATCAATATCCAGCCCCATCATGGTCAGTTTGATGGAGATGGTGCTGTTCAGGCCTGCGTCGTGAATACTGTTCAGCAACTTGATGTATATATCCACCGTTTTTTCGGCGGTGGTTTTTTCTTCTACATTTTCGCCCAAGAGGTCTAATGTAACCTTGATGTTTTTTTCGTTGATGGATTTAATTTTTGGTACTGTTTCTTCAAATGTTTCTGCGGCAACAAACCGGCGCGCAAGGAAAAAAGGTAATTTCATGCTCTGTAGATTATTAATTATGGCAGATAGTTATTGAAAGAAAGTTTAATTACTGATTTTATATCTCTTTGGTCGAGTCCCCGCTTATAGAACCGCTTCCATTGATGTTTTTTACATGGATGATAAAGAACTTCGGTATGCAAGCACACCACTGTAAACCACTAAAAAAATAGTGAATTTTTCCGGTTGATGTAACCTGCAGATCGTTATTGCGTAATAAATTCAACAACGAAATGTTGGCTGAAGGTGAACCGTCAGCAAATTCAAAAATTCTAAAAATATAGTTAACATGGTTCGAAAAATTTATAATGCCTTGATTGCTCTTGTCATTTTTTTGCTGGCCTGGGCAAATATTACAGAGGCTCAGACAAGCGACCGGGCATACCGGATTGATACCTTTAGCACATCATCATCTCCCGAGGTGTATGTAACCACATCGGGTGGTTCGGTGGATATTATCGGCCATAGTGATGACGTCGTCCGAATCGAAATGTATGTGCAACGCAGTGGGCGGTATCTTGATTCATCCGATACTGATTTGTCCGATTTTGACATCACTATACGTAAAGACGGGGATGTAGTAGTGGCCGAGGCAAAGCCGAGAAGTTCCGGGTTGGGTATAATCAGAGCAGTTCGAAATATTTCTGTCTCTTTTAAAGCCTATGTGCCGGAATATTCTTTGGCCGAAGGCCGTACCAGCGGAGGTAGTGTTTCAGCAGAAAGGGTTTACAACGATCTGAAACTGATAACAAGCGGCGGTTCGGTGAGTGTGAAAGATATAGAAGGAATAACTGAACTCAGAACTTCCGGAGGCAGTATCAATTTAGAGAATGTGTCCGGGATAATCAGTGCGAGAACCAGCGGCGGATCAATCAATGCGAGAGGGATATATGGTGAAGCCGAATTAAGGACCTCCGGTGGCAGTATAAAACTGGATGAAATTTCGGCAAAAATCTCAGCACGCACGAGTGGGGGCGGCATCCGGGGCAAGTTTTTTACTTTTTATGATGATATTGAACTCACAACAAGTGGAGGAAATATTGAGATAGACCTGCCGGAAACTGAGCATTTTACTCTCAACTTACGGGGACAGCGAGTCAATACAACACTCAGAAATTTTTCAGGGGAGTTCGAAAGAAACCGGATTTCTGGCAAAATAGGTGAAGGCGGGCCTGTTTTATCGGCGCGAACATCCGGAGGGAGTGTTAGCTTAAAATATTAATATTTATCCTTTTAATTTCTTAAAAAAAAGCGCATACTCTTATCGAGGTGCGCTTTTTAGTTTTTGGACAACCATATCTTTTTACTTTTATGTTCAGATAAGCTAAAATAGCGCCGTTAATCAAAACAATAATAATGAGGTGCATTATGGGCAAAAATGAGTCGGACCAGGAGCTGGAAGAATTCAAACCAAAAGGAGCTATTGCTTTTTTCTTACTGCTGATGGTTTTCTTCATGATAATTTGGTTTGCAATGTATTTCGAACTTTTAAGCAGGGGGTAATATGGATAAATCTGAAAAATTTGCATTTATATTAAGTGGCTTGCTGCTTGTGGTATTCTTTGGCGCTATTATGTATGCGGCTGTGGCCAAGGATATTGACGTTCCAACTTGCATTACCGATATGGATCCGTTCGAAAGAGATACACTATTTCAAACCGGGCCGGATACGTATGAACTGCAGATGGTGGCACGGATGTGGGCATTTCAACCATCTACGGTTAGGCTTCCGGCTGGAACAACGGTGGATCTGTATGTAACATCGCAGGATATTATTCACGGTTTTAAAATTGAAGAACACAACGTAAACCTGATGGCAATTCCGGGGGCAATAAATTATTTACGTGTAAAATTTGATAAACCCGGTGAATATCTTTTTGCCTGCCATGAGTTTTGCGGCGCGGCTCACCACACCATGGCCGGACGATTTATCATCGAAGAGGGCCTTGATGAGGCGGAAACCGAGGAGGACGTCTAACGATGAGTACTGATCTGTTTCGATTTACCAAATCATCAAAAACACTGAACGCCGTTCTGATCATTATCCCGATGGTTCTGCTTTTTATCGGGGTGTATGGCGGTTTGATGCAAACCCTGTTCCGCGCAGGAATTATCCAAAGTGATCCGTTTGTAGGTGGTGATTATTACAAAGGACTTACTTTTCATGGGGTTTTGAACGCCATTGTGTTTACCACATTTTTTGCTGTGGCTTTTGGAAATGCATTGGTTCCATTTGCACTCAAAAAAAACCTGAACAGTAAAGTTGCATGGGCTTCTGGTATTTTGATGCTTGTGGGTTCGGTGCTGGCCGCCATTACCATTCTGATGGGAGAAGCCACAGTACTCTATACATTTTATCCGCCGCTAAAAGCACACCCGTTATTTTACATCGGGCTTACACTGCTCGTCGTTGGTTCGTGGGTGGCTTTTTATAACTGGGTGCCGATGTACCTGGAGTGGAGAAAAGAGAACAAAGGTAAAAAAACGCCACTTTCGGTTGTGGGGATTTTTGCAACATTCATTATTTGGTTTATAGCCACTCTTGCCGTTGCCGTGGAAATCCTGTTTATGCTTCTTCCCTGGTCGCTCGGCCTGGTGGATGAAATCAATGTGATGCTTGCCAGAACGTTGTTTTGGTTCTTTGGCCATCCGCTGGTTTACTTCTGGCTTTTGCCCGCTTATGTAATGTATTATGTGTTTTTGCCCAAAATGGCAGGCGGCAAGCTCTATTCCGACATGGCGGGACGGCTTGTATTTATGATGTTTATTCTGTTTTCCATTCCGGTGGGCACGCACCATCAGTACATGGACCCCGCCATTGGTGCACAATGGAAACTGTTGCACGGTATTTTTACGTTCGCAGTTGCCCTGCCAAGCTTAATTACGGCATTTACAATTGCGGCTTCGCTCGAACATGCAGGCAAAAATAACGGAGGGAAAGGCCTGTTCGGCTGGATGACAAAACTGCCCTATTTCAACAAGGAAAACTGGTTTTTCCCATATCTGATTCTTGGCCTGTTCATTTTTATTTTTGGCGGTATAGGTGGCATCATTAACGCCTCATACCAGATGAACACGGTGATACACAATACTGCCTGGGTGCCGGGCCACTTCCACCTGACTGTAGCAGGACCGGTAATGCTGGCGTTTTTGGGAGGCAGCCTCTACCTTATCGGGCAGTTTATGAATAAAGAGATCCGGCTAAAATCTTGGGCAATGATTTCGCCTTATGTTTATACCATTGGCCTGTTGATTATGTCGTACGGATTAAAAATCGGCGGTTTGATGGGAATGCCGCGCCGAACCAACACCGGTGCCTCCTATGCCAACCCCGACAGCATTCTTTACCAGGCCGACTGGATGCCCTACATTGATATGACGGTGATTGGCGGCGTGCTGATGTTTATCGGAATTGTAATCTATATCGTCAGTTTTTTTACAACGGTATTTTCAAAAAGCCGTTCAGACGAAAAAGATGCAATGGTCACATTCCCGATATCGGAGTCGTTGCATGATGAACCTGCAACCTGGCTCAGAAATTTCAAACCGTATATAATTATTGCGATCATTTTGATCGTTCTGTCATATACACCCGTAATTTATGATGTAATTACAACAACATATGGAGGGTCATTACCTTTCTCACCGGACAGCCCGGTGCCGCTGCGTTGATATCTGAGTTGAAAGCAGGAAACTCCTGCTGAATTGATTTCAAAAAAAGAGCGTTGTGAGAAGCCATCAGGTTTTCACACCGTTCTTTTTTATGTTTTATTCAGAAAAACTCATAAAAAATTCAATCAAAACCGAGATTCATGTCAGGCAATTCGCCAACAATTTACATACCATTTCCACTTTTGATGATGCTTCTGATGATTGCCATTGGTTGCGATCGTCTTGCAGTGCAGGACAATCTTCAAAATGTGGAATACGAAGTGACCGATCAATTTGGTGAATCTGTACATTTTCCAGAAAGTTTTGAAGGCAAGGTCATGCTCGTGGGCTATGTGTACACTCATTGCCCGGATATCTGCCCGATGATCACCTATAACATGCGAGACATCCAGAGGGAAATAGAAAACCAGGAAGAATTTATGCTTGTCAGTGTTTCGTTTGATCCGGACAGAGATACACCCGAAGTTTTATATGAATATGCCGAAAGTTACCGGTTGAATCAGGATAACTGGAGATTGTTAACCGGCGAACGAAGTGAAATTGAATCTATGTTGGAAAAATTAAAAATTTCAACCGTTAAAACCCCTACACGATTTACAGATGATAATACTCCAATCTATTTCATCGACCACACCGACAAAATTACATTAATCGATAAATACGGGCAGATTAGGCGCACTTATCAGGGCAGTGAACTTAATTTTGATGAGGTAGTTAATGATATTCGGGTATTATTAAAAGAATAATGAAATATGTATCTTTAGCCGAATGTTTAAAATGCAGTTGATGTTTGTTTATCAACTATAATAATCCAAAACAATACGAATAATAAAAATGAAAAAATTACTTTTTGGTTCATTAATATTTGCAATGATGTTTGCTTTTACATCATGTAACGGTGAAGAAACTCCTGAAACTACTGAAGAAGAAGTGGTTGATGATGGAGTAAGAACGATAGAAATTATCGGAAATGACGATATGAAGTTTGTTGTCAGAGAAGCAGAAGAAGGTTTGATAACTGGCGGACAAGCCGGCGAATTTGTTTTACTTGAGGGAATTGAAGCCTCACCCGGAGAAGAACTCCGAATTCGGTTGACAACAATCAGTAACCTGCCGCCATCAGCAATGTCTCATAATCTTGCACTTGTAGATCTTGGTACGGATGTGGATGCTTTTGCAAGAGCTTCAATCACTGCCAGAGACAATGAATATATTGCACCGGATTTTGAAGATCAGGTAATTGTAACAACCCGCATGCTGGGCGACGGTGAAACCGACACCATCACCTTTACTGTTCCGGATACACCGGGCGAATATGATTATGTGTGCACCTTCCCCGGACACTTTGCCGGAGGCATGGTGGGTGTACTCTACGTAGAGTAAATCTTTTTGATATAAATACAATTAAAAAGGCCGTGCAGAATTACCTGCATGGCCTTTTTTAGTTTTAAAAACAGCTATTTATCTGAAATTCACATAAACAGGCTTTTCGGATTTTGCTGAGAGTTCTATAGCTTTTCCGAATGTTTTGTTAACCTCATTTTCCGATGAACTTTTTGCTAATTCGAGTGAGTTTTCATTAGATAAAACCTCGGCACTTGAGGATGCACAGGTCACCCTGATTTCCATTGGCGAATAAATTCCCGCCGAAAGAAATGTGACAAATTGATTCATAAAGCTGAGCCGTGTTTCGACTACGGCAACACCATTACTGCATTGCTGTCCTGCCTGAACAAGATCTGGTGGTACAAGTCCGGCAATAAATCCGGCCGCCCATTTTTGTTCGTACACTTCATTTGAAGCCTCAAGGCCGGTAGTAATTCTTGCGTGATAACATCCTGTAAGAAAAAAAGTGAGTCCGAAAAGTAGAATAGCAAGCTTCTTCATGTTTTTAAATGATTTAAGATTTTGGATTAACGCCTCAAATCAATGTTGTAAAAATAGAGATGATTTTCAACCATCATTGTGCCGGCGAACTTTATAGGATGAGCGAGTCCGTAAAGTTTGAATTTCCAAATTTCACATCCGATAAAACGGCTTTGTACAAACGGAGGGAGAGTTAGATTTTATTAATGTCCAGATTCCTGAACAACGATATCAAGATTTTTGTCCAGATTTTCCACTACGTTGATTATGGTTTCAACGGCATTCACAAAAAACTCCGGATTGATGTTTTCAAACGTATCGGTTGGCTGGTGATAGTGCGGGTGGTCTTCCACGCCAAAATAGACAAACGGAATACCTTTTTCGTGAAAAGGCCCATGATCGGACGCCATCGTCCAGTCCTGAGGCCATTCATCCGAATCATACCCGAATAAAACATCAATTTCTGCATCGGTTGCAGCTTCCTCAATCAGAGGTTTTAAGTAGGGATAGTGATAGGTTCCAACGGCATAAAGCTCATCTTCAAAATTTATGCTGATCATATCCATGTTCACATTCATCACCATCTGTTCCAGCGGTAAAACGGGGTTGTCAACAAAATATCGAGCCCCGCCAAGTCCCTGCTCTTCTGCATCCAGTGCAATAAACAGAATACTGTTTTCAGGCTGTTCATGGCTGAAATAACGGATGGCAGCAAGCAATCCTGAAGTGCCGGAGGCATTGTCGTCGGCACCGTTATAAATTTCTCCGTTTTCAACACCAAGATGATCGTAATGTGCTGTCAGCACGATAAATCGGTCGGGGTGCGTGGTACCTTCAATATAACCAATCAGGTTTACGGCATCTTCAAACGTAACGCCGGTACGTGGATTGGTATGGTCGAATGTCTGTCTGTATCCATCGTTGTAGGTGGAGAGGTTGTGATAGCTAAACCGCTGTTCAATGAAATCCTGTGCTTTACGGTTTCCTTCGGTTCCCGGCAGGCGCCCCTCAAGTTCATCGGAGGCAAGGAATTCAATATCCTCCAGCAGTTGCTGGCGATCTACAATCTGAAAATCTTCGGCGAGATCGCTTTCAGCCTGATCGCAAGTTATAAACAGAAAAAATGTAAGCAGGTATAATGGGAAATATTTTATCAGATTCATGCCTCTTTATTTTTAATGATAGTGCAAAAGTACAATAATGTAATGTAACGTAGATTTATCGGGAATTCACCTGAATCATAAAATTTTACTGAAACAGCCCATTCGATACTCACGTAAACAAAATGTCAATTCCGGGTAGAATTGTATGATTTTTACTTATCCAATAATCAACCCTCCGAAGATTTTCTCAACCGAATGAATGCACGCATGGTGGAAATGGGTTACACAGAATTCACTCATGATGATCTTCGCGATTTGCGGTATGAAGGGGGTACAGCAACCTATATTTCCAATGTTCGTTCCCTGGGACTCACTGATCTTTCGCTTGATGATGCAGTAAGCCTGGCCAACGCCAATCTTTCATAGGCATTTATGGCGATGATGATTGAGCTTGGATATAATCTTGATAACACCATCATTGATTGAACGCCTGCAGGCTGAACGAGAAGATAATAATCCATTTGAATAGATTATCCGGTAACGGATCGGTAATCAATAAAAAAGGCCGGAATCAAAAAAATCATCCGGCCTGATTTGTTGAATCCATCAACAGTTAATCTTCATTTAATGCGGCCTGTGCAGCTGCCAGTCTGGCAACCGGCACTCTGAACGGTGAACACGACACGTAGTCAAGCCCCTGCTGATAGCAGAATGTTACACTGCGTGGTTCGCCGCCATGCTCGCCGCAGATACCCACCTTAAGGTCAGGTTTGGCTTTACGGCCGTTTTTTGTAGCCATTTCTACCAGTTGGCCAACTCCTTCGATATCGAGCACCTGGAATGGATCTTCTTGTAGAATTCCTTCTTTCAGGTATTCACCCAGGAATTTTCCGGCATCATCACGGCTGTAGCCAAATGTCATCTGGGTTAAGTCGTTGGTACCGAATGAGAAAAATTCTGCATCCTTGGCAATCTGATCGGCCACAAGAGTTGCTCTCGGAATCTCGATCATGGTGCCAACTTTGTAGTCCACACTGCCATCAACTTCTTCGAAGATGGACTCTGCGGTTTTCTGAATAACAAGTTTTTGTGATCGGAATTCCTGCGGTGTGCCAATGAGCGGAATCATAATTTCCGGAATCACTTCAATGCCTTCCTGTTTCAGCTCAATGGCTGCTTCAATGATGGCACGGGTTTGCATTTCGGTTATTTCCGGATAGGTGATGCCAAGCCGGCATCCTCTGTGCCCGAGCATCGGGTTGAACTCTCTGAGACTGCGTACTTTTTGAGCAAAATTGGTTGGGTTAACACCAAGTTCTTTTGCAATTTGGTCAAGCTCATCTTTATCGTCCGGCAAGAATTCATGCAGCGGCGGGTCGAGCAGACGGATGGTTACCGGCATGCCCTTCATTACTTTAAAGATTTCTTTAAAGTCTTCTCTTTGATAAGGAAGAAGCGCTGCAAGGGCATCTTTTCGGTCTTCAACCGTGGTTGCTACAATCATTTTCCGGATGGCGAGAATACGCTCATCACCAAAAAACATGTGCTCGGTTCGGCAAAGGCCAATGCCTTCGGCTCCAAATTCGAGAGCCCGTTTTGAATCTTCAGGCGAATCGGCATTTGTGCGAACTTTCATTTTCCTGAATTCATCTACCCAGGTCATAAACTTTCTGTAGTCATCATCAAGTTCGGGTTTGATGACATCCTTTCGTCCTTTTATAACGGTACCCCTGGCTCCGTCAATAGAAATCCAGTCTCCTTCATGTACGGTTACTTTACCGTTTGTGAAAGATCGTTGTTCATAGTCAATAATGATATCTCCGCAGCCTGCCACACACGGCTTGCCCCATCCGCGGGCAACAACAGCAGCGTGGCTGGTCATGCCACCGCGTGATGTGAGGATACCTTCTGCAGCCGACATGCCGCCCACATCTTCGGGGCTTGTTTCAATTCGCACCAGGATTACAGGATCTTCATTATGCGCAGCTTCTTCAGCGTCATCAGAGTAGAAAACAACTTTTCCTACGGCTGCCCCTGGTGATGCAGGCAGTCCCACACCCAAAATCGATTTTTGATCCACACTGTTATCATCAATCTGCGGATGTAAAAGCTGATCGAGATGGATCGGCTCTACATGAGATTTAACAGCTTTTCTTTTATCGATGAGCTCTTCACCAACCATGTCGGTGGCTATTTTAATGGCTGCATGGCCGGTTCGTTTACCATTTCTTGTTTGCAAGATGTAGAGTTTTCCTCGTTGGATGGTAAATTCAATATCCTGCATATTGCCGTAGTGCTTTTCGAGAAGATGACCCCATTCTTGTAATTCATCGTAATCTTCGGGCATCAGTTCTTTTAATTCACTGATATCCCGGGGTGTGCGGATTCCGGCTACAACATCTTCACCCTGGGCATTAATCAGAAACTCTCCGTAGAGTTTATTTTCTCCGGTTGAGGGATTTCGTGTAAAGCAGACTCCTGTTGCGGAATCATCTCCCATGTTTCCGAACACCATAGCCTGAACATTTACGGCCGTACCAAGTAATCCCGTTATGTGATTAATTTTTCGATATTTAACAGCCCGATCGCTTTCCCATGATTCAAAAACGGCATTAATCGCCCATTCAAGCTGCTCATATGCATCTTTCGGGAACATATAGCCTGTACCTTTTCTGTAAACCGCTTTGTAACGGTTTACCAGCTCTTTCAAATCATTGGTGTTCAGGTCAGTATCTTCTTCAGCATCATGTTCTTCTTTCAGGGCTTCCAGGGCCGACTCAAACTCCTCGTTTGGGATACCCATAACCACATTTCCAAACATATGAATGAACCGCCGATAGCTATCGTAAGCAAAGCGTTCGTTATTGGTGTGTTTTGCAAGCGCTTCCACGGTTCGGTCGCCAATTCCTAGATTAAGAACGGTATCCATCATACCCGGCATGGATACTGCAGCACCAGATCGTACAGACAGCAACAGGGGATGTTCCGTATCTCCCAGTTTTGCGTCCATCACACTTTTTATAAATTCGACACCGTTTTTTACCTGTTCTTTAAGGTTTTTGGGCCATTTTTTATGTTTTGAAAAATATTGGCAGGCTTCTGTTGAGATCGTAAAGCCGGGAGGGACCGGAAGTCCGATGGTAGACATTTCAGCAAGATTTGCTCCCTTGCCTCCCAGAAGCTCTTTCATGGTACGATCACCTTCGGCGCTACTTTTTCCAAACTTATAAACAAATTTTCCCTTCATCTCATCCTCTTTTTTGGTTTTAATTTTTTTGCTAAGAAACAATCAATGTAAGTTTAACATACTCATATTATAGAAATGTGAAGTAAAAACTATCGAATAGATTACCAACATTTCAATAAAAGCGAAAACAGGCTCCTCTACATTCAAAAAAAGAAATAGTAGTTGATATTGAGAAGACTGAAAATACTTTTGATTTCCAGGTCTTAGCATTTTTTAATTACTGTTTTAACAAAGCTATATTTTTAAAGAAGTGCAATAAGGGTGTTCCCCATGCCCCTGTCAGGTTCATCCCGAATTTTTTTCAAGTGAGGCATATCTGGTGCGAAAGGGAGCAGAGCTGTTGCATTGTATATTTTGGTAGTTGCACAGCAACAATTTGACAAACAGGCAATACTCTATTTGAATCAGATAAAGCGCCTTCCTATTTTGAACGGTCTTATGTCAATAATCTAACGGCTCTGCTTATATGAATATGAAAATGCCCCATACACTCACACTCCTTTTCTATTTAATGGTGGCGGCATTAATTGCAACCTGGATTATACCTCAGGGGGAGTTCGATACCGAAATAGTTAACGACCGTGAAGTTGTGATTCCCGGCACATTCGAAGTATCAGAAGAGCGGACATTTATGAACCCGGTGAATCTGTTTATTGCAATCCCCAGGGCGTTTGAAGATGCACAGGCAATTATATTTTTTCTGTTTATAATTGGAGGGGTGCTGGCCGTTATCCGCAAAACCGGAACCATTGACGCGCTGCTTGGCCGGCTTCTTGAAAATCTGGGAGGGCGGCCCGGCACACTCATTTTTATTACGGTTTTTGTATTTGCCCTGGCATCGAGCGCGATGGGGGCTTCTGCCGAATATATTCCGTTTGTACTTATTTTGGCAGCTCTCTGCCGTACGATGAAGATGGACACTATGACGGCAGTTGGCATAATTGTGGCCGGATACGGCATCGGGTACGGAGCGGCGGCATTTAATCAATACACCATTGTGGTAGCCCAGGGAGTGGCAGATCTGCCCACCTACTCCGGCTGGCCGGTACGCGTGGGTTTGCTGGTACCGTTTGTTATGATTGGAGCACACCATGTTTGGAGCTATGCTGTTACGGTTCAAAAAAATCCTGCAGCCAGCCTGATGGCAGGCCTTGAACCACCGCTTGAGGAAGAAACAGAAAATGATTATCCGGCGCTAACAATCTCGCATGTAATTATCATTGTATCGTTTTTGCTGGCTCTGGGTATTGCTGTTTGGGGAATTGCCACAAGAGGATGGTACCTCTATGAGCTCGGAGCAGCTTTTCTGATATTGGGCATTTTTTCGGCTGTTATTGGTAAAATAAGTCCAAGTTTAATGGCCAGCGAGTTTGTTGAAGGGGCGAAAGGATTAACAGAAACCGCACTTCTGGTGGGGATTGCCCGTGGAATTGCACTCATTATGGAAGATGGACAAATCCTGCACAGTATTGTCCATGCCATGTCGGTACCGCTCTCTTATGTTGGTCCCGAACTGGCCTCGGTGGGAATGATGTTGCTGCAAACCATCATGAACTTTTTTGTGACATCGGGCAGTGGCCAGGCATTTCTTACCATGCCGCTGATGGCTCCGCTGGGTGACATTTTAGGGGTAACGCGGCAGGTTGCCGTTCAGGCCTATCTTTACGGAGATGGTTTTGCAAATATGATCGTCCCAACCAATCCCGTGCTGATGGGGATCCTCGGAATGGCCAGTGTACCCTACAACAAATGGTTCCGGTTCTGTTTACCGCTAATCCTGAAGCTGCTTGCGTTTGCCGCTTTATGCATGGTGGGAATGGTGATTTTTGGGTATTCATAGCAATGGACAGGATGCAGGGTTCAGGGTTCATGGGTTACACATTTGAATTCATTAGTTGATGAAAACATATATCATGAGATTCTCAAATCACTCAATAAAACTGGTCGAATGCTTTATAAATACATACAAAGCGTTCAAAATCGAAGCCAACAAGATTGAAGCTAA
>SL_3KL_010_SEDDRAFT_10003783_pt1 | contig 13736 bp, 9 predicted proteins | sample SodLakKL_010_SED_2_FD_10381 | JGI IMG/M metagenome (IMG submission 10381)
CGGGGTGGACTATGTCCGGGGCGACCGGATTCGGTCGGGGTCCGCCGCCTCTCCCCTCCCCACCATCCCACCCCTCCGTGGACGCCTCGACCTCCGGCATGAACCGGGCCCGGGATGGGTGGGGGTGACCCTGCGNGCCGTCAGCGCTCAGAACCGGGTGGCCCAGGGGGAGGAGTCCACCGGGGGGTATGTCCTCCTGGATGGGGACGCCGGTCTCCGCATCGATCCATCGGGGCGACACAGCGTGATCCTGCGGGTGGAGAACGCCACGAACCGCCTCTACCGGGATCACCTCTCCCGGGTGGAGGAGCGGGGGTTCCCGATGCCGGCGCGGAATCTCTCCCTGGTGTACCGGATGAGATTCTAAGCGTCGTCGGTCCGGGCGTCGACCTGGGCCACACCGGCGCGGTCCCATCGTACCCGGATCTGCCAGGGACGGCAGCAGACCTCACAATCCTCCACGTATTCCTGGGGGGAACCACCCCCGGGGTCCAGGAGGAGCTGGACCTGGGCTCCGCAGTAGGGGCAGGCCACCCATGCCTCATCCCCGGAGGTCATGGGTTCATCGTAGGCCTCCTCACCAGAGTCGGTCCGTCGCCCAGCCTCGGGATCGTCCCCTTCATGGACGCTCATGGCCCCCCCTTTCCAGGATGTCCAGGGCCGCCCACTCCATGCCCGGAATGGGCCCGGCCCCCTGACGTTTGATGTTCACCGTGGCGTCCCCGATCCCCCCTCTACTTCTTCAACGGCCTTCTAGCGCTCTCGACCGCGACCGACTCTGCTTCCTCGGCGGTCTTTCGGGGTTTTCGCCACCGGACCACCTGGCAGATCCCGGAGGGGAGCAGAGCTTTTTCCGCCTCCGCCCACCCGGCATCCCGGAAGGGGCGCTGGAGGTCAGGGAGGGTCCGGGCCCGCATGGAGGTCGTCCAGCGGAACGCCGGATAGAGCAGGGCCAGGATAAGGCGCTGTCGGAAGGCGGACCACCCCGCCAGCGCTTCGGGGGGAGTGAAGTCGGTGACCCACCACCCTCCCCCTGGGCGGAGCCGAGCGGCCACCTCCGACCACCACCCCCGGATCTCGTCATCGGTGAAACAGTCCAGGAAGAACTGGCTCACCACGGCGTCGAAGGTTCGCCCTGCAAGGGCCTCGGGCCACCCCCTCCGGATGTCGGCCTGACACCACTCCACCGGGCTCGGTGCGGTCAGACTCCCACCCGGCGCTCCACCGGGCCGCAGGCCCAAGGACCCTGTACCCGCCCGAGGCGAGGGGTGTCCGTGCTTCGACCCGCGTCGGGAACGCACTCGAGCGCGTCGGAGCATTTCCCCGCTCAGGTCCAGGGAGACGAAGACGTCCCGTGGCCGATGCGCCCGGAGGAGCTCGAGTCCCCGTCCGTCTCCGTCCCCCAGGAGGAGCCACTGGGCACCTGCCGGAGGAAGGGCTCCAGGGGAGGGGGGCGCCAGGGCAAGGGCCCGCGCCTTCTCCAGCGACCGGGCCAGGGCCAGGTATTCGAGGGGCCGGTAGACCCGTGCCCAGGCATCCCACCCGGCGCTCATCCCACCGCCAACCCCATGCCTGCTCCCATGGCCAGGAATCCCAGGCAGAGCGTCCCATCCGCCGCGAGGGCGAGGGCGTCGTCGTGAAGGGCGTCGCCCCGCCAGGCCAGTCCGCCCAATCCCAGGACCAGCACGATTGCGCCGGGAAGGAGGAGGAGGAGGCCGCTCCAGAGGGGAAGGGCCAGGACGAGAAAGGCGGCCAGGATGGAGCCCCTCGGCAATTCCCGAAGACGTCCCCGCACCCGTGCTCCTTCCAATCTCCGCACCCCGCCGCCTTCCACTCCTCTTCCGAATCCTCCATCCAGCTCGCGCGGGTGAGAACCCCGATGATACCCGAGGAGGGTGAGGTTCCACCACGCGGCCACCGCGAAGATCCCTGCCAGGACACCCACCGGCGCCCCGAAGCCGCCTCCTCCGGTCCAGAGGCTCCACGCGCCCGCCCCGGTCAGGAGGATGGCCGTGCAGCGGCGCTTCCGGTGTCCGCCACCCGATGGCCGGGATGCCCCGGACGCTGAAGCTGCGCTCCCCCACCACACGTAGAGGGCCGCCGCGGCGGCCAGGCCCCCCCCGGCAACGACCGCCGGGGAAGGAAGGAGGACCCACGCCAGGGGCCACGCCACCAGGAACCCTCCCCCCCATACCATGGTCAGGACCCTCCGGTGTTGGAGATGGAAGGCGTGTCGCCCCGTCTGTCGCGCCCGGGACGGGTTCCGCTCCAGGTCGGCCAGTCGATCAGCGGTGTAGCCCAGCCAGACTCCCAGGGAGAGGAAGGCATAGACGGACCAGGGAAGGGGGGTCCCTGCCCCCTGGGACAACGCCCAGGCGTAGGCCAGGACCACCAGGACGGCATCTGCCGAGGTCCAGTGGAGACGGGCGAGCCACCGTCCGACCCCGGAGGGGTGGGCCATGGGCGCTGCCCCGGACCATGCCCCGGGACTGGCCCTTCCCGGCCCCTGGCCCCGCTTCTGGACCCGCTCCCGGCCCCACCCGTCGCTCTGCGCCCGGTCCTGTGCCTGGCTCTCCGCCGCAGACGAGGAGTCTCCCGGGGCAGGAGACGGTCTCCGACGGGAGGAGGGGAGGAGGACGGGGGCGGTCATTCGCCTCCCTCCCCGGCCCCTCTCACCAGAACCAGATGGAGGTCCATGACGTTGGTGCCGGTGGGACCGGTGAGGAGGAGATCCCCAAGGGATGCGAAGAGGGGGTGGGAATCGTTCCGGGCGAGGGCGTCCCGGGGATCCAGCCCGCGCTTTCGGGCCCGGGAAAGGGTGGATCCGTCCACCACCGCTCCTGCGGCGTTGGTGGGGCCGTCCACCCCGTCGGTTCCCAGAGACGCCACGAGGATCCCTCCCTCCCCTTCCAACGCCAGGGCCGCGCCCAACGCAAGCTCCTGGTTTCGCCCCCCGCGACCGGATCCCACCACCGAGACGGTGGTCTCACCGGCAGCCAGCAGGCACCCGGGGAGGGGCACGGGCTCCCCGCTCCGCCGCATCTCCTGGCCGGCCGCGGCCAGGACCCGACCCACCTCCCGGGCCTCCCCGGTGAGGCGTGTGGAGAGAATGCGGGTGTGGAAACCCAGTGCTTCCGCGGCCTCCCGAGCGGCGTCCACGGCCATCCCGTTGTTCCCCACCAGACGCCAATCCACCCTCCCGAGCCCGGGATCCCCCTCCTTCGGGGATTCCTCCTCCATTCCCTCTTTCCCCCGAAGGAGGTGGCGCTGCACGGAGGAGGGAACCGCCTCCCACACGTCGCGGGCCTCCAGCACCGAGATGGCGTCGGCAAATGTCGTGGGGTCGGGAGAGACCGGACCCGAGGCGATGACCTCCGGAGGATCCCCCACCACGTCGGAGAGGACCAGGGCCACCACCTGGGCGGGGGCCCCGGCCCGGGCCAGCCGTCCCCCCTTGAGCCGGTCCAGGTGCTTCCGAACGCAGTTCAGTTCCTGAATGGTGGCACCGGACTGGAGGAGGAGGTCGGTGGTCTGCTGGACGGCGTCCAGGGAGACCCCCCGGGGGGGCAGGGTCATGAGCGCCGAGCCGCCGCCGGAGATGAGGCAGAGGAGGAGATCCTCGTGGGAGCATTGCGACGCCAGTTCCAGGACGGCCTGGGAACCCTCCACACTCCCCGCGTCCGGGATCGGGTGCCCCCCCCGAAAGGCATGGAGCCCCTGGAGGGTGTCCAAAAGCACCGGGAACGGGGGATCCTCCTGGGGTTGGGGCGGCCCGGAGGGAGCGCTGGCCGGGGGAAGGATGAGGACGCCGCCACGGATCAGGTCCCCCAAGACGCGTTGCGCACCTTCTGCCATCGCTTCCGCGGCCTTTCCCACGCCCACCAGATAGAGACCCCCGGTGACCTGGGGAAGGGGCGAGGCGGCCAGATGGTCCGAGACCAGGCGTCCCGGCTCCACTGCCCGTAGGGCGGCCTCCAGGCAGGCCCGGGCCACCTCCCGGAGTTCAGGCTCCTTTCCCTCCTTCCCGGACGGCGTACCGGATGGTGTCGGCAGCCCAGGTCCAATGTGAACCTCCACGCCCGATCTATCCTCCCCGGACCCGTTCGGTCCGGGCACGGTAGGCCGCGGTCTCGTAGACCTGGGGATTCACCGTGGTGGGGCCCCGCCGCCCTTGGAGGAAGGCCAGGGTATTGGCGGCGGCCATCTCGGCCATCCGGCCCCGGGTGTCCCGGCTGGCGCTGGCGACGTGGGGGAGGAGGACGGCGTTGGGGAGTTCGGCCAGCCCCGGCTTCATGGCCGGCTCGTCTTCGTAGACATCCAGACCGGCCCCGGCGATCCACTCCTCGCGAAGCGCCTGGACCAGCGCCTCCTCGTCCACAACCGGACCCCGGGCGGTGTTGATGAGGATGGCGGTGGATTTCATCCGGCGCAGCTCGGCCTCGCCGATGAGGTGGCGGGTCTCATCGGTGAGGAGGGTGTGGAGCGTGACGAAGTCGCTTCTCTCCAGGAGTTCCGGGAGGTCCGCCCAGGTGGCCCGGGCGTCCGCGTCGATCCCTTCCCGGTTGTAGGGGTCGTGGGCCAGGACCTCCATGTCGAACCCATGGGAGCGCTGGGCCATGGCCTGGCCGATGCGCCCATAGCCCACGATTCCCAGAACCTTCCGGCGACCGCTGGCCCCGGGGCCCACGTCCATTCCCGTGAAGAGGTTCGGACCCCAGAGCTTGTAGCGGCCGGCAACTTGGTAGTTGTGGGCCTCGGGGATGCGGCGGGCCGCGGCCATGAGTAGCGCCCAGGCCAGGTCTGCAGTGGTCTCGGTGAGGACGCCCGGGGTGTTTCCCACCGGGATCCCCAGTTCCGTGGCGGCGTCCACGTCCACGTTGTCGAACCCCACCGCCATCTGGGCGACCCCCAGCAGCCGATCCCCCCGCTCCAGGAGGGTCCGGTCCACGGGCTCTGTGAGGAGTGGGAGCAACACATCGCACTCCGGGATGACCGAAAGGAGGTCCTGATGGGAGGGACCCCGGTCCTCCTTCTCCTCCAGCACGGAGAGGGAAACCCCCGCGGCACGAAGGGGCTCCATGCCCGGCTCCGGGATCTTCCGCGTCACCACAACGTGTCCCTTGATCATCTTCTCTCCTATCTCTTGCTGGGAATCGGCGATTCCGCCCTCGGGCGGAGCGGACTGGCCAGACCCCGGGTTGGGAGCGGCCAGGAACTCCGAGGGACCCCGGGAAAGCCACGAGAAAGCCCGAGGAGCCTGAGGAGCCTGAGGAGCCCGGGTATATTGCGTCGCGAGAGGCATGGTGTCGAGTCGACTGTCGGCGGGGGGTGGTCGCCCCACCCCTCTTGACGTCGAATGGAGAGCAAGTTTCCTTTCATGCGGATGAACGGATCTAAGCAGTTGGCGACCCCCGCCCAGGCGAAGGAACAAGCGGCAGCCACCCAATTCGACGGGGCAGGTCCCGCCGGTTTCGTGGGGCCGCCACTTCACGCCGTCGTGGATCGCCTCGGCGCCCTGGGCGATCCCACCCGCATGCGGATCCTCCTGGTCCTTGATCAGGGCGAATTCAACGTGGGGGAGCTCTGTCAGGCCCTCCAGCTTCCCCAGTCCACGGTGAGTCGCCACCTCCGCACCCTTTCCGAGGGCGGATGGGTGACGGCCCGGAGCGAGGGAACGAGTCGGGTCTATCGCCGGGCGCCCCATCCGGCCCTTCCCGACGCCGGACTCTGGGCGGTGGTGAAAGAGGCGGCGGCAGGAAGTCCCGAAGCACTGGAGGATGGGGAACGGAGTGAGGCGATCCTCGCCGAGCGGCGGGAGCGGTCCCGGAGCTTCTTCCGATCGGCTGCAGGCCGCTGGGACGCCCTCCGCCAAGACCTCTTCGGAGCCCGGACGGATGCGGTCGCCCTTCCGGGCCTGCTGGAGCCGGAATGGACGGTTGGAGACCTGGGGTGCGGCACAGGAGCGCTGTCGGCCGTCCTGGCCCCCTGGGTCCACCGCGTCATCGGAGTGGACCGGGAACCGGAGATGCTGGAGGCGGCGGAGCGGCGCCTGGAGACCACCGAGAACGTGGAACTCCGGCGGGGAGACCTGGAGAAGCTCCCCGTTCGGGATGGTGAGCTGGACGCTGCCTTTGCTCTCCTGGTCTTCCACCTCCTCCCCGATCCCCCGACGGCACTGGCCGAAGTCTTCCGGGGCCTCCGCCCCGGAGGCGCCTTCGTCCTGCTGGACATGCGCTCCCACACCCGGGATGAGTACCGGGAAGAGATGGGGCATCTCTGGGCCGGGTTTCCCTTGGAGACCATGGCGGCCTGGCTCGAAGGAGCGGGATTCGAGGGCGTACGCACCGTCCCCGTTACGCCGGATCCGGAGGCGAAAGGCCCTCTCCTTTTCCTGGCACGGGGACGTCGTCCCCTGACAGCAACCCAACGACCTCGCGTGAACCACCTGCAGTCCTCACACCCTTGAAGCGACAGGAGTCAAGCATCATGAGCACCACACTGACCGAGACATCCCCCGCCTCCCCCCTTACAGAATCCACGGATTCAGCCCGTCCCCCCTTCAAGGTGAGGGACCTGGGGCTATGGGAACTGGGCCGGGACGAGATCCGTCTCGCGGAGCACGAGATGCCCGGCCTCATGGCTCTGCGGGAGGAGTACGCCGGGAAGCACCCGCTGAAGGGCGCCAAGATCATGGGCTCCCTCCACATGACGGTGCAGACCGCCGTCCTCATCGAGACCCTCACCGAACTGGGGGCCGACGTCCGCTGGTGCTCCTGCAACATCTTCTCCACCCAGGACCACGCCGCGGCAGCAGCGGTGGTGGGGAAGGACGGCACCCCCGAAGAGCCCCGGGGTGTCCCCATCTTCGCCTGGAAGGGCGAGACTCTGGAGGAGTACTGGTGGTGCACCGAGCAGGCCCTGACCTGGCCCGACGGAAGCGGCCCCAACCTCCTCCTGGATGACGGCGGGGACGCCACCCTCCTCATCCACAAGGGAACCGAGTACGAGGCCACCGGCGTCGTCCCCGAGTTCGATGAGGAGACCGAGTCGGAAGAGTGGGGCGTGATCCTGGGGCTCCTCCGCCGCACCCTGGCTGAGGACCCCCAGAAGTGGACCCGCACCGGCCAGGACATCCGAGGGGTCTCCGAGGAGACCACCACCGGTGTACTCCGGCTCTACGAGCGGATGAACGAGGGGACCCTCCTCTTCCCGGCCATCAACGTCAACGACGCGGTGACCAAGTCCAAGTTCGACAACCTCTACGGGTGCCGCCACTCCCTCACCGACGGGATCCTCCGGGCCACCGACGTCATGCTCTCCGGAAAGGTGGCTGTGATCTGCGGCTACGGGGACGTGGGGAAGGGGTGCGCCCAGTCCCTCCGGGGGCAGGGGGCCCGGGTGGTCATCACCGAGATCGATCCCATCTGCGCCCTGCAGGCGGCCATGGAGGGATACCAGGTGGTGCGCCTCGAGGATGTCCTCGAGACGGCGGATGTCTTCATCACCGCCACGGGGAACAAGGACATCATCACCGCCGACCACATGGCCCAGATGAAGGACAAGGCCATCGTGGGGAACATCGGCCACTTCGACAACGAGATCGACATGGCCGGCCTCAAGAAGAAGGGGATCGAGCGGCGGACCATCAAGCCGCAACTCGACGAGTTCACCTTCCCCGACGGACACTCGGTCCTGATCCTGGCAGAGGGCCGCCTCCTGAACCTGGGATGCGCCACCGGGCACCCCTCCTTCGTCATGTCGGCGTCCTTCACGAACCAGGTAATGGCCCAGATCGAGCTCCACGAGCGGGCAGAGAGCTACGGGAAGGAGGTCTACACCCTCCCGAAGCACCTGGATGAGAAGGTGGCCCGGCTCCACCTGGAGAAGCTGGGGGTCCGCCTCACCGAACTCACCGAGTCCCAGGCGAAGTACCTGGGCATCCCGGTGGAGGGGCCCTACAAGTCGGACCAGTACCGGTACTGAGACCGGCGGCACCGGTGAGCCAGGTGCCTGCGGAAGGGGAGGGGGGCAGGGGGCAATCCCCGCCCCCCTCTTCGTTCAGGGCTCCATGCGGAGCTGGAAGCGGCCTGAGATGCCTCGGCAGAGACCCACCCCGGTGCCCCTTCCTACACCGACACGAACCGGTACAGGAATCGGATGAGCCGATACGCCTCCCCCATACTGGGCGAGGTGAACTCCACCGTGTAGCCATCCACCTGCCGGACGCCGGGAACCGCCTGCAGGATCTGGGGCCGGGTCACGTCCTGGAAGCGGAGTCGAACCTCCACCGGCTCCCGGACCGACATGGGCTGGATGTTCCCGGCAGGATGCCCCTCTGCCAGGCGGTCCATCGCCCGCCGGGTTCCCTCGGCCAGGCGGCTCCGCACCACCTCGGGATGGACAAGGTGGGCAGACTGGGGGGTGATGGCGGTTTTGGTCACCACCCCTTCGGCCCCGGGCACGTTCTCCAGGAACTGGTCCACGAAGACCTGGTCCCCGGCGGCCAGAAGGACCGGTACACCCATGGCCCCGGCGTAGAGGGCGTTCATCTCTCCCTCTCCGGACTCCATGCCATTGATCCAGAGCCCCTTCACGGCCCCGGACCCGGTGTGGGCCAGGAAGCCCTCCGCCGTCCCCGCCCGGGCATGGTATCCCAGGAAGATCGCCCCGTGGAAGGCGTCATCGAGTCCCTCCATCATCCCATTGGGCTTGATGGCGCCCTGGATGTAGGTGACCCGGGGGTCCAACTCGGTGTGGAGAAGGTTCTGCATGTCCCCGTGGGAGTCGTTGACCAGAATCTCCGCGGGACCTCTCTCCAGGATGGCCGCCACCACCGTGTTCACCTCGTCGGTCATGAGGCGGCGCCCGGTTGCGTAGTCTTTCCCGGAGCTGCTGGCCATGGCCCCGGTGCCGATCCCCCCGATCCCCTCCATGTCGACGGAGATGAAGATGCGGATCGGGGTCTGCGCCTGGGCGGCGGTCGGCCCCGGGAGGATCGGCGCCAGAAGGAGAAAGGCCAGAAGGACGACCCCGGTGAATGAACCCTCCAAACCGGACCTCCGGGAGGTTCGAGACGCCGGATGGGAGGTCGCACGGCGGATGGAACGGGGAGGGTATGGAAGCATGAGGTGCACTCCGGGATCGGGACGGGACCGGCAGGTCGTGGAACCGGTAGAGGTTGTGGGGGACGAGGAAGTGGCAACATGAGAGGCGGGTTCACGCGGCGAAAGGCCGTGCAGAAAACGAGGGAGGGCCCTTCCTGCGCTTTGCGGGGTACAACGTCACCTCTTGATGCAAAATCGCGTCACCCACGAGTTTCCATGGGTGGACACTCTCTTTCCCATCCCGAACCCCCCTGCCAACATGATCCGAACGAACCGATTGCCGCTGCTGAGGACGCTGGCTCTTTTCCTGATCCTCCCCCTGGCCGCCTGCAGCGACTCGACAGCCCCCGATGATTCCGCCATTGAAGAGGTGGTGGGGACCTATACCCTCACTGCCCTGAACTTCGACCCCCAGGGAGTCCTGCCCGACCAGGACATCCTGGCTGCGCTCGGCGTGAACAATGCCCAGCTCATCCTCACCCTGAATCGGTCCGCCCAGGTGGTCTACCGGGATCCCATCAGCGATCTCTTCGTGACCATTCCGGGGAGCTTTCAGACCACCGCCGAAGGGGTCCGGCTTCAGTGGGACGCCGACTCCGCCTACCGGGATTTCCTTCTCTCCCAGCGGATGGACTTTGTGTTCGACGCCGGAACGGGCACCCTGACCTTCGATGCGAATGCGCCCGACGGGGTCTCCCGGGCCCGGCTCCAGACCCTGGTCCCGGAATTCCAGGAGGAACAGCTCCTGGATCCCACCCCAGGCCGGCTCCGCATCACATTCACCCGGAGCTGACGGGGAACCCTGGGCCGCCCTGGGGTGCGCACTCCCCGAGGGCCTTCGAGCCATGACGCGCGGTCACAGGGGCGAGAACATCCGAAGACGGGGAGGGAGGATCCGAGAGGGTCCTCCCTCCCTGTGTTTTCCGGTGGTCTCACCCCCAACTCCTGGAGGCGGGCGGGGCCTGCCGAAGGGTAGTGAGAAGGGCGAAGGAATCGGGGGGGAAGCCGGCAAGGGGGGGAGCCCCATCCCCCGCCGGTACCTGCAGGGCCTTTGCCCCATGGGCCGGTACCCGCAGGGCCTCTACCTGCTGGGCAATGAGGTTCAAAGTGGCGCCGTCTTTCTGGAGTTTCCCGCAGACAGTAAGGAAGGGCTCCATCCGCACTGCGGCACGGCACTCCTCGTAGACGTCGGGCTTCACAATGACATTGATGTGCCCGAACTCATCTTCAATCAGTACAAAGATATACCCCTTGGCGGTCTGGGGTCTCTGTCGGGCCACCACCACCCCTGCCACCGTCACCACACTCCCGTTCTCCAGTTCGGGAAGGCGGTCCGAACCCACCATCTCCCCGGGAAGCGCCTCCCGGACCAGCGCCAGGGGGTGGCGACCCGTGGAGAAGCGGAGCATCCGGTAATCGGCCACGATGCGGTCTCGCTCCTCCACCTCCGGGAAGGGCCGGCCGGCGTCGGGATCGGAAAGCTCCAGGGGAAGCTGGGGATCATCGGACCGCCCTTCCGCCCGGGTACGTTCTTCCTCGGGGCCAAGCCAGAGGCCGGCCTGCCAGAGGAGCTCCCGTCGGGTGAGCCCCAGCCCGTCCATCCCTCCCACCCAGATCACGTTCTCCACCGCGGGACGACGAAGCGCCGCCGGGGTCCGCCGAAGGAAATCCACCAGACTCCGAAAGGGCCCTCCCGCCGTTCGCTCCACCACCACCCGCTCGGCCATGGCCTCGCCCCAGCCCCGGATGAACCCCAGGCCGACACGGAGCCCATGCTCCTCCTCCGCGGTGCACCGCACCCCGCTCCGGTTCACGTCGGGGGGGAGGATCCGGATCCCGTTCCGTCGGGCGTCCCGTCCCAGCACGTCCAGGGAATAGAAGCCCATGGGCTGGTTGTTGAAGAGGGCCACGTAGAACTCCACCGGGAAGTGGTGCCGGAGCCAGGCGGACTGGTAGGCCAGGAGGGCGAAGGCGGCGGAGTGGGACTTGGGGAACCCGAACTGGGAAAAGCCCACCACCTGCCGGAAGACCTCCTTCGACGTTTCATCTGAAACGCCCCGGGCCCGGGCGCCCTCCCGGAAGGCCTCCCAGTGGGACCGCATGGCCTCGTTGGAGCGCTTCCGGGACATGGCCCGGCGAAGGGACTCGGCCTGGCCGTCGGTGAACCCCGCCAGGTCCCGGCAGACCTGGAGGACCTGGTCCTGGTAGATGATCACCCCCAGGGTCTCCTTCAGCGCCTCCTCCAGGAGGGGGTGGGAGTAGGGGATCTCATAGGCACGCCCCGCCGCCCGGGCCTCTCGCTGGGCCTCCCGGCGCCGGACGTAGGGGTTCACCGCCCCCCCCACGATGGGCCCGGGGCGGACGATGGCCACCTGCACCGAGAGCTCGGGGAGGGAGCGGGGAAGGGTGCGGCGGAGCATCTGGATCTGGGCCCGACTCTCCACCTGGAAGATCCCCACCGTGTCCCCGGCGCAGATCCGGTCATAGACCGTCTCGTCCTGGAGATCGATGCGGGAGAGGTCGGGGGGAGTCCCCTGCCGCTCCGCGATGAGGTCCACCGCCTCCTCCATCAGGGAGAGCATACCCAGGGCCAGGAAGTCGATCTTGATGAAGCGGGCGTCATCGCAGGAGTCCTTGTCCCACTGGCAGAGGAACCGTCCCTCCATGGCGGCGGGTTCGATGGGTACGATCTCCACCAGGGGGCGGCTGGAGATGATCATCCCCCCCACGTGCTGGGAGATGTGGCGGGGAAGCCCAGCGATCTCCTGCACTCGGTCCAGGAAGTGCTTCCAGACGGGAGACTCCATCTTCCCGGCGAACTCGGGCATGGCGTCCAGGTCCTCCCGGAGTCCCCCGGCGGACCGGTGCTCCGCCAGCTTCGCCATCTTCTCCAGGTCCCCGGCCGGGAGTTCCATGGCCCGCCCCACCTCCCGGACCGCCGAGCGAAGACGGTAGGTGGGAAAGATGGCCACGAGGCCGGTGTGGTCGTGGCCGTACTTATCATATACCTCGAGGATCAGGGCCTCCCGGATCTCCCGGGGAAAATCCAGGTCGATATCGGGGACCGAGCCCATGGCATCGTTCAGGAAGCGTCCCAGGAAGAGGTTCGCCTCCACGGGGTCCACGTGGGAGAGGCCGATGAGGTGGCAGATGATGGAGGACACCGATGATCCCCGCCCCCGGCCCGGGGGAAGGCCGGCGAGCGCGCGGGGGGCGCCCCCCCGGACCCGGACCGCCACCTCCTTCGCCAGCTCCATGATGTCCCGGTAGACGAGGAAGAACCCCCCGAGGCCGTGCCGGTCTACCAGACGGAGCTCCTCCCGGAGGCGCGCCTCCGCCTCGGCGCGACGGGCCCGGGCCTGGGCGCGGGTCCAGCTCCGGGTGCCCGGGCGGTGGTCGCCGGAAGGATCACCCGCCCCACGACCCTCGGGGCCGGGACCGTCCACCGGATAGCGGGCCTCCAGGGCCGCCCAGGTCACCTCGGACAGCACCTGCATGGCACTCCCCCGGTGGCTCTCCTCGAAATCGGGGAAGCTGTAGCCCAGGTCGGCGGTAAGGTCGAAGGCATGGCATCGCTCGGCGATGCGGAGGGTGTTGGCCACGGCATCCTTCCGGGAGGCGAAGCGGGCCGCCATCTGGGCGGGGCTCGCCAGGTGGAAGCAGCCGTTGGGTCGGCGCACCCGATGGGAAGCATCCAGTGTCGTGCGGTGACGGATGGCTACCAGAACATCCTGGAGGCGGGCGCGGCGGGGGTGGTGGTAGTGGACGTTTCCGGTGGCCACCACCGGGAGGCCCAGGTGGTCGGCGAGGCGGGCCAGGTCCCGGTTGCGGCGGGCATCGCCCCGGATCTGGTTGTCCTGGAGTTCGACGAAGAGGTGGTGCGGACCGAAGGTGTCCAGGAGGCGGCGGACGAAGGCCTCTCCTGTGGCCGCGGCGTCGGCCAGGGCATGGGCCAGGGGGCTCCGGCGGCACCCCGTGAGGAGGATGAGTCCTTCGGGGCGGGACAGGAGGGCGTCCAGGGGAAGGGAAGGGTTCCCGCGAAGGGGGGAGTCATGGCCATGCGCCGGGGGGAGGCGGTGGGCCTCGGTGACCAGGCGACAGAGGTTCGCGTAGCCGGTCGGTGTCTCGGCCAGAAGGGTCAGGTGGAAGAACCCTGGAGGTTCATCGGGGCGGGAGGAGGCGGCGACCGGGGGCCGGTCCGACCTCTCCGATGCCGGCCTTCCGAGCCCATGATCCTCCCCCGGCAGGCCGCAGGCGTGCACGGTGAGCTCGACCCCGGTGATGGGATGGATCCCCGCCTCCTTGGCCGCACGAGCGAACTCCATGCTCCCGTAGAGACCATCGTGGTCCGTGAGGGCCAGGGCCGGATAGCCCAGTTCGGCGGCGCGGAGGACCAGCTCCTCGGGGTGGGAGGCGCCGTCCAGGAAGGAGTAGCCGGAGTGGGCATGGAGTTCAATGTACATGGATACCGAAGATAAACCGAATACAGGGGCGGAGGCCAGGCCGGGATCATGCTCTCTCCGCGGTGGGAGCCTAGCAGGCTGTTGAACTACTGGAGGGACCACCGCGAAGGGGTCTTGCGAGTCCTGGGCAAGGCGGAGCCCCGACAGCGATGCGGTAGCATCGGTGAGG
>SL_3KL_010_SEDDRAFT_10003784_pt1 | contig 13734 bp, 8 predicted proteins | sample SodLakKL_010_SED_2_FD_10381 | JGI IMG/M metagenome (IMG submission 10381)
AAGCAAAGGTGGCTTTGCAAAGGGTTTCCGCCTCTTGTTTCTGTCGGTCAAATGATCGATGGCATAGGCTTTATTGACCTTTACAATCTCCTGGCTCATGCTGATATAATCCGCTTTCTTTGCTAAATGCGGGAACACCTGCGGGGCAGCTGGCATCTGGAAAGTGAATTTCCCGAATAATTCGATGTCCGTCGGGCCATTTGTCGTTTCCGGATCTACGAAGAAATAGAGGGCTTTGTTGTGGAAAAAGTCTGAAAGCACGAAGTGGAAGCTGCCATCATCACCGGTTTCTGCATACAGTATATTGATGATGCTATCGGGTGTGTTGAGCACAACCCTTGCCTCAGGCACAGCCTGTTTTGTTTCGCGGTCGAGCACCCTGCCGGTAAGGATCAGTTCGCGGGTTTCAAGATAATAGTCCACCGAAAACCCTTCTTCGTTCTGCGGGGCCTTCCATTCCTTAGCGGGGTGGGACAGCAGGTACTGGTTCAGCTCTTCAGTGTCCATGTAAGCAATCGATGGGGTAACCCTTCCTGGTTTGTGGCCGGTCTCTTTTATGAGTCCCAGGGCCCTCATGTAGGAGTCGAAGCGTGTTTCTTTCAGGCACAGTGAGGCTTCCGGGACGACAGAAACAGACAGTGAAGCCTGGTCGTCAGCCAGGGCGCTCCCATCCAGGGTCAGGCTGATCTTTTCTCTCGGCTGCCAGGTATGGTTGTCTGTGCGCAAGGTTATCCCGGGGTCATCGGGGTGATCATTGTACCAGTACCGCCGGGCCATCAACGTTGTTCCCGCTCCGCCGGCCTCCACCGACAAGAGCCCTCCGGGGATCACCCGGTCATCCAGTGCAACGTGCGACAACATGGGTGTTTTGCTGACATGTTCCTCATAAACCACCCTGCCTTGATGCGCAATCCGCCACCATTGAACAGGGGGGGCGTCGCCGGTTTCCTTTATACGAACTGCCAGCGAGTCTTTCACCTGTTCCACCTGCAGGACACATCCGCTTTTTTCTGCGTCGGGCAGGGGGAACGCCCGGTCTGTTCCCTCTGTTAGCGCGTGGTAATCATGCCCATATTCCGGGACCAGGGAAAACACGGCAAATCCATGGACATTCAGAATGGCATGTGCCACCGTGTCCCGGTCCTGGTTGAGGATCCAGACATCACGCAGTGCAGCATCGACATCTCCCTCAGCCTTGACAAGCAGGCGGTTGGAAACACCCGTTATAAAACTTCCCCCTTCGGGGGCAAACGTTAAGGACAGGGAGGGGGCATCGTTAATGCCCGTGAGCCGGGAAAGCAAGCCGGGCCCACTGTCGAAGCGATTGGTGACCCAGACGGTTTTATAAAAATAGTGGTCTTCTCCCTGGTTCCTCATCCAGTTGGTATAGGCGGCCAGCTCATACAGGCCGGTCGAAAGGGTATCGGGCAGATACAAACTGCCCGCAGCCTGCTTTGCATCGAGTGACAGTGTGGCACGTTTTATGACACGGCCCTCACTTCGCAGGGCAAGATATACAAAGCCGCTGTTTTTAACTTCAACCTTACCATTCAACAGGTATGCATGATAATTCAGATGTTCACCGGCGATATACAGGTCGCGGTCAGTATGTACATAAACATGTTCCCTGTATAAGCTTTCAGATGATCCGGCTGCTGATGCCTGCGGCGGGGAAACAGTCAAACAAACATTCGAAGCGGCGAATAAGGCAATGAAAAAGAAACGCATTTTTCTGACGATTTTATATCCACCAATCAGGGAACTCCATAAACGAGCAGCCTGAGGAAGGAACATGATGCATACAGTTTAAAAAATCAATTTCAATGATGCCGGTATGGGCCCGTGGTTTGACATTCATTGTTGTCCTTTTCAGTGAAGAGGCTTCAAAAAAACCGATCACCACCTCATCGGGGTCATGCACATTGACAATGTTGCACGGAAGCTGGGGGGCGATGGGATCGAAAAGGCTGCCTTCATCGTTGAGTTGTTGATTGCGTGCACGATGAAAGTTGTAGGCTTCATCATTCAAAGTATAGATGGCTGGCATAAGCGCCCTGGGGTGGGTGTATGTTATAAAGCTTGTGTCGGAGTCGACCGTAGGGAATCCGAGGTACCGCATATTTGTTGTAGTCAGCGGGAAAAAGGCAAAGCGGGTTCTTCTCGACACGGAAGTGGTGACATCTGTCCCGATGTCGGACTGCAGGGTTTCGGTGATGTCCCTTTTGTACCAGCAAAACTCAAACAGATCAATGCCCAGCATGTTGGTATACTGTAACAGCATGGAGGTTTTGAACCTGAATCTGGGATATTGGCCATCGCTGCACGACACATCCATTAGAACATTCACACCGTCCACCTCTCGCTGGAGCAGTTCGCCCGACACCTCTGACTCGAAAAAAAACCGTTGGGTGGCAAATTCGGCATAGATCGTATCAATGTTTACGGGTGCCATCAGCTGCTGAGGATCTGAGCGGTACACCGAGCCGTCTTCCGTTTCAATATGCAGTGTATAGGTTTCCTCTGGCTGGCCTGAAAAGCCAGACGGGGTAAAATAATATCCGGCGATGTTTTCCGTGAGACGTGTTTCATTGTCCCGTGAGTCGGTGATACGCACGTCTGCATAGGTCACAGGGTCGAACCGGTAGGGTTCACCAAAAGCATTGGTCCGGGAAAGCCTGACCCTGTGCGGGCCCTCTTCATCTGTGATAAGCCCCTCAACCACCAGGTATTTTTTGTCAACAGCGATGCCGGGATCATAGATGTCGCGGCATGAATGAAACAGAAAGGCCAAAGAGAGGCAGACAACAAAGGTTGTGATCATCTGGCGTGTGAAGAAATATTTTTTAAAGAATGCGGACATCTTCTGTTTTGTTATACGGTGTTTAATAAATTACCGGCCGTTTGTTCGGGTGACCGGTCAGTGGTTCTTTCCGGTTCAAATTGAATAGTTGTAAGTGATGGTAGGCAGTGGCCTGCCAATGATATACAGCTGATAAAGGTTGAACGAGCGATGGGATCCGGCACCGGCCGGCTCGCGGCGGTAAAAAAGCGAGTAAGGGTTCTTCCGGCCATAGACATTCATGAGCGACAGTGTCCAGCTCCCTTTGCCTGACTGGTCGGTCCTCAGATTTTGACCGAGGGTGATGGAGAGATCAAGCCGGTGGTAATCGGGCAGGCGGTATTTGTTCCTGTCGGAATAATAGATCAGGTAGTCCCTGCCGTAGGCATAACTCAGCTCAGGCAAGGTAACCGGCCTGCCGGAGCTATAGGTAAATGAGGCACCAAACCTCCATCTGCGCGATATATTGTAGTTTAGATTTACCACCAGGTTGTGCGGCCTGTCATAGTTTGACGGGAAATACCGGTTCCTGTTGATCTGCTTTTCCCTAAAACCCTCCTGTGACCGGCGCATGGAGCTGGAAAAGGTATAACTAGTCCAGCCTGTCAGGCGTCCTGTATTCTTCCGGACATACAGCTCCACACCGTATCCATAGCCTTTGGCATTGATAACGTCTGTTTCCAGCAACTCGTTCATCACGATCTCTGCACCACTGCTGTACTCGATAGAATTGTGAAAGTTCCTGTAGTAAGCTTCGAGGGAGGTTTCGATGGTGTTGTCAAGAAAATTTTGGAAATAGCCGATCGCATACTGATCGCTTCGCAGGGGTTTGATGTGGGTGTCACTGAGTTTCCACAGGTCGGTGGGGGAAATCACGGAGGTGTTTGAGATCAGGTTTATATATTGATTGATACGGTTATAGCTCACTTTGGCGGAGCTGGCCTCTCCTGTCCGGTATCGAAGCCCGAAACGGGGTTCAAGTCCACCGTAGCTCGACACGATGTCGTATTGCCCATAATCCTTTTTTCCGGTGATGTGTTGTTCATTCATCGGTTTCCCTTCCTCATAAAGATTAACGGTTGCCGGTCCCAGTTGCAGGTAATGGGTATACCGGAAGCCAAGCTCCATCTGTACCAGTTCTCCCAGGGCCATATCGTCGCTTACAAAAACCGACATTTCGACGGCCTGTTCAGCATCCATCAATTCATGCATCACGGTGGAGGATTCACCGAATGGGGAAAGTTCGCCGGGATGTATGTTGTAATGGATCAGGTTGCCGCCAAACTCCAACGAATGGTCCCTCCAGGGCTGCCATGAAAACAGTGCTTTTAAGCTCTTGTAATCCAAAGAGGATTCCATGCGTGAGTGCAGCAATTCGTTGATGTGGGGTTGTTCCAGTACCTGGTATTCATACCTGCTCCATCCCAGAATCAGTGTGCTGGAAAGTGATTCATGGATGATTCGGTTCCACCGCAAGGAGGACAGGATATTGCTGTAATCGATGGTCTGTTCTTCGAGGAAGCCAAACCTGTCGTAGCTATAATAACCGAAGAGGTTGAGGTAATTTCTGGGGTTGAGGGCGATGTTTGTGATCGCTGTGAAGTCATGAAACCGGGCGGTGCTGTTCATGAGGTCTTCATCGGGCATCTTATTCAACAGCCAGTCGGAATAAGAAGACCTGGCACCGAAGGAGAATGTCGCCCGTTCTTCCACGACAGGGGTTTGCAATAACAGCCGGCTGTTGATCAGTCCCAGCCCGCCCCGGATGCTGGTCTCTGTCCTGTCGAGGCCGGCGTTCAGGCGCACATCCATCACAGAAGAGGCCCGCTCCCCATACCTTGCCGGGATGCCTGCTTTCATGAGGGTGACGTTTGAAACCATGTCGGGGTTGATCACCGATATCAGGCCAAAAAGGTGTGATGCATTGAACAGGGGTACGTTTTCAATCAGTATAAGGTTTTGGTCAGCACTGCCGCCCCTGACATTGAAGCCTGTCCCAAATTCACCAACCGACTGCACCCCCGGCAACATGGTCATGCTCCGGACAATGTCCTGCTCCCCGAACGTGGCCGGAAGTTCGCGTAACGTTTGTGCATCCATGGTCACCACACTCATCTGCGACCGAAGAACATTGTCTTGGGCACGTTGGGCTTCGAGGACGAATGGATCCAGGTAGATGGTCTCACTGAAAAGCTCAAATGTTGCCCTTCCGTCACTCACCAGCCGTACATCATAATAGCGTTCTTCGTAGCCAATGTATGAAAGCCTTAACCGGTGATTCCCCACCGGCAGCTCCATTCTGAACGAACCGCTGACATCGGTGGTAGCCCCTTCTTCACTTTCCGGCTCATAGACCACCGCCCCGATCAGAACCTCCCCGGTAGCACCATCTCTCACCGTGCCTGTGACCGTGGCCCTTGAATACCGCCCATACTGGTTAAGGTCGCCTACGATGGTTTGCTCCCTGTCCAGCGCCATCCTTTCTTCCAGACGTTCGTCAGCAGGCATGATGACAATGATCTCACCAATGTAGGCAACATCCAACCCAAGGTCCCGGGTGATGGATTCAAGGGCCAGGGGTAGTGACAGTTCGACCGTTTGGGGAGCAAACGACACGCCATCAAACCATTGGGGCTGATAGAAGATCCGCACCCCATGCTGCTGTTCCAAAAACGATGTGACCCCGGCAATGTCCAGGTCACCCGTTGACAGGTTACCGGACGACCGGACAATATTGTCAGAAAAGAATACGAGGAAGACAACGGTCAACAATAGTGTGTATATTCTCATGAAAAATCAATCTAACAAATCTATAAACTGCTGACCTGAAGGCTTTTCAACATTTTTACCTCCAGGCCAACCTGTATTTTTTTCCTGCCAACTGTCAAAAAAACAGAGGCCAGCAACCAAAAGCCTCTTCATCAATCTGATAGTCAACTGCCAAAGTTCGTATTGCCCACTCCCTGCTTGCAATTCCATCAACCCTGTCAAATCAATGCAGGCCTCTTATAAAATTTGGTCACCCATTCTATATTTTGTATTTTGATATATTATAATATAAACAAATGCCAGATGTGGGGCAACCGGGACAAAGATATAAAACATCCGCATACAATCATCATATCTCTGTAAGTATTCGCCGGAAACAACAATGAGTCGTTCATTCACACATTTAAACACGGCAAAACAATTCAATCAATCTACCGTTTTATTAACAGACACAAAAAAATATTCAACAATGTATTCAAAGTACGTAAAAATCATAGCAATATTATTCTCTTTCTTTGTTTTGCCCGTGGGTGCCCAACCCGGGATTGTCCAGGCAAGCCCTGACAAGACAGCTGAAAAGATATTGGAAGGGCTGCACATCATGGAGTATTCCTATCCCGGTCAGAAGGTGTTCATCCACACTGACAAGGAGGAGTACCTTGCAGGCGAAACCGTATGGTTGAAGGCTTATGTGGTGAATGCCACCACTCACCGGCCCGACACGCTGAGCACCAATCTTTACGTTGAGCTGTTCAATGTCAGGGGCGACCTGGCTTCCATCTTGCTGATGCGCCTTGAGAACGGCTACACGCATGGCGACATCTTCTTGCCCGACTCCCTTTCTGAAGGCAGTTACCGGCTCAAAGCATATACCGACTGGATGCACAATTTTGACGAGGACCTGTTTTTTTCCAAGGACATCCATGTTGTGAACCCCATAGAAGAAAACTTTATCAAGCGGCTGGATGTTTTAAGGAACCGTTGGTTTAACAGGGGTTTGGAGAAGGCGCAGGAAAGGTTGCAGTTTGCCTTTTTCCCTGAGGGGGGATATTTAATTTCCGGGCTTGAGAACCATGTGGCTTTCAAGGCCGCCAATGAACCGGGGGCTGGCATCGATGCTTCGGGCGTGCTATATGATGGGCATGGTACGGAAGTGCTGCAGTTTTCGACTTTCCATGACGGGATGGGGTCCTTTTCCTTCATCCCGCAGGAAGGGATGCAGTACACCGCGGAGGTGACATTCGAAAATGGGGTGCAAGAGCGGTTCAGTATGCCGCGGGCCCAATTGGCCGGGTACTTGTTGTCTGCACAAAAAACCGAAGACCATGTCATGGCAAGGGTTGCCACCAGTGAGGCTCCCGACGCACTGGGCCTTGCCGAAGAGTTTTACCTATTGGCACAATCCCGCGGACGGCCTGTATTCTTGGAAAAGGGCCGCCTTGAAGACAATACATATAGTGCCATGATCCCCCTTCAAGACATCCCCAATGGCATCACGCAGATCAAACTGTTCACGATCGAAGGGGAACCCATTGCAGAAAGATTGGTTTTCCACAATAAAGGCGACATTCATACGCCCCGGGTCACGGATCTTCATGCCGGCAACAGCGGTGATGAAGAGAGGTTATCCCTCTCCCTGTCCTTTTCAAACGGCGACTTAGAGGGCAGTTATTCCCTTGCTGTGCTGGACACCGATGAAGCCACAACAAACTACCGGGCCAATATCGCAACCGAGTATCTGTTGTCAGGGGAAATCGCTGCTGCACTTAAAGACCCCTGGTATTACCTTTTGGAAGAGTCACCGGAGGCTTCCAGGGCAGCCGACCTGGTGATGATGACCCATGGCTGGCGGCGGTTCGACTGGCAAAATATTGTTGACAGGGATTTCCCTGAAATAAAGTATGGCTTTCCAAAAGGCATTTCCCTGAGTGGTGTGGTGTCGCCAAGATCGTCGGAACGTGAAACCGGGGAGACAGAGGTTGAGCTGGCGGTAGAAAAGGACAAGGTTGATATTTACACGACCACCACCACCAGGCAAGGCGAATTCGTCTTTTCCAATCTCGATTATGACGGCCGGTTTACAGCCACCCTGCGTATCAATCAGCCGGTACATCAACGTGCTTTGCGGGCGGATCTGAACGTCAGGGAAACCGAGGATATCACGTACGAGAATAACTTCAACACCCGTTTTTTCGAGGTGACGTCGAGGGGCGACGACTGGGAGAGGACCTCCAGGCCCGAGACCATGTTCAGGAGCAGGGGTCTCGTAGAGCCCTCACGTGAAACACTTTCCATGTATCGTGATGCCGACCAGGTGATCTATTTCGACGATATCCGAGACCAGCATAGCAGCGTCATGGATGTGCTCCGGTCAAGGGTCAGGGGCCTGCGTGTCATCGGAGATGAGATCGTTCTGCGCGGACGAAGCAGCTTCCGGATGAGCAACGAACCGGTCTTCCTGGTGGATGAGGTGATCGTGAACAGGACGACATTCCTCAGCACCAGCATTTACGAAGTGGAAAGGATGGCAGTGATCAGCGGGCCTTCGAGCGCGATCCTTGGAAGCCGCGGCGCCAATGGTGCACTGCTCATCTATACACTCAGAGGCGACGACCACCGGCACGATGCCTACCAATACATGCTGAAAGGGTTTCATGTGCCATCGGAAACGTTCGACGCAAAAATCCATACCGACCATTACACGCAATACAATATCAGCAGGACGTTGTACTGGGAACCCCGCCTGACGACCGACGAAAACGGGGACGTAAACATTGGTTTCCCTGCCGGCGACCCTCAAAGGAGTATGCGGGTGGTGGTACAAGGCATTGATGGAAACGGCAGGATCACTTTTAAGGAGCTGTTTATTGACGACACGGAAATATAAATGACAGCCATTACCCACGAAATATGATCGTCGCGACGCAATTTGTTGCCACGGTAAATATGAGGTTATCATAAGGCATCCATTGCCTCATCAAAAAAGAATAAAATGAACAAAGTAATGATGCACGGGGCCCTGGTGGTTTTTCTGCTGATGGCGCAGCTTGTCTTTGGCCAGTCAGAGCGTGAGACCATCCGTACCTCGGCGCGGCAGGTCGATTTGAACCAACACGCCCCGGAAGAGATACAGAATTTATTTCCCGGTGCCAAAGAGAGCATTGTCATGCTTGGTGGCCGGAAAGAATCCAGGCAGTTGAACTACAATCTTTTGCTTGACTATTTTTATTATTCCGATGCCAGGGGCAACATCAGGTGGGTCGGCCCCAATGATGCCGATTCAATCCACATTGGCGAGTTTCTTTTCCATTCATTTCCTGAAGAAGGGTTTTTTGAGGTTGTCCCTGAAACGCCCGGCCTTCTGGTAAAGCACATGGTGGACGTTTCAACGGAGACCCTGACAAGGGGGGCCTATGGCACCACCGACGAAACAGCCTCGATAGAGGTGTTGCGCGGTTTGACAACTGCGACAGAGGGACTGGGCACGAGCCATACCGCTTACCTGGAAAATCCCGGCGGCCAGGAGTTGCGCATCACCCTGAAAAGGGAAAAAAAGTTCTACCTGTTGATAGATGGAAGGCCCGGTGATGTGAGCAACCGCAGGGCGCTGCAACGTGCATTTCCCGATCACCGGAGAGACATCAGAAGGTTCGTCCGCCAGCACGACATTGATTTTGCAAGACAGGCCGACATGGTCAAGGTGCTGGATTTTATCCGTTCGATTGAAAAATAGCCGGACCAGGAACCCGGGCCAGGCTGGCCCGGAAACACTCTCAGCCGGTAAAAAGCCGGCAATATGGGCCGCCAGGGCACAGACCATTTGCTCTCCCGGCCATCATCATCAACCCAACAAACAAAAAAGTCCCCTTCTGCTCCAAAACGCTCTTCTGTCAAGGTCGTAAACCAGCCCATCCACATTCTGGCTTTGCCGCACGGCCAGTAATGAACAAGCCGGATTTCCTGGCGGTTTGTGAATGTACCCCAAATGACCTCGCAAATAAATGGCGTCGGGCCAGCCATCAAAATTTTAACAAAGTCGCTGGATCATAGCATATAAACACAGTCATCCCTTGTCATTCTATCAAAATTAGTCAACAAAAACAAGCCTGTTTAGGTTTTTTTTCTTTACTTTGGAAGTTCGTTTCGCCGGGAAAAAACCGTATGACCGGTGTGGCTGTCTGTTTTATATTTCTGTTTTTCAGACCATTAAAAAAACATAAACCTAAAAAATATGTCAATCAAACAAAAGACGCTGGATCTGAAGCAGCGGATGCAGAATGCTTTACAGGGTGGTGGAGCCAAGGCCATAGAAAAACAGGTGGCCATGGGCAAGATGACGGCACGGGAACGCATCGTCTCTCTGTTGGATCCCAACTCCTTTCACGAGTATGACCTGTTTGTTGAACATGCGGCAAAGGATTTTGACATGGACAAGAAGCATTTGCCCGGCGACGGGGTGATCACCGGCACGGGTACCATCAGTGGCTTTCCTGTCTGTATCTATGCCCAGGATTTTACCGTGGCAGGTGGTTCGTTGGGCCTGATGCATGCCCGCAAGATCGGTAAGATCATGGATCACGCCATGAAGCTAAAGATCCCCATCATCGGCATCAATGACTCCGGGGGTGCCCGTATCCAGGAAGGGGTAAACTCCCTGGCCGGTTATGGAGAGATCTTTTATCGTAACACCCAGGCATCCGGTGTCATTCCGCAGATCTCCGTCATCCTGGGCCCATGTGCAGGCGGGGCTGTTTACTCACCCGCCCTGACAGATTTTGTGTTTGTTGTGGACAAAATTTCCAAGATGTTCATCACCGGCCCCGAGGTGATCCGTTCGGTTCTTGGGGAAGAGATCAGCATGGAAGAACTGGGGGGCGCGAGGGTACACAGTGAGATCAGCGGGAACGCCCACTTCTTTTCCGAAAGTGAGGCAGAATGTTTCCAGAAGATCAAGAAGCTGATATCTTACATTCCCTGGAGCAACAAACGCAAGGCCGCGCCATTTCCAAAAAAAGCACCGAAGACCAAACAGTACCGCATTGAAAACATCATACCCACCGACCCCCGTGAACCTTATGACGTAAGGGATGTCATCAAATCGATCAGCGACGACAGCGAATTTTTTGAGGTCCAGGAACTTTATGCTGCCAACATGGTGGTGGGCTTTGGCCGGCTCAACGGACAAACCGTTGGGTTCGTGGCCAACCAGCCACTGATATTGGCAGGTGTGCTCGATGTGGACTCCTCCGATAAAGCTGCGCGGTTTATACGGTTCTGTGATGCCTTCAACATCCCGCTGGTCACCCTGGTCGACCTGCCCGGCTACCTGCCAGGTATCGACCAGGAGCACTCGGGTGTGATACGCCACGGAGCCAAAATATTGTACTCCTACAGTGAAGCCACGGTGCCCAAACTGACCATCATCCTGCGCAAAGCCTATGGTGGGGGCTACATCGCCATGTGCTCCCGACACCTGAAAGCCGACTTCGTCTTTGCATGGCCCACAGCCGAAATTGCCGTCATGGGGCCGGAAGGGGCAGCCAACATCATCTTCCGTCATGAGATCATGAACTCCCCCAATCCCGAAGAAACACGCCACCGCAAGGTGGAGGAATACAAGAAAAAGTTTGCCAACCCATACGTTGCTGCAGCCCACGGATACATTGACGCCGTGATCGAACCATCCGAATCCAGGCGTTTCCTGCTCCATGCACTGGAAATATCAGCAGAAAAAGATGAAAAAGGACCGGAGAAAAAACATGGTGTGCCGCCGTTTTAACCGAAAAATGACGTTTCCCCGCCATTCTTATTGAAAGTAGCACCCCCTGGCGACAGGGCCCTGGCTGTAAAACCGGAACATACTTTTTTCACCAATCAACGGATAGTCTTTCAAACAACATTGATAATGAAAAAGCGAAAAGGAGAGCAAAAAAATATGATCTCACTGGTCGTGGATGACGTTGTTTATACAACCCGATCCAATAAAATGCACAGCCTGCGCAAACCTTATAAACCCATCAACGCAAATATCATCAAATCATTCATGCCCGGAAACATACAGAAAGTTTTCGTGCGCAAAGGCCAGAACGTCAAAGAGGGTACAGAATTGTGCGTCCTGGAGGCCATGAAGATGAAGAATGTGATCCTTTCACCGGCAGATGGCACCATCAAAAGGATAAACATCAAGGAAGGGGATATCGTGCCCAAGAACCACCCCCTGGTAGAACTGAAGTGATGGAGATGTCCCGTCTTGTTTTCGCCAGCCATAACCAGCACAAGATTGATGAGATCCGTGCCATCCTTGGCCCTCGTTTTTCAATCATCGGACTGAAAGACCTGGGTTGTGACCGGGACATTCCCGAACCGCACCTTACCCTTGAAGAGAATGCCCTGGCCAAAGCCCGCTTCGTGGTGCAACATTATGGTCTCGATAGCTTCGCTGACGATACCGGCCTGGAAGTAGAAGCCCTGAATGGCTTGCCAGGTGTGTTATCGGCCAGGTATGCAGGGCACGCAAAAGACAGCAGGGCAAATGTGAAAAAACTGCTGGACGATCTGTCAGAACAGAAAAACCGTAAGGCCCGGTTCAGGACTGTGATCGCCTTGATAATGAATGGGAAAGATTACCTGTTTGAGGGCACGGTTTGCGGGGAGATCACCGACAAGCCAAGAGGGGGTCTGGGCTTTGGCTATGACCCCGTTTTTATTCCCGGCGGACACACACGGACTTTTGCGGAGATGCCGCCATCGGAGAAGAACCGCATCAGCCATCGTAAAATTGCCATCAGCAAGCTGGCCGGGTTCCTGGTCCAGGCGTCAACGACCCGTTAAGGCCTCCTCAATGAGCATGGTGAACAGCTCCTTGCTGGTGATGCCTTCAACGATGGCCTGCTGAGGGACAATACTGGTTCCGGTCATGCCCGGCGTCACATTCACCTCAAGGAAAAACAAGGTGCCGCCACTGTAAATAAAATCAAACCTTGTCAACCCAAACAACCCCAGCTTTTCATAGAGTAAGGCTGAATATTCCCTGACCTTTCCTGTCAGTTCGGGTGAGATGCGGGCAGGGGTAATCTCATCGGCAGCCCCGGGTGTATATTTTGCTTCATAGTCAAAGTATGCTGCCTCCGTCTTACTAATGATTTCAGTTACCGGCAGCGCCTTTACTTTTCCGCCGGCCCGGAACACGCCACAGGTAAGCTCCACCCCTTCCATATACTCCTCCACCAACACCTCGTCATCATGTTTAAATGCCAGGTCAATGGCCGGCACCAATGATTCCATATCTTTTACCAGGGTCATCCCGAGGCTTGAGCCACCTTCATTGGGCTTGACAAAGACAGGCAGCTTCACCCGCTGCAACACCTCATCCGCTGATAAAGGTGCGGAACGATGCAGTTTTGCCGAAGGCAGCACAGCAAAACCCAACTGAGAAACCACAAGGTTACAAAAATATTTGTTAAAGGTGAGCGCGGAAGCCAATACACCAGCAGTGGTGTATGGGATACCCAATAAATCAAAATATCCCTGCAGCTTGCCATCTTCGCCTGGCGTACCATGTATGGTAATAAACGCACAATCAAACAGTACCTTTCTCCCTTCTGCCGCGATCGAAAAATCATTCTTGTCGACCGGGCTTTCACTTCCTCCCGGATCAATATAGACCCATTTGCCCTGCCGGATCAGTATGGTATACACCGTATATAATGATGAATCCAGGTTTTCCATGATCATCCGGGCACTGGCCATGGAAATAACATACTCGCCGGAATCCCCGCCCATGACCAGGGCGATGTTTTTCCGGGACGAATGCAATGCACCTGACTGTTCAGACATTTTAATAAAATTGTGATGCGGATAAGTTGGTTAATGGTTGCCGGACCATCCTTCCATGCCCCGGACCAAAAAGCGACACAGCATCTTTGGTTCGCCACGATATACCCTGACAAATATACATGAATTTTTTTCGTTCGAAATTACACACAGACGAATGAAAAAAATCTTAAGATCTTTCACCCGGTCGTTGCTTGTTTATTAATGTTTATCATTTGTCAAAAGGTCAAAGAGGTTTATGGGTTTAAGGGTTTAAAAGTTTAAGGGTTTAAGGGTTTAAAAGCCAAAAGCTT
>SL_3KL_010_SEDDRAFT_10003786_pt1 | contig 13730 bp, 10 predicted proteins | sample SodLakKL_010_SED_2_FD_10381 | JGI IMG/M metagenome (IMG submission 10381)
TAACTAGATATTAATATCGTAAAAAAACCCGGCCAAATCTACTATTGACCGGGGTTTTATTGATAATCACCTATCAATATCTAGTAATTGCCAAACTCCAGCCTTGTGGACAGCAGAGCTGTCCACAAGTCGCAATCTGAATTTGGTACACATCTTTTACAATTTTTTACTATAGTGGGGTACGTCCGCTGCTTTTAAGTATTTGAAGAAGTGGCCTCTTCAATCCTTAACTAAATCCCTTCCATGCCATGGCCGAACGAAAGAAAACCACAGCAGATCTGAGGAACTACTACACTATTTTTATTGAGATTTGACTTCTTGCTTCGCTTGTCATCTTCATTATAGCTTTCAGGATAAATATTGTTAGTCCTGCACCAGATGTCATTACCATCATAGAGAAGGAGCTTGTTGAAGTTGAAGAAATTATTCAGATTCAGCCACTTGAAACACCTCCGCCGCCACCACGCCCGCCCGTTCCGGTTGTAGTTCCGGATGACGTTATTATCGAGGATATTGATATCGACATCTGGCATGATCTCAACATCGGAGACCCATTACATTTCCCGCCTCCGCTCCCCCCTGCAAAAGATGATGAGGAAGAAAAGTTATTTCAAGTGGTAGAGCATATGCCGGAGATTATCGGTGGTGATGCAGCGCTTTACCAAAGAATCAGGTATCCCGAAACCGCAAGGAGGGCAGGCATCCAAGGCCGGGTTATCATCCGGTTCATTGTAAACGAACAGGGCATTGTTGAAGACCCTGAAATTGTTCGAAGTGTTCATCCGGCAATTGATGAAGAGGCTTTGCGGGTGATTCGCGAAACCAGATTCAGGCCGGGAATGCAGCGTGGACGAACCGTACGAGTGCAGATGAGTCAGCCTATTTTCTTCAGGCTGCAATGATAAGCAGCCTGTTTTAATTATCAGGCTGCTCTCTAATCTCAAGAAGCGATATAGTGTATCTGGGTGAAGCAGAGCTTCACGGAGCCTGGCGGACAGCTGAGCTGTCCGCCAGGCTCCGCTGTCCGGAAGGATCAGTACCGGGCCGGTTCGCCGCTGGTCATTGAGTTTCGGATGAAGTCGCGGATGTGCTCGTTTGAGGTGACCAGGTCTTCCTGGCGCAGGTACATCATGTGACCGCTTCGGTAGCCCTCGAAACGCAGTCGGTCTTTCACCTTGCCGCTGCGGTCCATGTTCCACATCACGTACTTGGCTGAGAAGTAATCCGTGGCGCCGTCATAGTATCCGGCCTGAATCATCACGTGCATGAACGGATTTTCACCCATGGCGCGGCGCAGGTCTTCGCCGGTTGTATCGTTACTGCGGTCCCAGGGATGCACCGGGCCAAAGATGTTGTACTTCAGGTCGGTTTCATAACCGAGGTGCTCGCGCAGGTAGTGGTTGATTGCAGGTGTAAAGGAGTGGTTCCAGGAGGTTAGCGCCGGGTCGTGGTCGTATCGCTCACCCGCATCCATGCGGTCGATGCCGCGGTAGCGTGAGTCGAGCCGGCCCACGGTGAGGCCCTGATCCCGGAGCAATTCCTTCCAGAAAAATCCGGTGGGGATGGTGAGGTTGTGATTGAGGATGTGCTGCTTATCTATCCCGGAATACCGCGATACGGTTCCTGCAATTTCATCACGGCGCTCTTCATCCAGGAATCCGCCCATGGCAACTGCCGGCAGATACTCTTCGATTGTGAACTCTTCCACTTCGGGCAGGATATCGTATAAATCGAGCCGCTGCAGGTCGGGCGCCAGGGCATCGTGGTACCAGGCAGTGGCCGCATAGTAAGGCAGCTTCAGGATTTCGGAACGCGGCGTCATGGCCGGCGGCTCAAGCCCAAGGCCCGTGGGCGATACCAGGATCACACCGTTGATGTACATCCAGTGGGAACTTTGCAGCCGGCGCGCCAAACCCGCAACGCGGGTGGTTCCGTAGCTTTCGCCTTTCAGGTATTTTGGCGAAGTCCAGCGGTTGTGGCGGCCCACAAAATTGTCGATCCACTCGGCCAGGTAGTTGATGTCGGCATTTACACCGAAAAAGTTACTGCGGTCGGCATCACCCACAATCCGCGAGAACCCGGTGTTTACAGGGTCTATATATACGATATCGGCCACATCCAGAATGGAGTGGTTGTTTTCGACCACCCCGTACGGCTGAACGGGAAAGCCTTCATCATCAATGTTCAGAAACCGCGGACCGGTATAGCCGATGTGCATCCACACCGAGGCCGAGCCTGGGCCTCCGTTAAACGAAAAAACAAGCGGACGGGTCGACACATCCTCCACGTCGGTGCGGCGGTAGTACACATAAAAAAGCGACGCGATGGGCTCCCCGTCATCGCCCCACACGGTCTGGGTGCCGGCAGTGGCTTCGTAGCGGATTCGCTGGCCGTTAATGGTGACCTGGTCTTGGGTGGTAACGGCGCTTTCTATTTCAACCATCCGCTCCTGGGCAGATATGTCGGAAACGAACGGACAAAAGAAAAATAACTGCTGCTGAAGAGATGAATGATGAGATGGCAGTTTTCATGTTATGGTGTAAACTTGGTTGATGGTTGCAGGATAACATTATGGCTCCATTCGATGGAATATAGATGCACCGGCAACATCATGCAAAAGGGGGGATTCAATCATTGCTGTGGTTACACAATTTTACTTTGGCGGGCGTGTTATTTCAGAATGTGATAAGTTGCATATGCTGAAAATAATCGGGGAATTACAATTAACAACCTATGAATCTCACAGTAAAAATTACACTCACCCTTATCGTTGCTATGATTGCAGCTACCTTTACAGGTACAGCCGTCGCGCAGGATTCAACCATTAAAGCTCCTGATTCCGAATTTACCCTGTCCGGATTGTCTACCCTTTCAGACAATCCAATCTTCGTGATTCCCGATTCTCTGAAAATGAATCAGCTGCTCAACAGATGCGGCGATCCTGATTTGGATTTAAAAACCCCCGTGATTCAGCCGGACGATACCCTTATGGCATCCATGCCTCAGGTGCAGGGAGAGATTGAGGATGAGGGTATTTTCATTCCCCGCTTCAGGGATTGTAAGGGGTTGAAACTGTCAGAAACCTATCCCGGATTGAATAAAAGAGATTGAGGAACGTATTGGAGCTTGGTCATCCGTGAATGGCAGACATTCGGTGCCGCAGAAGAGGTCAAGATAGTATCATGAGTAAAGTTTTTCATCCTACAAGCATCCTTTGGTTTGGAGTTGCGCGTCGTTTAGTTTAATAGATATCACTCAAAGAGAGAGTTTCTATTTCTGCATTTTTTGATAAATGATCCAATTTTTACAATTACATAGTTTCAATTGACACCCCAAACGCCTCAAGGAGGCAGAAGCATTAGCATGGGACGCAGTCCTATGCACAGAGTTCGCGTATTTTGGATAGCCACGAAGTGGGCGAAAGCCTTCTATGATCTTAATTCTTTGATTTGAATCGATGTTTTAGCCCTTCGCGAACAAACCCCTCGCCCGGCTGAATCACGCTTCGCGTTTTCATCCGGACTTTTCGCTAACGCGCCTGTCTGCCGACCAGGCAGGTTCAAAAAATGAGCCCCCTCTCCCCGATGCGCTCGGGACAGGCGAGAGTGGATGTTTAAGGCAATGCTAAAAATGAAAAACAACCTGCATTGCCTTAAAGCCCGGATCCCATCAATCCTCATTCAGCCAGTAATCGAACCAGCTGCGCTTGCGCTCGAGTCTGTCGACCAGCAGCCAGGGTTCGCCGGTGCGCGACAGCCCGTGAGACGATCGTGGATATCTCACAAATTCCACGGGCACCTGGCGCTTTTTCAGGGCCATGTACCACTGTTCGGCATCGGTAATGGGCGTTCGCCAGTCTTCCTCGCTGTGAATGATGAGGGTGGGTGCTTCCACATAACCCACGTACTTCATCGGCGAAAGATCCCAGTAGAGCTCTTGCTGCTCCCATGGGTAGCCGCCGAACTCGAACTCGGTGAGGCCCTGCGCATCCGACGATCCGTACCAGCTAAACCAGTTGCTGATAGACCGGCTGGTTACGGCTGCCCTGAAACTGTCGGGGAAGCGCGCAGTCAGCCAGTTGGTCATAAATCCGCCATAGCTTCCACCCGAAACCCCGATTCTGTCGGGATCAACACCGGAATATCGCTCCATAACGGCTTCAAGGCCGGTCATGAAGTCCTCTTCGTCCATCTTGCCCCACTGGCCCAAAGTAGCAAACATGAAATCGTGGCCGTAGGCTGAAGAACCCCTCGGGTTGGGATAGAAAACAAACATGCCCGAGGCCGAAAGCGTGTGGAATGCCTGGAACCAGGTATTGCCGTACGCGGTGTGCGGTCCGCCGTGAATTTTCATCACCAGCGGGTACGACTGGCCCTCCTCGTAGCCAACCGGCTTAATCACCCATCCCTCTATCTCGGTGCCGTCGGCAACCGTCCAGGTAATGGGCACCGCCGGATTGATGGTCCGCTCGGCCATCCACTCTGCATTGAAATTTGTGAGCTGCACCTCGCGGGAGCCGTCTCTTCGCGAAACAAATACTTCGGCGGGGGTTACGGCATCGGTTGAGGTATACGCCAGAAGCCGGCCGTTTTCGGTTTCAGAAACGGAACCGAGCCTGCGGTCGCCCTGTGTTATCTGGCGAACGCCGCCGCCGGTACGGTTAGTCTCAAAAATGTGGGCATTTCCGCGGATCTGTGCCCCCCAGCGGATCTGGTTATTGTTGGGCGCCCAGTGGATGCCGCCGGGCTGAAGCTCCCAGTCGGCAGTCAGGTTTTGAGGAGTGCCGCTGATCTCTCCATTTCTGCCGAGCGTTGCAACATAGACATCGGTCTGTGCTCCGCGCTCCGGGCTGTGAGTAAAGGCGATATAGCGCCCGTTCGGAGAGATTATCGGGTTGCTCTGACTTCCGTCCATTTCGAGCATTTTTTTCCATTCACCGGTAGCCAAATCAACCATGTAGAGGTTTCGCGTGAAATCGGTATTGTACTCGTCATCCTCTTCAGGGTCGCCTGAGAAGTAGATGCGGCTGCCGTCGGCCGACCACGCAATCTGGCTCACATGAAACGGGAGGTCCGTAATTTTCTCAGGCTCACCTCCGCTGGCCGGTATGATGTGGAGCTGCCGTTTTTCATGAATGGAGGGATGCGGCAGAAAATTCGAGGTTCCGTCACGCAGATAGCGCATCTGAGTGATTACGCGTCCGTCGAAACGGGTGGAGTCGAGCGTGTTGGTAATGGCATCGGGTGCAATCCAGCCTGCTCTGCGCGGACGTTCTTCATCGGTAAAGGGTTCACGCATAAATGCGATTTTGGATCCGTCGGGCGACCATACCGGAGATCGATCGAGGCCTTCGATCGTGAAGGCTTCACCACCCGGCGCGGTAACGCGTATAAAACGCACGGAGTTGTTATCGTCACCGCGGCGCGACTGAATGGCCAGCAGCTTTCCATCGGGCGACCACCGCGGGCTGGATGACTGAACGGTGGGGTCGGTAAAGCGAAACGGTTCGCCGTCGGGCTGCCCGTTGCGAAGTTTCACCATCCACACCTCGCGATGGCGGCCGTTATTCTCCTCATCAATCACCGTTTTGGTGAAGGCAACATAATCGCCCGTGGGAGAGATTTCGGTCTGGCTTACAAATACGGTTTTGTAATAGTCTTCAGGAAGAACGCCCTGCTGAGCTGTTACCTGAGCAGTCGCAAACAGAAGCAATAGACACAGAAGTCCTGTTTTGGATACATCAATTTTCATCATAGCAGAAGTGGGTTAGATTCACAGAAACAGATGAATGTAATAGTAGAATTACCGGATAGAAAAACAGTGCCCGACAAACAGGTGAAGTTTTACAACTTTTTTCCGCTTTCATCGGGAGCCGTTAAATAGCTATTTTAAGCCTTCGAAACAACACAGCACAAACCCCAAACATGGAACTACTTACCGAATCGACCGAATACATATTCGCCGGCAATGAACTCTGGAGAATTATTGTACTGATAGCAGTACTAACCGTTGCCTTTTTCCTGGGTAAAATTCTCAAGTATTTTCTGATCCGGCTGGAACCGAAACTACTGGAAGCCGAAAAAAACATGCTGGCCGTATCCGCTAAATCGGCTTCCATGTCGGTTACATTTCTCTTTTTTGCTTTCGGCCTCAGAATTGGCATCTCTTTTCTGCTGGTACCCGAAGGTTTTGATAGCCTGCTAAACACGGTTCTGGAACTGCTAATTATTCTTGCAATCGGGCATTTTGTATACCGCCAAATTGATGTCATTGACCGCTGGCTGAAGCGCTTTGCTTCCGACGATTCGGTGAATATAGACGACATGCTGATTCCGATTGTAGGCAAATCGATCCGCGTGGCGGTGGTTATCCTCGTGGTACTGCAGGCTGCACAGGCTCTCAGCGATCAGCCCATTACCAGTATTCTTGCAGGTATCGGTATTGGCGGTCTGGCTCTCGGCCTTGCCGCACAGGATACCATACGCAATTTCTTCGGATCGCTGATGATATTTGCCGACAAGCCTTTCAACGTGGGTGAGCTCATCGACCTCGACGGCAAACTCGGAAGCATTCTTGAAGTGGGAGTGCGTACCACCAAAATACGAACCCTCGACGGCCATGTGCTTACCGTGCCCAACGGCAACCTGGCCAATATGACGATTCACAATATCGGCAAGAGGCAGTACATCCGCAGGGTTTTTGATGTTACCATCACCTATGATACACCTCCCGATAAAGTGAAACGCGCCCTGGAGATTCTGAAAGAGATCCTGGACAATCACGAGGGCATGAATCCCGACCTGCCTCCCCGGGTCTATTTCGACAACATGAACGCCGACTCCCTGAACCTGAAATGCTTTTACTGGTATCATCCACCCGACTTCTGGAAGTACATGGAGTTTACCGAATGGGTGAATAATGAGGTGTTCAACCGATTTAAAAGTGAGGGGATCGACTTTGCCTTCCCGTCGCAAACCATATACCTGGCAGGAGACAAAGACCGCCCGCTCAATATCGGCGTTAATTCTACCAACGGTGAACATGAGAATAAAAGCGATAGCGGACATTCGAAATAATAGTTCCGATAAAAACTAAATGCCAATTCAGGAATCTTTGAATATGTCTGAAGAGCTATTTAGCCTGCTAATAAGCAGCGGAATTCTTCTAGCAGCCATTATTGTACTGCGTGCCCTACTGGCACGATTTATCAGAAAGAGTGTACAGTCGACCGAATTGCGGCGGCGTTGGCTTGTGCAAACCAGGAACGCACTTATACTTGTTCTCTTTCTGGGATTGGTAATTATTTGGGCCGAGGAGCTTCGGACTCTTGCGCTTTCCATTGTGGCCATTGCGGTGGCCTTGGTGGTTGCAACCAAAGAGCTGATTCTATGCCTTACAGGTTCCATAATAAAATCAGGGGCCGGTTCATTTAATATCGGCGATCGTATTCAGGTAAAAGAGTTTCGGGGTGATGTAATCGATCAGAACCTGCTGGCAACCACAATTCTTGAAGTTGGACCGGGAAGAATTACGCATCAGCGCACGGGAAGGATGGCCGTAATACCGAACGCTCTGTTCGTTTCGGAACCGGTAATAAATGAAAGTTTCACTCACGATTATGTGCTGCACGTGTTCACCGTACCGTTTAAACGCGAAGATAATTGGCAGGCGGCGCAGGTTGCCCTTCTCAAATCATCGAACAAGCACTGCAAGCCCTTTCTTAAAGAAGTTAGAGAGTACATGAAGAAAGTGAGTGAAGACCGGGGGCTGGAAGTTCCGTCGGTTGAACCCCGTGTAACGCTGCAGATTCCGGCCGCGGGCGAAATTCACCTGATTGTACGGATTCCCACACGTTCGGGCCAGCGAAGCTATATCGAACAATCAATACTTCAGGAAGTGTTCAGTAAAAACGATTTCTCCAAAAAGAACGGTGAAAGTATGGTGGCCACAGCCCCGAAGCCAGACAGTAAGCCTGAAAAATCGGATCATTAAACTCCGGCCGTTCACTTATGCGGTAAGCAACGGAAACATGGAAAATCACGAAGAGGTTTTATTTCCGCAGAACACAGATTAACAATTAAACCATTAACAATTAACGCAACTATCTTCCGGCAACCAGATCACTGTGCTGCTTCAGCTTTCTGCCTGCCAGTGCTTCGTTTACGTTAAAGATGTGGTCGCCGATTTTTTCGAGCCTTGTTATTAAGTCGAGATAAAATACACCGGCTTTTGTAGAGTATCCTGCTTTCTCAAGCCTTCGATAATGTGCATCTTTTAACTGGTCGCGCATGGCGTTTACCTTGTTCTCTATGCGTATAGCTCCGTCGAGATCAACTTCTCCATTCACCAGCTCCATGTTATTGCGCATTTTTTTGATGGCGTCGCGAACCAGGTCGAGGTATTCACTGATTTCTTTCACAGCATCTTTCGGCAGCTTTAGGTTTTCATTTTCCATCTGCTGGAACGTTTTCGACATCTGGAAATAAAGGTCACCAACACGCTCCAGATCATTAATAATACTGTGCATAGACCTGACGCGCCGGGTTGCCGATTCAGAAAGAGTAGAGCTGGAAATTTTTGTAAGGTACTCTGCGATTTCAAGTTCAATATTATCGGTGATCTGCTCTCGCTTTTCAATTTTCTTCAGAAATTTTTCGTGTTTCTTCTGCTTCTTGAAAAAGAGTGCGGAAAAACTGAAATGCATTTTTTCGATCAGTTTGCCAAAGAGCTCGATTTCCTTATGAGCCTGGGCAATGGAGAGTTCGGATGAGGACATTAGTCCGGCAGAAATGTACTGCAGGCGAAATGCTTCGTCCGATTTATCGGTGTCTTTCTGTATCCTTTCCACGAGTCTAATGATGCGAGGCACGAATGCGAACAGAATTAATACATTCAGCACATTAAAGGTAGTATGGAATAGTGACAGGCCAAGCGTTGCTGCGGCGCGTGCCTCCTGGGTATCCCCGAAAATGGAGCCCGCATCCGGCAGAAAATACTGCATAATATTGTCGATGCCGATAAGGAACGGATTTATAAGCATAATCATCCATAAAACCCCTATAACATTGAAAATAAAATGGAACCTCGCTGCCCGTTTGGCGTGAACATTTCCGATAAGGGCAGCGATATTGGCTGTTATTGTGGTACCGACATTCTCGCCAAGAATCATGGCTGCAGCAATCTCAAAGTTGATCCAGCCCTGGAAAAGCATCACAAGCGTGATGGCGGTAGCCGCCGATGACGATTGAGTGAGCAGGGTGAGAATGGTCCCGATAAGCACGAACAGCAAAATAGAGCCGAAACCGAAGCCTGTGAGGCCATCGAGAGCGGCAAACATCTCAGGATTCTCCTGGATGCTTGGCACAGAGTCCTTGATGAATTCAAGGCCTATAAACAAGATACCGAAGCCGATCATGGCTTCTGCGAGGTTTCTCAGCTTTTCCCTGCCAAAGAATAGAAATGGAAAAAAGATACCGATCATGCTGATGGCAACCGGCGTTATCCGCATCTGAAAGCCAAAGACGGATACAATCCAGGCTGTTACGGTGGTGCCGATGTTGGCGCCCATTATCACACCGGTAGATTCGATGAACGTAATGAGTCCGGCATTCACAAAGCTCACCACCATTACCGTGGTAGTGGTTGACGACTGCGTAATGGTTGTTGCGCCAAAGCCTGTGAGAATGCCTCTGAAGCGGCTGGTAGTCATTCCCTTGAGAATTGCACGAAGGCGGTGGCCGGCAACCTTTTGAAGGCCGTCACTGAAAATTTTCATCCCGAAGATGAAAATCCCTAAAGAACCTACCAGTTGTAGAAAATCAAAAAACGTATATGACATTGAAAGGAGATCCTCTCCCACAGGTCAGTTTATCTCTATTTTATAAGAACACTAATATCAGAACTTCGGACAGATGAGTGCAAGTTAAATTAATGTTACTAAATTGAGAGAAAGTGCCTCATTGAACTTTTTTTGGCTGCTTTTTCTTTTTCAGTTTCACCACGTCGTAAAGATCTGTTCTGCGGTCTTTGAGGATGCGCACGCTTCCCTGTTCATGCAGTTCTTTCAGTAAATCAAGATCCACATCCACAATCAGGATCATTTCGGTATTGGGCGTAGCCTCTGCCTTGATCCCCGTATTGGGGAAGGAGAAGTCGCAGGGTGTGAAGACTACCGACTGGGCAAACGAAATATCCATATTGTGCACCTTGGGCAGGTTACCCACACTGCCGGCAATGGCCACATAGCACTCATTTTCGATGGCACGGGCCATGGCCGTGTTACGCACCCTCGAATACCCGTTTTGGGTGTCGGTGAGAAACGGGACAAAAAGGATGTCCATGCCCTCCAGGGCAAGAAGCCGGCTCAGCTCGGGAAATTCCACATCATAACAGATCAGGATTCCGATTCTTCCCGCATCGGTATCGAAAACTTTGATCTTGCTGCCGCCAGACATCCCCCAGACCTTTACTTCATCGGGAGTGGGGTGAATTTTTTCGTACCTCTCCAGCTCGCCATTTCGCTTGCAGAGATAACCGATGTTGCGCAGCGTATCGTCCTTAAACTCCGGCATACTGCCGGTAATGATGTTTACGTTGTATGAGATAGCAAATTCGGCAAACGTATCGCGCAATCGATCTGTATAACCGGCAAGCTGACGAATGGCTTCGGGCTCTGACAGATGGTTGAATTCCGCCATGAGTGGTGCGTTGATATATTCGGGAAAAAGTAGAAAGTCTGCCCTATACCCCGAAACCGCATTCACAAAATATTGAATCTGTTCGCTGAGATCCTCCCAGCCGTCGTAGGCTCGCATCCCCCACTGCACAAGTCCAAGCCTCACCACCGATTTTTCGGGCTTATACCCGTTTTCGGGCTTATCATAATAGATGTTTGCCCATTCAAGCAGAGCCGCGTACGATTCGGATGCATTATCTTCGGGCAAGTAGTTCTTAACTACCCTCTTCACATGAAAGTCGTTCGAAAGCTGGAAGTTAAGAACCGGATCATGAATCTCCTTATTTTTCACCTTTTCTATATACTGCTTTGCGGTGATCTCTTCATGCTTATGAAAGTTTGGAAGCCGCCCTCCAAATACGATACTTCTTAGGTTCAACTCTTCACACATCTCTTTCCGGTAGTCATACAGCCGCCTTCCAAGGCGCAAGCCGCGGTATTCGGGGTGCACCATAAGGTCGAGCCCATACAGAGTATCTCCTTTTTCCGTGTGGGTTGTAAATGTGTCATTAGCCGTGATGTCCGTGTATTTATGGTTATCATCAAACTTGGAGTAATCGATAATAATGGAGAGAGCGCTCGCAACGATTTTGTCATCAACTTTGATAACAATCTGTCCCTCGGGAAAGATTTTGGTGAGCTTGCGAATTTGCTTCTTTGTCCAGGTGGGATCATCAATTCTCGGATAACAAAGACGCATCAACTCCTGCAGTTCTTTATACTCTTCGTATTGGAGCTGCTCCAGCTCTACCTTTTCAATGTGCTTCATAAGTGTTTCAGCTAACTAAATAATTGTATGTATTACAAACAGGTATAACTGCTCTGAATTATATGAAAAGAATTCGCTGCAGCTTAATGAAAACTTTTGGTTTTTAGCTTTTCTAACGTGAAAAATCAGAGTATCTGCCATTATTAGGAGAAAAGTTTCACATTTCATGAGCTCACAACCCTGAAGAGAAAAAATGCATCTTTCAATCGTTGATACCATCCAGAGTTAGTTATAATGCAGGAAGGCTGCGTTTTTCTTTAGAACGTCAGCTTCCATCCGAACAGGGTTCGTGTGATTTCGTCTTTCCTTTGTACCTGAAGTTTAATTCAGAGAACTCACATTATTTTGATTCCATAGATTTTGTGAATGCCGAGGCTATCAAACCCGTAGGTACCGATATCAATCCAAGCCCGATCATAAGAACCACGAACGTGAATAACCTGCCTCCAACCGTTATAGGGTATATATCGCCATATCCCACGGTGGTAAGAGTGGCCACCGCCCACCAAAGGCTATGAAATACCGACTTGAACGTTTCGGGCTGCACCGGATTTTCAAAATAATAGATTCCCACAGCCGATACATACATAAGCATTGAAATGAGCACTAAAAATACGAGCAGTTCTTTTTTCACGGATCGGAAGGCGTCATAGAGTCGCTGCACCGGGCCGTCGTATCTGATAAACTTCATAATCCGAAACAGCCGCATTAAACGAAAAATCCTAACAGACCTCAAATCGACCCCCAGTGAAAGGTAGAAGGGAAGAACTGCAATGAGATCAATAAATCCATAAAAGCTAAAGATGTATTTTAGCTTATTATCTGCAGCGTATATTCGGAGCAGGTATTCGGCACTAAAAATAACGACGATGAACACCTCAACTGCGTGAAGGAAAGTTTGGAAACCAGCATCGAGATCGGGCAGCGTTTCAATGGAGAAGCTGACAATGCTGAGAATAATCAACAGCTTTATGACGAGATTAAATACTAACCCGCATTTGGTCTCTTCGCTAATAAGATTTTTAGCCTTATCACGCAGTTCCATTGTATCCCAACTAATTCAATTACCCGGCCAAATCGGGAATATGTGCCGGCTCCGGGTATCCGTTTTTGTTCAGGCTTTACTCATCCTCCCAGATCATCACCACCTTGTTGCCTTCCGAATCGAGGGAGGCGCGGAACATGCCGGCAGTGTTCATCTGCATAGAAAGATTGCCGTTGCTGTCAACGGCTATAAAGCCGGCATCGCCGGGATCTAGCCGCTGGGTAAGAACAAAGTTCATCGCTTCATCAAGCGTAGCACCGTTGAACTCCATGTAGTTGGCGATAGTGTTAGCCGATACATTTCGCATGATTTGCTCACCCCATCCGGTAGCCGAAATAGCCGCAACGTGGTTGGCGAAGGTTCCAGACCCGATAATGGGTACATCACCTACCCGGCCGAACTGCTTGTTGGTCATACCTCCGGTGGAGGTAGCAGCTGCAAGTTTGCCCTCGCGATCGAGTGCAACGGCACCAACAGTGCCAAACTTGAGATCCTCGATCCAATCGTAGATCGTTTTTTCTCCGGGTTCACGCGTCCAGGAATGCTCAGTGTTCAGGTGTGCCCGCTCTTGTGCGCGCTGCCATTGTTCATATCTGCGCTCTGTGTGAAAAAAGTCATTGTCCACACGTTCTACCTCGGTCTGGTCGGCATAATCCTCAGCGCCGTGACCGGAGAAGAAGATGTGCCGCGAGTTATCTTTAACGTGTCGGGCAAGTGTAACGGGGTGGCGTACGGTTGTAAGCCCTGTTAGTGCCCCGGCTGCAAGGGTGCTTCCATCCATTATAGCTGCATCCAACTCGTGCTTGCCTTCGCTGGTAAATACGGAGCCTCTTCCGGCATTGAACAGGGGGTTGTCCTCCAGGTCGCGTACGGTTGCCTCAACCGCATCGAGGGCCGATCCTCCGTTTCTGAGCACATCAGCGCCAATGGCAAGCGCCTGTTCAAGGCCGTCATAATACTGCTGACGAATGGTATCGGGCAGATCCTGAGAAATGGTTCCTGCACCGCCGTGCAGGGCAAGGGCCCACTCTTTCTGGGTTTGTGGTGAACTGTTCTGCTCACATCCCCATACGGTTAATGAAAAAAGGAGAACACCTGAAATAATGGATAAAGAGCGAATCATGTCGGTAGGTTTGATTAAGAAGTTATGCCGCTGAAAATAGCTGATACAGCTTAAAATA
>SL_3KL_010_SEDDRAFT_10003787_pt1 | contig 13730 bp, 4 predicted proteins | sample SodLakKL_010_SED_2_FD_10381 | JGI IMG/M metagenome (IMG submission 10381)
AACAGGCGTTTCAACCCCCGAAGAAGCTTTAGAGAAACTTCAAGAGAAACATTTTGATATGGTAATAGTTATGATGGGTATTGAAAAATCCACTCATATACACTTAAGTGAAATAATAAAGCAAATATATAATAACATGCCCGTTTTTCTAATGCTAAACAATAATAGCGATATTGCATTATTTGAAGATGGAAACAAAAATATAAAATCTATTGATAAAATATTTGTTTGGAACGGTGACTCTAATGTATTTTTAGCAATGATAAAATACTTAGAAGATAAACAAAATGTAGAAAAGGATATTTCTATTGGGATGGTTAGAGTAATATTGTTGGTAGAAGATTCCGCAAAATACTATTCAAGATATTTGCCAATATTATACAGTATTGTTATTGAGCAAACAAGACAGCTTATTGAAGAAGTTAATACTGATGAACTATACAAACTTCTTAAAATGCGTGCCAGACCTAAAGTTCTATTAGCTTCAAATTATGAAGAAGCTATTGATATATACAACAAATATAAAGATAATTTATTATGCCTAATATCTGATGTTAGGTTTAACAAAGATGGCATTCTGAATGATGAAGCAGGAATAGAATTATTAAAATATGTAAAGGAGTTAACTCCTGATCTTCCTGCAGTTTTACAATCATCAGATTCGGAAAACTCTTATAAAGCTTATAAGTATAGATCAACATTTATTAATAAAAATTCTGAGACATTAAAACAAGACCTTAGAAGCTTTATTAACTATTTTCTTGGTTTCGGAAATTTTGTTTATAAAGATGAGACAGGCAGAAAAGATTTAGCTGTTGCTCGCTCTATGAAAGAGTTTCAAAACCACTTAAGAACCATACCTGAGAAATCACTTATCTATCATGCCAAAAAGAATCATTTTTCTCATTGGTTAATGGCTAGAGGAGAAATTCAAATAGCTAAAAAAATTAAAAGTTTAAAAGTTGAAGATTTTGACTCACCCGGAATTCTTAGAAAATATCTTATTGATATTGTAGAACAATGCATTCATGACAAAAAGAAAGGGAGGGTTGTGAATTTTGAAGAATCTGCTTTACTGGAATACTCTAATGTAGTAAAGTTATGCTCCGGTTCTTTGGGTGGTAAAGGACGAGGATTAGCTTTTATAAATATGCTTATAAATAATTTTGAATTTAGTGAAATAATACCGGAAATAAAAATAACATCACCCAAAACATCCATTATTGGGACTGAAGAGTTTGAAAATTTCTTATTTAAAAATAATCTTTATGACAAAATATATAAAGAAACAAACTATGACTCCATAAAAAAAATATTTATAACTGGAGAACTTTCCGATAATTTAGTAAAAAAATTAAATAGATTTATCTCAGTTGTGGATAAACCATTAGCAGTTAGATCTTCAAGTCTTTTTGAAGACTCTTTGATGCAACCTTTTGCAGGAATATTTGACACTTATCTTTTGCCAAACAACCATCCTGATGAAAAAGTTAGATTAGAACAATTAATGAATGCAATAAAAATGGTTTTTGCTTCAATTTTTTCACCAACAGCACAATCTTATTTCAAAGCTGTAAATTACAAAATAGAAGAAGAGAAAATGGGTGTTGCTATACAAGAAGTTGTTGGCAATCAGTATGAAAACTACTTTTACCCACATATCAGTGGTGTTGCGCAATCATACAATTTTTATCCATTTTCTTATATGAAGCCTGAGGAGGGATTTGCTGTAACTGCTGTTGGTCTTGGAAAATATGTTGTAGAAGGAGAAAAAACATATAGATTCTCTCCTTCTCATCCAAAACTTGAAATCTATACTCCTAAAGAATTATTTCGAAATTCTCAAGTTCACTTTTATGCCATTAACTTAGATAAAAATGATTTAAATCTTTTAGATGGAGAAGATGCTGGTTTATCTAAACTTGAAATAAGTGAGGCAGAAAAACATGGTACATTAAAACATACAGCAAGCATTTATGATGTAAGTAATGAAAGAACTGTCCCAGGATTAGCTCAAAGTAGCGGACCCAGAGTAATCAATTTTGCTAATATATTAAAATACGATTATATCCCTCTGGCAAAAACCCTAGATACAATTTTAGATATTGTATCAGAAGCTATGGGAACGCCAATTGAAATTGAATACGCAATAGACCTTAATAAAGATGAACAAGGTAGAGCATCATTTTACTTGTTGCAAATAAAGCCACTTATTAAAAATTTGGTTGAATCAGAAATAAATATTGATAAAATTGATAACGATAAATTGCTATTATACTCTGAGAATGGAATGGGTAATGGAAAAATTGACAATCTGCATGATATTATTTTCGTAGATGTTGAATCATTTGATAGTTTAAGAACTGAGAAAATGAGAGATGAAATTGAAGAGCTTAATAATAAGATGGTGAATGAAAATAGAAAATATGTTTTAATTGGTCCGGGAAGATGGGGAACACGTGATAAATTTATAGGAATACCGGTTAGCTGGTCACAAATATCTAATGCAAAAATTATTGTTGAAATCAGCCTGGAAGATTTTCCTCTTGACGCTTCATTAGGATCCCATTTTTTTCATAACGTTATCTCAATGAACGTCGGGTATTTTTCTGTCAAACATAATGACCTGATTGATTATATAAACTGGGATATACTAAAAGATGCTAATATAGTTAATGAAACCAGACACTTTAAACATGTTAGATTTGATAATCCTTTAGATATTATTATGGATGGAAAAAACAGAAAATCATTAATATATTATAATAAATAAAACTTTTACTCATAAACAGTTATTGAAAAAATTAGATATATATTTAACTTTAAAAATACTTTATAATAAATGGATTCAAATAAAAACGAAAATATTTCAGAAAAGGATTTAAAAAATAATCTTTTACAAACTATTGACGAACTAGAGTTTAAAGAAATAAATCACGAGCTTCTAATGCAACAGCGTATAATAAATGTATTGCTTATATGTAGTAATTACGATGCCTTTATGCTTGAAGAAGACGGAAGGATTAATGAAAGAATATTTCTTGAATACACATCAAAAAACTTAAGATACCCTCCTCAATTTACACAAGCAAGTTCGGCTGATAAGGCATTTGAGTTGCTTAAAAAAAAGAAATTCGACCTTGTTATAACTATGTTAAATATAGGAAAAATAGATGCTTTCAACTTAGCAAAAAAAGTTAAGAGCAAATATCCTGATATTCCTATAGTAGTATTAACTCATTTTTCAAGAGAGGTATCTCAAAAACTTGCAAATGAAGACTTAAGTTCTATAGACCATGTATTTTCTTGGCTGGGTAATACCAGCCTTCTGCTTGCAATTATTAAAGTTATAGAGGATAAGATGAATGCTGACTACGACATACTTAATATGGGAGTACAAGCAATTTTATTAGTTGAGGATTCTGTAAGATACTATTCTTCATATTTACCTACAATATATAAAGTTTTGATTCAGCAAACAAATGAAATGGTAACCGAAGGCCTTAATGAGCACAAGCGAACTTTAAGGATGCGTGCCAGACCCAAGATCTTGCTTGCTAAAAACTATGAAGATGCCGTTGCGCTTTACAAAAGATATAAAGACCAATTGCTTGGTATTATATCAGATATAGGATATCCAAGAAAAGGGGAAAGAGATAAAAATGCCGGAATTAAACTTACAAAAAAAGTAAAAAAAGAAACCCCATTTATGCCGATAATGCTACAATCTTCCAATGCTCTAGAGCAAAATATTATTGATAAACTAAATATAACTTTTTTATATAAATACTCTAAAACTCTATTATTAGAATTAAAAAACTATATAAAAGAAAATTATGGTTTTGGCGATTTTGCCTTTATTGATCCTGAATCTAATAAAGAAATTGACAGAGCTAATAATCTTCACTCATTGCAAATAAAATTAAAAAAAATACCTGATAAATCATTAGAGTATCATGTATCAAACAACCATTTTTCAAGATGGTTAAAAGCCAGAGCTCTATTTGCAATAGCTAACATTTTTGCAGACAAAAGTAAAGAGGACTTCAACAACCTTGATGAAATAAGAAGCTACTTGATAAACACAATAGACAATTATAGACGAAAAAAAGGGCTGGGAGTTATTGCAAGTCAACTGGATGAATACGCAATATTTACAAGATTAGGGGATGGTCAATTAGGAGGAAAAGCTAGAGGTTTAGCTTTTATTGACGCCATGATTAGCAAGAATCATATTATGAATAAGTGGGAAAATGTAATAGTATCTATTCCTAAAACTGTTGTAATTACTACTGATATATTCGATGAGTTTATGGAGGAAAATAAACTTTATGATTTTGCACTTTCTGATAAACCTGATGAAGAAATTCTTGATTTCTTTATTAAAGCATCTACTACTTTCAGAATGGAAAAGTTTATTAACCAAATCGTTGATTTCTTTAATAACCCTTTGGCTATTAGATCATCCAGTCTTCTTGAAGATAGTCACTATCAACCTTTTGCAGGCGTATATAGCACTTACATGATATCAAATAATGACAAAGACAAATCAGTAAGAGCTCAACAACTTGAAAATGCTATTAAGAGCGTTTATGCTTCTGTTTTTTATAAAGAATCAAAAGCATACATAAACGCAACATCTAATGTTATAGATGAAGAAAAGATGGCTGTGATAATACAAGAAATATCAGGGAATGAATATAATAATAGATTTTACCCAACTTTATCCGGAGTTGCAAGGTCTGTAAATTTTTATCCAATATACCCTGAAAAATCTGAAGATGGAATTGCAAACATTGCATTTGGATTAGGAAAAACAATTATTGAAGGTGGTTTTTCACTTAGATTTTGCCCTAAATATCCGGAAAAAGCACTTCAACTTTCAAATTTAGAATTGGCACTTACTAACAGTCAAAAAGAATTTTATTCTCTAAACCTTGATTCAAACAAGTTTTATCCTTGTATTGATGACAGTGTAAATCTTAATAAAAATAGAATAAAAGATGCTGAAAAAGATAATACATTAAAATATTCAGCTTCAACTTTCGACTATCATGATCAAATAATACGTGATGGGATATATGAAAACGGAAAAAAGATAATTACTTTTGCTAATGTTTTAAAACACAATTCTTTTCCTTTAGGAGATATTTTAACGAATCTTCTTAAAATGGGGAAAAATGAGATGAACTGCCATGTGGAGATGGAATTTTCCGCCAATTTAGATACAAAAAATGAGAAACTCAAAGAGTTTCACTTTCTGCAAATAAGACCAATCGTGGAAGCTCAAGATAAAAATATTATAAATATCGAAACAAATAATCCGGAAAAATCTATAGTAATAAGTAATGAAGCTCTTGGAAATGGTATAATAGATAATGTTTATGATATTATATATGTTAAGCCGGATTCTTTTAAACCATCCGAAACAAAAACAATAAAAGATAAAATTAATAATATTAACAGCCAACTTTTAAGTCAAAACAAATATTATATTCTTATTGGACCCGGCAGATGGGGTTCAAATGACCCTTGGTTAGGAGTGCCGGTAAAATGGGCAAATATTTCTGCTGCGAGACTTATTATTGAAGCCGGTTTAGAAGACTATCGCATAGATCCTAGTCAAGGAACTCATTTTTTCCAAAATCTTACTTCTTTTAATGTAGGATACTTCACAATCAATCCTTTTATTAACGAAGGTTATTACGATGTTGAATTTCTTAATTCGCAGAAGCATGAATATGAAGATGAGTTTATCAGACACGTGAGTTTTAATAATCCTGCTATTATTAAAATTGATGGGAGAAATAAAACAGGAATAGTTTTAAAGCCTTAAAAAAATTATTCCGACTAAAAAATTTTTTTAATCAAAAAAATTAGTATAATTTCGCTATCAAATTGTTGTAATAAAATCAACAATTTAAATCACCCTTTTTTCAAACATTTAAAAATAATTATTATGAATTTAGAAAAAATATTATCAGATCTGGAAAAGCGAAATCCAGGGCAAGAAGAGTTTTTACAAGCAGTAAAAGAAGTTCTTGAAACAATTGAAGACGTTGTTAAAGAAAATCCAAAGTATGAAGCTGCAAACATTATTGAAAGGATTGTTGAGCCTGACAGAGTTATTAAATTTAAAGTACAGTGGGTTGATGACAATGGCAAAGTGCATGTAAACAGAGGCATCAGGGTTCAGTTTAATAACGCAATAGGACCTTACAAAGGTGGCTGTCGTTTCCATCCAAGTGTAACAGAAGGAGGTCTTAAGTTTTTGGGCTTTGAACAAATTTTCAAAAACAGCTTAACAACATTACCGATGGGCGGAGCAAAAGGAGGTAGTGATTTTGATCCTAAAGGTAAATCGCCTGCTGAAATAATGAGATTTTGCCAGGCTTTCATGGCAGAGTTGTACAAATATGTTGGTCCACAAACAGATATCCCTGCCGGAGATATTGGAGTTGGAGGACGAGAAATTGGTTACATGTATGGAATGTACAAAAAACTTATAGGAGAACATACCGGAGTATTTACCGGAAAAGGCAGAAATTGGGGAGGTAGTTTAATTAGACCTGAAGCTACAGGATTTGGAGCTGTTTATTTCGCTGAAGAAATGCTCAAAACAAAAGGTGAGAACTTAAGAGGAAAAACCGTAGCTATTTCAGGATTTGGAAATGTCTCATGGGGAGCTGCTACTAAAGCTACTCAGCTTGGTGCTAAAGTAGTTGCAATTAGCGGACCTGACGGATATGTTTATGACCCTGATGGAATATCTGGAGAAAAGATTGACTACCTTCTTGAATTAAGAGCTTCTAATCAAGACATAGTAAAACCATACACTTACGAATTCCCTAATGCTCAATTTTTTGAAGGTAAGAGACCATGGGAAGTAAAATGTGACATAGCTATGCCTTGCGCAATACAAAATGAGCTTAACCTTGAAGATGCTAAAAATTTAGTAAATAATGGAGTATTATGTATTTCTGAAGGTGCCAATATGCCTTGTACTCCGGAAGCAATGAATCATTTCCTAGAAAATAAAATATTGTATGGACCCGGGAAAGCTGCTAACGCAGGTGGCGTTGCAACTTCAGGTCTTGAGCAAACTCAAAATGCAATGATGTTAAACTGGCCGGCTGAAGAAGTTGAAGAGAAGTTACACAACATAATGAAAAACATTCATGAAGCTTGTGTTAAGTTCGGAAAAGAAGAAGACGGATTTATTAACTATGTTAAAGGTGCTAACGTAGCTGGATTTATTAAAGTTGCAGATGCAATGATTGATCAAGGAGTTATCTAATTTGAATAATTCCTGAAGTTTTAATTAAAAACTTAGTTTAAAAAGGGGTTGTCTTAAATTAAAAACAACCCCTTTTTTTATTATTCTTACCTTCTAAAACAACATTTCGCCTTTTTTTGCAAAACACAGCAAGCACATCCAAGTCCAAAAATAAAATTAATTCTAGAATTTGCTTTACTATTGCTTATTAATAAAAAACATTATTTAAATCAAATTATCAATTCATTTTTTTATGGAAAAAATTTATTAAATTTATTATTATTTCATAAAAAAGTTGTATTTTTATAAGCATTTTTTTAGGTAAAGCATGTAAATTGTTTTACTAATTAATTTAAAAACTCTTAAACTCTCAAAACAATGAAAAACTCAGTTATTTTATTAAGCATCAGTTTAATTTTTATAAGCACATTAAACTGTTTTTCACAAGTTTCAATTAGTAAAGAATTGGGACAAGTTGCTCATGAATCAGCCCTTTTGGACTTAAAATCTGAAGATAAGGGTTTATTGATTCCAAGGGTTGAATTAGTTGATATTTCAAATAACAATAACCCAATTAATGAGCCGGCAATTGGCTTGTTGGTTTATAATAAACAAGGAGCTTTAGATGAAGGATTTTATTATTGGAATGGAAGTGAGTGGACTATGATTGGATCAAATGAAGGTTTACCGAACTGTATCACTTTAAATGAAGCATATAACTGTACTGAAGATGGCGGTGGCAGAGAAATATTTGCAAATGCAGGTGCAGTTGAAATAACCCTTCCTTTAGGCGGAGAAGTAGAAGACAATATTGCTCTTAGAGCTGCTTCAAATAAAGGAACTTTAGAAGACCCAACTATAGCTATACGTGGAGTTAATACAGAGCATGGTGCAGGATTATTTGCTGTGGTTACAAATGAAAATAATCTTTATAGNGCNATAGANGGGATTACATATTCATCANAANTAGGAAGCATTTTACCNACAGGAATATCAGGATATCATTATGGAACAGGAAGAGGAGTTGGAGTATGGGGAGAAACAGGAGAAGATGCAGCAAATAGCAGTGTTGGAATATATGGAAGAGCAAAAGGAGGAAATAGTTTTGGAGGCTACTTTTATTCTAATGATTTTCCGGGTGCATGGGTTACAACAGGAAACGAAGAAACTCAAGCTATGCAAATAACCTCTTATGATAATGATCCACACAACCCTGCTATGTATGTAATAGGTTTAGCTGAATATAATTGTGGAGATTCAGGGGGTGATTACGGAAATAGTATTATTTTTAATAATGTCGGAGGAGAAGCAACTCTGGCCCCCGATCATGGAGGATATGGTTTTCTTGGAACCGATTTAATTCCTTGGCGAGAAGTTAATGCAATTTCTGTTAATACATTATCAAAAAGAGAACTCAAAAGAGATATAAATTATTTTGATGAAAATATTTATCAATTTGTTATGGCTGATATTGAAAATATTAAACCGGCTTTATACAAATATAAAACAGATAATGATAGATTAATAGAAGGGAAAGAGACAACTACCAGATATAACAAAAGATTAGGACTCATTGTTGATGATAAAGAAACTCCGGATTATATTAAAAACAATACTTTTTCTGCTATTGATATTTACGGACTGGCTACTTTGGCTATTACAGGCGTGCAATATAATAGAAATAGTATTAAAGAATTAGAAGAACAAGAAAAAAAGAAGCAAAGCTCTAAAATAATAAATGATTTTGGTATTGCTTCAATTGAAGGAAATGAAGTTGAAGTCTTTTATAATAAAGATTTTAAGGGCAAAAACCCTATTGTTACTGTTACCCCTCTTAGTCCTGTCAATAAATACTACATTAAAGAAGTAAACAACAATAGCTTCGTATTGGCAGTTGAGGATGTTAGTAGTTTTCAATTTAACTGGATAGCAATGGCTGAATATCAAACAAAAGAAATAAGTTTAGCAAAAAAGACATATAACGATATTGAATCAAATTTAAAAATGCAAATGCATGTTGATAAGCAAAAAAGAGAAGAAATTAAAAATGCTAGCATGCAACAGCAGAGAAATAACAAGCGTATTTTGCTTGAACTTAAAGGTTATGATAAAGAAGAAATGCCGGAAACAAAAAGAGTTAATATAGAAAAATAAATATTTATTAAGACTATAACTTTACTCTTTAACACCACCTCTATTATTGAAACGATTTGTTTATAATTATAAGCAAATCGTTTCATATATATATTAATTTTTTCAATTCTAAACTGAAAAAAGGCAATTTTGTAACATATATCAAAGTTGCAAGGTAAAAGGATTCTATATGGTCGCCTTACTAACTCCTTTAGCTTTATTTCTAAAAAATAAAACCTTTAATAAATTCTTATTATGTTTTTTCAAAACAATTAAATATCTTTGCACAATCTTAATTCAATCTAAATAAAAATAATTAAATTTTATGACGCTGAATGATTTAAAAGCAGGAGATAAAGCTATTATTGCAAAGGTTAGAGGTCGTGGCGCTTTTAGAAAAAGAATAATAGAGATGGGCTTTATCACAGGAAAAGTTGTTGAAGTCATAAAAAAAGCTCCACTTCAAGACCCAATAGAATATAAAATTTTGGATTATTATATCTCGCTTCGCAGAAGCGAATCAAAATTGATAGAAGTTGTTAAGATAGATGAATCAAAAAACATTAAGGAATTAGATTACAAAGGAATTATAGTTGGAGATAAACTTAAAAAGCTATCAGAAAAAGGAAAAACCATTAATGTTGCGCTTGTTGGAAATCCTAATAGTGGTAAAACAACTTTCTTCAACCACGCATCAAAAAGCAGAGAAAAAGTTGGAAATTATGGTGGTGTTACTATAGATGCAAAAAAAAGCAGTTTCAAATACAATGACTATAAATTTAATATCTATGATCTGCCGGGCACTTATTCTCTGACTGCATATTCCCCGGAAGAGCTTTTTGTTAGAAAACATATTACAGAAAAATTACCTGATGTTGTAATAAATATTGTTGATGCGTCAAATCTTGAGCGTAACCTTTATCTTACTACGCAGCTTATTGATATGGACATAAAAGTAGTAATGGTACTTAACATGTACGATGAGCTGGAAAACAAAGGAGATAAATTTGACTATGAATTATTTGGCAAACTTACAGGTATTCCGGTTATCCCGGCTGTAAGCACTAAAGGAAAAGGGATAAAAGATGTTTTTCAAAAAGTTATTGATGTTTTTGAAGATAGGGATAAGACGCTAAGGCATGTTCATATCAACTATGGAAAATACTTTGAAAAAGCAATAAAAGAAATTCAGGATAAAATCAATGCTGAGGGTAATCAACATTTAACCGACATGGTATCTTCAAGATATTTAGCAATAAAATTACTTGAAGAAGATAATGCAGCAAAAAAAGTCATTACAAATAGCTGTCATAATAAAGAAGAAATACTCTCATGCGCTAATATAAATATTGAAAAGCTTCATAATAAATACAAAGAACATCCAGAATCAACAATTACTGATCTAAAATACGGATTTATCAATGGCGCTTTAAAAGAAACATTACAGTCAAACAAAGAAAAAAAGAAAGATTTAAGTGAGACTATTGACAAAATCATAACACATAGAATATTAGGATTTCCAATTTTTCTGTTTTTTATGTGGATTATGTTCTCTGCTACATTTATCATAGGTAGCTTCCCGATGGAATGGATAGAAACAGGTTTTAATGAGTTGGGTGTTTTTATTGATAATCGCATGAGTGACGGAATGTTTAAAGATATGCTTGTTAATGGAGTAATAACCGGAGTTGGAGGTGTTGCTGTTTTTCTACCAAACATCATGCTATTATTCTTTTTTATAAGCCTTATGGAAGATACCGGTTATATGGCAAGGGCAGCATTTATAACTGACAAATTAATGCATAAGATGGGGCTTCACGGCAAATCATTTATTCCTTTACTAATGGGTTTCGGATGTAATGTACCTGCTATCATGGCAACACGAATGCTGGAAAGTCGAAATGACAGAATCCTAACTATGCTAATAAACCCATTTATGTCATGTAGCGCAAGATTACCAATATACATTTTGTTTATAAGTGCTTTTTTTACAAAATATCACGGAACAATTCTTTTTGCTTTATACGCAACCGGAATATTAGTGGCTGTTATAGTAGCTATTATTATGAAAAAGATTTATTTTAGAAGCAAAGAAGCACCTTTTGTAATGGAATTACCTCCATATAGAATTCCTACATTAAAGACCACTACCATACACATGTGGGACAAAGCAGTGCATTATATCAAAAAAATCGGTGGTGTAATACTTATTGCTTCTATAATAATATGGGCTCTTGGTTATTTTCCTTTGGAAAAAGATCATAAACATAATCATGGATCTACAGAAATTAAAACGGCTACTTTTAATGTTAATCAACTTAATTATTCTAATAAAAACAACATTTCACCTGCAAAAGAAATGCATTATGAAAACAGCATTACTTTAGCCCATAGCGAACCTGTGAGCTTTGAAGACAGAGAAACAGATTCTTATATCAGTATGCTAGGTAAAGCTATAGAACCCATTATGAGACCACTTGGATTTGACTGGAAAATGACAGTAAGCATACTTTCCGGTGTTGCTGCAAAAGAGATAGTTGTTTCTACGCTAAGTGTTTTATATCATGCTGACGAAAGTGCCACAACAAAATCACCTTCACTTGTTGAAAGACTGCAGACTCAAACTTATGATTACGGTCCAAAGAAAGGAGAAAAAATCTTCAACCCTGTTGTTGCTCTTGCTTTCATGATATTTGTTTTACTATATTTCCCATGTATTGCCGTAATAATTACTATAAGCAAAGAAGCCGGACACTGGAAATGGGGGATTTTTACCGTTATTTACACAACAACTATTGCATGGATTGCAGCTTTTCTGATATATCAAATAGGGAGTTTGTTGTTTTAAAGAATTTTAAAACATTACTTTAAATTTTTCCCGGCAAATACTCCAAATTATTAAGAGATTGATTTTTAATAAATTACACCCTATTTAAAAATTATTATTAAAAAATTTATTGAATTGTTAATAAAATATAAAACAATTAATTAATATTATTTGTAATTTTGTTAATCTAAAATATAGTTTGATAAAAGTAAATACTTCTATTTTTTATGTTTAAATTAAAATTAAAACCCGAATGAAAAAGCTAAAATCAATTCTGTCAATTATTGTATTGTTTGCAACAATAAGCATTCAAGCAAATAATAATGAGGAAATCACATTACGTTTTACAGCAAGTTACACTTGCTCATGGTCTGCTTTAGATAGTATAGTTGTTGAAAACATTACACAAGATGTAAAAAGAATCATGCATTATCCTGACACAACACTAATATTGCCAATATATACAGGTATAGGCGATATTCATGATAGATACAAGGATTTGTATGTTTCTCAAAATTATCCAAACCCTTTTTCTCTAAAAACAAATATCAATATTGGAGTTTCTGAAAAAGATAGTTTTACAATACATGTTTATGATATTACAGGGAAGAAATTAACATCTTATCAAATCAAATTAGATGTTGCCACTCATAGCTTTACATTTCATGCGTGCAATAAACAAGCATATATATTAACCATAAACTCTGAAAAGCATTCGGAAAAACAGCTGATGCTTCAAGCCGGTCAAAGCAATAAGAGTAGTTCGAAGATAGTATATAACGGACCCATTTCAAGGGCTGAAAACCATCAGAAAAAAACAAGCTCAGATTTTCCATTTAATCCCGGAGATATATTAAAATTTACCGGTCATATTGATGATTATAATGATGCAATTGTCGAAACTCCCACGGAAGATACTGATTATATTTTTGATATTTTAAATACTGCCCCGCAAGCTCCTCTTGCTACAGCAGGAACGGATATTGAAGAAAACCATTTTACAGCAAATTGGGAAGCAGTTACAGGTTTTGCAACAACAAATTACTTATTGGATGTTTCAACAGAAGCTGATTTTAGCTCTTATGTTTATGAGAAAGAAAATGTAGGAGATGTCATTGAATATCAAGTAACCGAATTAGAAACCGACACTGAATATCACTACAGGGTATTTGCAGTAAATAATTGCGGCAATTCACCTGCTTCAAATACTATTTCTATTGAAACAGGTATTCCCTTTGATGCTTGTGAAGGGGTTACACCTCCTTCACTTGACGGTTATACTTACAATATCATAGGGATTGGCAACCAATGTTGGTTTGCTGAAAATCTCAGATATGATAACGGGTGTGCTTCAGTGCCATGGATAGATAGCTCTGATGAGGGATGGTGCGGATTTTATGAAGATAATGGCTCAGAGCTTGAAAATTACGGCTTTCTATACCAATGGAGTGCGGTTATGGCAGGCGAAACCCAAGAAGGAGCTCAAGGTATTTG
>SL_3KL_010_SEDDRAFT_10003788_pt1 | contig 13725 bp, 16 predicted proteins | sample SodLakKL_010_SED_2_FD_10381 | JGI IMG/M metagenome (IMG submission 10381)
GATCCCAGGAACCCCCATGGGGGTTCCTGCCCTTAAAAAAAACAAAGAGGTCTACACCTTAACTTGACCCATTTTTTGTCCAACCAATGGGGGAAGCTTCACCTTACTCCTCGCTCCCTCTCTCAGTCGCCCCATCGCTCCCTCTCCTAGTCGCCCCATGCCCCATTCAGTAGATGCAGGCATCCAGGATGGAGAGCACTTCAGATAAAAGCTCCTCGCTGCTTTTCTGGATAAGCCTGGCCCTTCTGGCCCGAAAATCCACGGATTTTATCTGCTCCACCATGACAAAGCCGGTGAAGCCGCTTTCCGTCGGCACAGGAACATGGAACGGAGATCTGCGGTTCGTGTTGGTTACCGGGCAGACAATAGCCATGCCGGTTGACCGGTTGAAAAGCTCCCTGCTGACCACGAAAGCCGGACGCCGTCCCTTTTGTTCATGTCCGGACTGCGGATCGAAGGAGAGTGCTACAATATCCCCTTGACAGGGAACGTAAGCAGCCAATCTACCATACCTCCTTTCCCGAGGGCTCACCCCAATCAACTTCTTCAGGCTGATAATCCCCGGGAATGGAGGCCACCAGATCCTCGAGCCTGTATTTGCCGCGTATTTTCTTCGTTGGCTTAATCACCAGAGCCCCGTCTTGCAAAGTGACATCCACTTCGTCTCCCACCTCGAGGCTGGCGTTGGCGAGCAGGGCCTTGCTGATGCGAAGCCCCTGACTGTTTCCCCATCTTTGTATTTTTGTCTGCATCTTATCTCCTCCCTCAAGTATATACAAAAGATATACCTAAGCGCAGTGCAAGTCAAGCAGGCAGTACTGGTGACTCACCGACTCACCGATTAACCGACTCACCTCTTCCCAACTCATCTCTCACCTCTTCTTCCCTAATTCCTAAATCCTTAATGCATAATCTGTAACTACGATTGACAATTTATGAAATATATGTCATCCCGAATTCATGATACAGCGCACACTTCAAAGCAAACTGAAAGAACTTGCCGGATATTATCCTGTAGTCATGGTCACTGGTCCGCGGCAGTCAGGCAAAACCACCCTGTGCAGGATGACCTGGCCAGAGCGACAATACGTGTCCCTGGAAGCCCTGGACAGTCGGGATTTTGCCCGCAATGACCCGCGAGGTTTTCTGGCTGAATTTTCCCATGACGTGATCATTGATGAAGTCCAGCATGTCCCGGAACTGTTTAATTATCTGCAAAGCTATGTGGATGATCAGCCGGATCCAGGCCGGTTCATCATGACCGGTTCCCAGCATTTCGGTCTGTCACAATCCATCTCCCAGTCCCTGGCCGGACGGTGCGGCATTTTGGCGCTTCTGCCGCCCAGCCTTGAAGAGCTTCGCGGATTTTCAAATGTTCCTTCCGATCTCTTTTCTTTGCTCTGGCAGGGCGCCTATCCCCGGATTTACGATCAGAACATCCCTGCACATCAATGGCTGGCCGACTACACTGCCACCTATATCCAGCGGGACGTGCGCCAGGTCATTAATGTCAGTGATCTGCAGGCCTTTTCAGGATTCCTCAAGCTCTGCGCGGGTCGGACAGGGCAGGAGTTGAATTTCTCAACCCTGGGCAGCGACGCCGGTGTATCGCACAATACCGCACGCGCCTGGATATCGGTTCTGGAAGGGAGCTACATTGTGCATCGCCTGCCGGCATGGCACGCCAACATCCGCAAACAGGTGGTTAAAACCCCCAAACTCCATTTCCTGGACAGCGGTCTTGCCTGCTACTTACTGGGTATCCGGGAACCTGATCAACTTCGCCTGCATCCGCTTCGGGGGGCAATCTTTGAAAGCTGGGTCTTTTCGGAAATCTATAAGTCCCGCTTACACAGAGGAACCGAGCCCGATTTTTTTCATTACAGAGAAGCCCGTGGCCCGGAAATCGACCTCCTCGTAAAACAAGGTCAACAACTCGCAGCCGTGGAGATCAAATCGGGTACAACAATTAATGAAGACTTCTTTAAAAATATCAAGCGGTTCGCGGATCGAATGAAAGACGCGGGTCAAAACGGACGGATTCAAAGCTACATCGTGTACGGCGGCGACAACTCCCAGAAACGTTCTCTTGCGCAGGTTGTTTCCTGGAAACAGATCCAGGAAATCCACTTTTGAAAAATTCTGACTTCTGCCTCACCTCATTGCTTCTTCCCTAATCTCTTCCCTCTTTTGCAAAGTCGCCCCCTCGCCCCATCGCTTACGTCTCTACCTCTCTCACCTCTTCTTCCCTCACTTCTCACGGCTCACTACTCACCGACGACCGACTCTACCCCACTCCAATTCCCAAAAGCACAGCAAAGGTTACGGCCACCGCAGGGATCTGCAGGCTGAAGTCCACCAATGAGTGCAGCCCCACCAGGACGCAGGCGCAAAAACCAACCAAAGGATAGACATGGTCGCGCCTGCGCCGGAAAAATCCAACCAGACAGCGTAGGTCAAGATCCGCATGATGGACTCAAACCCGGCACCTCTGGCCAGGCTTATGCTGCTTCTAAGCTCTGTGCCCAACACGGCTGAAGCTTCAGCCCACAACGGGTGATGCCAGACTTCAGGGGTAAATGTGCTTATCTGCACTACTCCCCAGGCCAGGACCAGGATAAACCCGACTGTCTCCGGCCAGATGCTGGTCAGGCTGACCTGAGGTCCATTCCCGTTCTTAGCCTGAACCGCACAGTATCCAAGTACAAGAACCATGACGGCGCATGCGAAAAAGGCCTGGGTAATGCTGTACACCAGGCCAAAGGGCAAAGGCGCCAGAACGACCAGTATCACGAACATCCAGAAAATTTTGTTCATAATTCAGTTGTCAGTAGTCTGTTATCAGTAGTCGGTTATCAGTAGTCGGTTTACTGACGCGCCGACCACTGCCCACTGTCCACCGACTACAGCCTGCTGCCCTTAGCCCCTCAATCATTATGTCTAAATCTTCCTTTTTCCGGCCATCCTGTATATCTCTTTGTCCCTTCTTGGACCTACAGCCAGGACATAAACCTGAACCTGTTCCTGGAAAACCCTGAACACAACTCGGCAATCCCCGACCCTGAGCTTTCTGAAATCAGCCAGATTTCCGGATAAAGGGACGCCGAAATCCAGAGGAGAGCGGGTCAGCTTGGAATCTATGGCCCTGACGACCCGACTGGCCATAACCGGGCCAAGACTTAACAAATCCTCTTCCACATCCTGATGGTAAATGACAGTCCAGGTCACTTGGCAAATTTCTCCATGATCCGTTCATGGGTCAGAGCTTTTTTCGGATCAAAGGTTTCCTGCCGGATCAAAGCAAGAGAGGCCAGCCGCAGGTCTTCAAGTTCCTCCTGCATGGTCTGGTATGCTTCCATGGACAAAAGCACCGCTTTAGGAGCGTTGTTTTTCAGGACTATCATCTTTTCTATCTCGCCCCTGTCAAATAAGTCCAGAGTCGCAGATGTTTTTTTGGACAGGTTGGTGGCAGAAATGTATTCATCTTGTTTCATAATTATACCCCCTTTTATAGGACAATAATTCTAAAAATAATCCGATTTTATGCAATCGTCAAGACAAGTATCCATTTATTTTTCCAGTGCCTTGCAGCCTGCCCGGCACTTATCTCATAAGAAAGTGAAGCTCGAGTGGGCCAGACTGAAGGTGCATAATAAATCCTGTATTTCCATAAGATAGGCGCATAGGGGATTTCACCGGGGCCTCAAGCCCTAAATTTCTAAATCCTCAGCCCACTCTTCTTCACTCATCGCTCACCTCTCATCTCTTCTTCTCTCATCTCTCAGTCGCTAAGTCTCTCTGTCGCCCCCTCGCCCCATCGCTTATTCCCTCATCTCTCATCCCTCAATTCCTCAATTCCTCAATTCCTTAATTCCTTAATCCCTCAATCCCTTGCCCCCTCTGTATTTCCGACGTCCGACGTCCGACATCCGACGTCCGATTTTTCCAATTCCTCAATTCCTTAATCCCTTAATTCCTGAATTTTCTTAACCTTGAACCTTGAACTTTGAACTATAATAACCATCCCCGCCCCAATCAGTACCCCAAGGGAGTTGAACATGGCGTCCATGGGATTAAAAGCCCTGTAGCTCACCCAGTACTGTACGCTTTCCGCTCCAATGGCCAGAGCGATTCCAATAAATACCCAGACCAGAAAGGCGCTGAGGCTTAAAGCTTTTCTTTATTTTATCCATCTGAAGATTCGCCATTTCTGCCGGCTGTTCCTGCTGCTGCTTTTTTTTGTTTCCAGAGTCCTCTATCCTTGGCCTGGCTAAATAAACCAGAAACATCCAGGGCGTAAAAACAAGGGTATGCAGAAAATAATCCGCCCGCAGAGGGCCAAGGTCAAACCTGTTGGTCCCGCCTTCACCCAGGGGGATGAGGTGCAATACCAGGATCAGAGTGATATACAGCAGGATGATGAATTTCATTTTGTAGATATCTGGAGGCTAGAGGTCAGACCTCAGGCAGAGCTTTAGCGACAGTCGCTTAAGTCGCTAACGTCGCTTAGTTCTCTCAAGTCGCCTCTTCTTTCTGATCACCATGACCAGTTTTCAGGTTTATTGCACATGTTAACGATCATTGAAATAATATGGTCATACTTGTCATTTAATGCGGCATGCGCATCCGAATCAAGATACTCGCATTCAAGGGCGTAATCCAGTCATAACTTGGTTCTAATGGGAGCGGTTTCAAGCAGTTCGCTGCGTCTTGGTATCCACCCCAATTCAGCGGTGAACGCAGGTGCTCAGTGGCGCAGGGTGGGCACGACCTCCTGGCGGGATGACTGGAGCATTGAACACAACGTCCCGGCTGGTAATTATCAGGTCGAATTCAAGCAGGTACCTGGCTGGAGACCTCCGGAAACCATCAATGTAACAGTCAGCACGAACCAGCTGCGCACCTTCACCGGCACCTATCTCCCTGCCACACAGCCAGGTGTAATTATGCTCCTGCTGGATGAAGAGGAACCTGACCCGCTTAAGCCTCCAATTGGCATCGGGATACCATGATCAAAGAACAGACAACCAGTTTTGATTTGAGAAACGGGCTACGGTTTTACCTGGAGTGCTCATGCTCCTGCTGGATGATGAATAGCCGGGTTTGACTTGACTTATGACAATGATCGGGGGGGCAGGGACATCCTTTGCTCCCCTTTTTGTTGCTGACTCCGGCTCTGCCAAGGCAGTAGTCCAACCCTGCATTTTTCAAGAATCTCAGATAAATACTATAATTCGGGAAAGAGGTCTGATTCCCGCCAAGCTTGGCAATGAAAGCTATAGATGTGGATCTGGAGGCTGTAAGAATCAAAGCCGCATTTTTTGCTGAAATCCAAGTAATAGCGCAGCCTTCTTACAAAATAGCCATACCGGAGGACAGGGATATTTTTCACCCAGTGCAGCCTTGAAACCCTTATGAATCTGAGATGAAATGTACTTTATTGATTTGATCTAAAATAATATATAATATTCGTTTATTCAATTTTTATTAAATGATCAAAAGTACATTTGCCTCAATATTTCAGATAATTACAAATGATTAATACAGATTGTGCGCAGGATAGTCAGAAAAAACTTTATAATCACTTGTTCTGCCACGGAGAACATGCGAATGAATGAGGAGCCATAGTCGTGAGAACACTAATTTTCAGATACTGGGATCGCATTCGTTCCAGCTTATGGTTTATTCCCACGCTGATGGCCATCATCGCGGTGTTAATGGCCTTCATAAGCATCGCCTTGGATAAGACGGATACGAACTGGTTGCTGCATACCTGGGGCTGGACATTTACTGGTGGAGCGGAGGGGGGCAGCTCCGTGCTGGGAATCATAGCCGGATCAATGATCACCATCGCCGGGGTTGTTTTTTCGATGACGCTGGTCGCTTTGTCTCTGGCCACATCGCAGTTGGGGCCCCGCTTGCTCCGCAATTTCTTACGTGACACGACTACTCAGGTCGTTCTGGGCATGTTCATCGCCACCTTCCTTTACTGTTTGCTGGTCCTCCTCGCGATCCGACACCCGGAGGAGGTCGCTTTCGTTCCTCACGTGTCGATCATCCTCGGCGTACTGCTTGCTGCCGCTAGCGTTGGGATGTTGATCTATTTCATCCACCATGTGTCCGTTTCGATGCAGGCCAATGAGATCGTGGCGCGCGTCAGCAGCGAGTTGATCGCTGGGATAGACCGCCTGTTTCCGGAACACATCGGACGAGGAGCAGCAAAGGTTCCGACGGCACCACCCGATGCAAATTTTCTCGACGCATTCGACCGGGAGGCACGTCCGATTTCAGCGAGAGCGGACGGATATATTCAGTTCATCAATACTGACGCCTTGCTGCAGTTGGCGATTCAAAAAGCTTTAGTTATTAGGTTGGAGCGAGTACCCGGCCACTATGTGGTTGCCGGGTACCCACTGATGATGGTCTGCCCAGGGGAGAGGGCATCCGATTTGCTCAAGGATCAGGTCAACTCCGCCTTCGCCCTGGGTAACCAGCGGACTTCAGGCCAGGACATCGAGTTCGCGGTCACCCAGCTCGTTGAGATAGCACTACGTGCCCTTTCCCCCGGAGTAAATGACCCGTTCACGGCGATTACGTGTGTAGACCACTTGGGGTCCGCGTTGAGTCGGCTGGTAACCCGTGACATGCCATCGCCCTATCGTTATGACAGCCAGGCTCAGTTGCGGGTGATTTCGCGTGCCGCGACGTTCCAGGATATCACGGACGTGGCGTTCAACCAGATCCGGCAGTATGCACGTTCCAGTGCTGCAGTAACTATCCGTCTGCTGGAAACGATTGCCGTGGTCGCGCGATTTGCACATCGGACAGGTGACCGGGCCGCGCTCTTGAGACACGCGGAAATGATCGCCCGAGGCCCCCGCGACGGGTTACCCGAAGTTGAGGACCGTCAGGTGGTGGAGGATCGCTATCAGTCGGTAATCCAGCTGTGCAGCGAATCATCTTGATCTAGCCATTGAATCGCTTGCACGTAAACAGTGTCCCCATGGTTATTATGGATAGCATGTTGGGTTGGCTGTCTTGGTTACTAGCCGAGATTCTGCTGAACCACAACAGCATGTAGCGGACTGAGTTGCGCGCTGCCGCTGATGCTGAACGTCAGCCCCGGCCTCCGGCTATGGCTCTTCAGTAGTTCTTTCCAGTTATTCTGAAGACTGCCAAAAGCAGGCTTGACAATTCAGGCAGGGTAAAACTTCTCTCTGAACATGCACGTAGTCTTGTACAGAGACTTTGCCAAAAGTGCCCTTTATCCAAAATGATAAGACAGCAATCCAGAGGATACCTTAAAATGTCTTTTGGAACCATTTTAAAATATTAATTGATTGATATTTCATATTGTTTTTATTATGAAATAAGATAATATCCGAGATAGCAGTAAATTCTGTTCCATACAATTATTTAAGCCAAGGGGACTGCATGTTCTCTATGCAAACAAAATATCCTCTGACAATGGACGAAGTATCATCTGAGCAACCTGTCTTTCAAAATCCTCAAGACATCTTGATGAATGCTCCCATTGGTATTTTTACTACCACACCGGATGGTCGCTATTTATCCGTTAACAATACCCTTGCCCGGATGCATGGATATGATTCTCCCCGGCAGCTGATGGATACCGTAACAGACATTGCCACTCAAATCTATGTAGACCCTGCCAACCGAGATGAATTGAAACGTTTACTGGAAAAATACGGCCAGGTCACCAATTTTGAGAGTCGATTGCGACACAGAAATGGCACATATTTCTGGGTATCTGAGAACATCAACGAGATAAAAGATGAAGACGGAAATACCATCGGCTACCAGGGCTTTAACCAGGACATCACCAAGCGTAAGCAGATAGAAGAGGAACTGCGGAGAAATGAAACCCTGCTGCACATAGCCGGGGACCTTGTCAGACTCGGCGGATGGAGCGTTGATTTGGCGAAAAAAAGGGTCATCTGGTCTGACCAGGTTGCAAACATTCATGAAATGCCTGACGGATATTCGCCTGCTGTTGAAGACGTAATCAGTTTTTACGCTCCTGAATACAGGGACAGGATCAGGCAGGTTTTTTCGGACTGCGCTGAACATGGTGTTCCTTACGATGAAGAAATGCAGATCATCACCGGAAAGGGACGCAGAGTCTGGGTAAGAACTATTGGGGTTGCCCTGCGCGATGAATCAGGCAGCATCGTTCTGGCCCAGGGAGGTATTCAGGACATCAGCGGCCGTAAAAAAATCGAGCAGGATCTGCGGGCCGCCCTGGAGGAGAAAATGGTTCTACTGCGCGAAGTGCACCACCGGGTCAAGAACAACCTGGCCATTATTGCCGCGCTCCTGGAAATGCAGCAGGAAGAAGTGAAAGACCCGGCCGCAGCTGCTGTGCTCACGGATCTTGACACCAGGATCAGATCCATAGCCCTTGTGCATGAACGCCTCTATCAGAAAAAAAATCTGGCCCGGATCGACTTTCAGGATTATCTGGAGAGCCTTCTGCAGGATTTGCGGTACTCCTTTGCTCCCGGCAGAGACACTCTCTGCACCGTCCTGGCGCAAGGAATCAGTCTGGAAATCGACCTGGCCATACCCTGCGGTATGATAGTCAACGAACTGGTGACCAATGCCTTCAAGTACGCATTTCCTGACGGTAAGACATGTGACGGCAGAAGCGGACCTGAGATCAGAGTCGAGGCGCGAAAGGAAGACGGTCATTACCGGATAATGGTGGAGGATAACGGAGTGGGTTTTCCCAAAGAGGTTGACCTGAACAATTCGCTGTCTTTCGGGCTCCGTTTGGTCAGGATGATTGGAGCCCACCAGCTGGGAGGAAAATTTGAGCTGGAGAGGTCATCTGGAACAAGAGTATCCTTCACCTTTAAGCCTCAAAAGGCACAAGTCACTTGACCGGAAAGCATCAGCACCCAAAGCTAAACTTTTATCCTCAGAAGCTGATTAACGAAATCCTTTTTCTGCATAGGATTATGAGTAAACTGTCCAGCCCGATGTCCAAAACTCATTTCTGTGCCAATGAGAGTGAGGCACCGACCATTTGAGAATTTAAACAAGGGTGTTTAAGGTAGCTTACTTTCATTGACACGTTCCGTAGGCGGTACTGTTAACTTGGTAAACTCCAATCTGAAAATGTCTTAGTGGTACTGGTTTGAAATTGTTAATGGGGGTTGAAGGTGGGCAGGGATTCCAGGTAAATTTATATGGACAGAGAAGTCCAGCCTAATGGTACAATTCTGTACTTTCCAGGCTTTCGGCCTAATGCACGTAGGCTGCAAAAAAGCGGCCTGAGACTGGCAAGTATGGTGCATTTTTTCCATACTTATCATGCTGGTAATCTTTAAGGTTGTCTGCCGACACTCAACAAGATTATCCTTCTATAGTTGAAGGTGGTGTTGGTTCCTAAGAAAATTGAGCTCCTAATGGACAGGCAAATTCGCACTTACGGCACCAATCAGTTACAAGGATCGGAGAGCCATCAGATTCTCTGAGGCCGCTTTTAATTGGATGGGCGTGATCCGAATTGAGTCTTTGGTTGCAGGCCGGACGATCATATTGTCCAAGGGCGAAAGTATTTTCGGGGCAGGCTTTTCGGCAAGGCATGGCACAATCCTGGCAGGGCTGGAAATCTTCCGGAGGCCTGACAGACGGAAGGCTGCCTTGGATCAATACCGCACGAAGCCGAACTCTGGGTCCCCATTTTCGATCCAGCAGCAGGTTATTTTTCCCCACGACACCCAAGCCTGCGAACACGGCGGCATCTTTCAGATACACCCCGCCCTTTTCCACGTGGTAGGGCAGCGGTTGTGCCCGAACCCCATGAGTCCTAAACAGCCAGGTCACTAACTCCTCAGATGTTTTCGTCATTAGACGGTTTCCCGCGGTATTACCGCGGTCAAACCAGTCCAGCTGCGGTTCATCTTCCGGATGATGCATGGCCAGCACCAGAAGAGAACGTGAGTTTGGCAGCCACGGAGTCATTTTTTCTGAATAGTTGATATCCCAGCTTCCCACGGCTGCAGCCTTGTAGGAAGGGCCATTCAACACTTCATAGATATCGGCAATCCCCGCTCGAAAACCGTCCCGTTTTTCTGCCTCGGCGATCAGTTGATCGGCCAGTTGGCGAAGTTGAGTCATATTCTCTCCGTGCTTTTAAGTCCGGTCAACTGAGACCGTATTAAAACACTTTACAAGACACGGTGGGAATGTGCAAGTTACTTGGACTCCGGCTATTTTTCTGAGGTAGTCCTTTCCAATTATTCTCAAGACTGGCGGAACAAAGCTTGATTATTCTGGCGGCTTTAATCTTCTCTCTGGGCATGCACGTAGTCTTAAAGTATGAAAAACACAAATTTTTTATGTCATGCCCGTTATCATGATATTCAGAAACTTGATAATCCCTGGATGGCAGGACGTTCCGCCCCGGCCATTGTGCGGCGTCCCACCCACCGTATTGCTGTCCAGCGCTACCTCACCGTACACCAATGCTTATGCAACAGACAATCCCGTCGACAAGCAAGCTTGCCTCCGGCCTTGCTCCTGATCAGCCTCACATTATGCCAGAAATCATTGGACTTTTTCGGACTTGACATTCAAAAACAAAGGTATATATTTATTAATATAGATCTCTAATTTGGAGGATAATATGGATACTGCAAAATTATTTTTTAATGGACGAAGTCAGGCAGTTCGTTTGCCTAAGGCTTATCGATTCGAAGGAAAGGAAGTATACATAAAAAAAGTTCCTCAAGGAATTTTAATAATACCTAAAGATGAAAATGTATGGGCTGTTTGGGAAGAAAGTTTAAAAAAATATGACGAACCGTTTATGACTGACAGGAATCAGCATGATTCTCAACAGGAAAGGGATGGTTTAAATGATCTATTTGCTTGATACCAATATCTGTATTTATTTAATGAACCAAAAACCCACTAAAGTAATTCAAAAATTTAAAAACACAAAAGTTGGAGAAATCGGTATATCCACGATTACAGTATCCGAGTTAAATTATGGTGTTGCAAAAAGCAATTTTAAAAAACAAAATGCCCAACGACTTGAAGAATTTCTTACCCCATTTGAAATCCTACCATATGATGAGGCTGCATCAAAACATTACGGAATGATTCGCAGTGAGCTTGAATCACAGGGCAAAGTTATTGGCCCTCTTGATATGCTGATTGCTGCTCATGCGCTTAGTGAAGGCTTGGTATTAATTACAAACAATGAAAAAGAATTTCTAAGAATTAAATCATTAAAGGTTGAAAACTGGGCTAAGTAGAGGAATCGACATAGGACAGAAAAATTTGAGGCTTCAGCATTGGTTGTGAAAAAATGGGTCTGGTTAATGTGCAACATAACGGCTATGGCCACGGCATAGTCCGGCTCAAGCGCAGCCACAGTTGGATCCGAAGCCTTAGCTGCAGTAGCTCAGAAAATGGAATACGCCGGGAAAAACGGGGGCCTGGTGGTCCTGGAAAGGATTCTTCCCGTGGCTGAGAAGCATTTTAATAATGTGGCCGATGTCTTAGGTTCATCTTAAAAGGGACATCCCAAAACGAAGTTGCAAACAAGTCAAAGCAATAACCATGCTTAATAGTTATCGAAGATTCATGAACCTGCGCATCCACAAAGTAGCCCTTGAAAAGGAAAGTTTGTGTTAAAGACACATTTCAGAGCCTGACAGGCTCTACAGAAAATCCTAGGCCAGAATTGCGTGATTTGATCGACCCATAGTTTCCATCATCAATCTTACAGCTTACGCCATGGCTGGTAACCGGGAGAAATTTCTGGATTCCTGGATGTACGCTTATATTTCCAAGCCGGTGCGGATGGAGGACTTGGAGAATCTGCTTTCAAAGCAAACAAAGTAAATTGGTTGCAGCAATACGGCTATCATCTGAGGTAGTCCTTTCCAATTATTCTTAAGACTTGCGATAGAAACTTGATTATTCAGGCAGGACTAAACTTCCCTCTGAGCTAGAGCAAAAGCACTAGACCAATTAGCAAAATAAATGATGGCCCAACCACAGGCTCAACCAGACGCCGGACATTATGCGGTTTTTGCCAACGACCTTGGCGGTGCTGGTTAGCCGGGATGCTATGGAACAAAAAAGCCATATAAAAAGCCATATTTTTATATTGACACATTTTCTCCCCCTATCTATTATAATCTCATGAGCAAACGATCTGATTTCGAGTGGGACTCCAAAAAAGACAAACAGAACCAGGAAAAACATGGAGTTTCTTTCGCCCTGGCACAGCTTGCTTTTCTGGACACTGATCGTGTTATCCTTGAAGACCTTGAACACAGTGAAAATGAAAAACGGTTTTACTGTCTTGGCAGGGTCTCAGACGCGATAATGACGGTTCGGTTTACATACAGAAAGAACAAAATCAGAATAATCGGCGCCGGATATTGGCGAAAAGGAAAGAAAATCTATGAAAGAGAAAATCAAATACACAGACGAACCAATGGGGAAAGTTAAGGTTGTCTCTGACTTTCTTCCATCCCCGGAAGAACTTGCTTTAAAAGATGAAACCGTCAAGGTTACAATTACACTAAGTAAAACGAGTGTGGATTTTTTTAAGAAAGAGGCAAAAAAATATAATACACAATATCAAAAAATGATTCGCAGGCTCCTGGATGAGTATACTGTCCATCAATAACCACGAATCCATAACCACAGCATCAACACGTGAGCTCAAGGAAAGAACAAAGGGCTTTGATAACATTGAAGAGATGACTTCGGAATAGGCTGGTCAGGCTTTGGGGAAATTTTTCAAGGGCCTGCAGAAAACAGTCCAAGACAAGCAGTAAATGAATGTTGATTTATTAACAAAGGAGGAACAGCCATGCGCAGTTAATTATTAAAAAGTTCAATTATTTGCCTGATGTGGAATGTCTGAGAGGAACAGTGCAGATCAATGATTCTATAAGCAAAAGGAGTGATAACATCATGAAATTGATTCTTTTTACAGTGTTTATGGCCCTGTTTCTTGTCCTGACTTCAGCTTCCCTTCAGGGGCAGGGATTTCCGGTTTCATTCCAGGCCGATTATGTGGACATCAGCAAGCATGAGGAAGTGACCGGCAAGTACTATGCCGGGCCCGAGGGCATGCGCATGGAAAGCATGATGGACGGAGAGCAGCAGATCCTAATCGTTAATTTTACCCAGGGTGCTTCCTGGATAGTTATGGAAGAGGAACTCATGTATTACGAATTGCCCCAGGGTCAGGATGCCGCCGATAGTTTTACCAGTGTCTGTCCTGAACTGACCGTGAAGGAGACCATGGTCGGTCAAGAGACCCTGCACGGCCGCGGCGTGGAGAAATGGCACTGCGAGAAATACGACGGACGAGTAGACAAGGTTTGGTTTGACAGCCGGCTGAAGGTAGCCATCCGGACCGAGGAAAGAGGAAACATATTTGAATTGCGCAATATCAGGGAAGGCCGGGTCTCCAGCGATCTCTTCCAACCCCCGGAAGGCTACACCAGGCTCTCCTTACCCGGAATGTAGTCCGGCAGGATCTTCGGAATCTTAACCTCCTTGCGACTATGAAATTGGGCAAAATGGCCAGCGGCTTCGCTGCCCTGCCAGGCATGCTTTTCTGAAGCTACTTAGTTTTCATCCGGAAACGGTTCTTTTTCCTTTTGGCGGCGTCAATCTGCACAATTATTTGTCAACGTATTAAGATACGCCTCCTCATAATTGCTT
>SL_3KL_010_SEDDRAFT_10003789_pt1 | contig 13724 bp, 10 predicted proteins | sample SodLakKL_010_SED_2_FD_10381 | JGI IMG/M metagenome (IMG submission 10381)
TTCTGGCTGAATTACTCTGCAGCCTGCTCCCCGGTCACCTTAATTCAGTATTCTACACCGGAAGCGGCAGTGAAGCGGTGGAGGGAGCAATTAAACTTGCCCGGCGATTTACAGGGCGACATGAAATTATCGCATTCAGAAATGCATATCATGGCAGTACGATGGGGGCACTCAGTGTTACCGGTTGTGAAAACCAGAAGCGTGCATTCCGCCCCCTGATCCCTTCTGTAAGACATATTGATTTTAATTCCCGGGAGCAGCTTGATGCCATAAGTGTTAATACTGCCTGTGTAATTGCCGAACCCGTGCAGGGAGAGGCAGGTGTTATTTTACCGTCTCCGGGATTTCTTGACGATCTCAGGGTCAGGTGCAATGAAACAGGTACTTTGCTGATTTTTGATGAGATACAGACCGGTTTCGGACGTACAGGTCACCTTTTCGCAATGGACAGATATAGAATATATCCTGATATCGTGTTGTTTGCCAAGGGGCTTGGCGGTGGCATGCCACTAGGTGCATTTGTTTCCGAAAAGGAGATAATGAAATCATTTTGTACTGATCCCGCCCTTGGCCATATAACCACTTTTGGCGGCCACCCTGTGTCGTGTGCTGCAGCTATTGCCTCTCTTGGATATATTGTTGATAACAGTTTGTTTGCAAATGCAGCGAAACAGGGAGCATTCATTAAAAAAATGCTGGATCATTCAAGAATCATGGAGGTTAGGGGAGAAGGACTGATGATTGCACTTGAGCTCGGGAACAGTTCAATTGTGCGGTCGGTGATTAACAAATGCATTGAGAGAGGAGTTGTCACTGACTGGTTCCTTTTTAATGAAAGATCAATACGAATTTGTCCTCCACTGATCATAAAGCGCAGTGAGGCTGAACATGCCTGCAGTGTGTTGCTCGATTGTCTGGATAAGATTTGACACACCCTGTTACTTCTTAATAAGCAAACCGCCGAATACCATTCCAAACAATGTCATTCTGTACGGGTCGGATGTAATTGAGCAACCACCTGAATTGCATCCGATAAAATAATACCAGGCAAAACCCAGTATTCCTCCTGCTGCAATACCAATGATAAGTCTTAAAGTGACTATTTTCTTAATGCGGGATTTGATGTCCATGGTTTTTGAATATATTTACAAAAATAACAATATTAATTTAAATATACATATAGGTTCATATTAAGTATGTTTGTATTCCTGTTAATATCATTGTTGTCTTTTTCTTCAGCATTTTCCGACTTATGGTATGAAGATACCGGGATTGCCGAAAATGAGCTAAAAACCCTCTTTGTAAAACTTAACAGTTCAGATCATTTCTCAGAACAAATATTGATCAATGACAGCATTATAGAAATATTAGCGCAGACACTGAATAATCCGACTTCATTTTTCTATCCGTTCGACAGCCTGAATTCAGTTGGAATTGTTACATCTGCTGACAGCCTCATCAGGATCTATACATGGAATATATCTGCTTCTCTTTCAGAGCATAAATACTTCGGGTTTATTCAGGTACGCAGAGCAGGCCGGAACGAGGTTACTGTTATTCCGCTTAACCATACTCCCGGGATCAGGAATACTGAGGATCATGAGGAATATACATCAGATAACTGGTATGGTGCACTTTATTACCAGGTGCATCCTGTGGAAGCCGGGGAGTCCACTTATTATACGCTCATTGGGTATGATTTTAATGGTGTTTTCACTAATGTTAAGATGATTGATGTTCTGCAGATCCATGATAATAAAGCTATTTTAGGCGCCCCTGTATTTATGTTTAAAGGGGACACCAAATACCGGCTGATATTCAGATATTCTGCGCAGGTTGTCATGTTTTTGAGATATGTTCCCGAACTTGACATGATTGTTTATGATCATTTATCTCCGTCTGCACCCAGGTTTGAGGGGCAGTACAGGTTTTACGGTCCGGACATGTCCCATGATGCACTGGTTTTTAAAGACGGTAAATGGATGCATAAACCTGATATTGAATGGAAAAAACCCGGAGGTCAATAGACTGGCTGTCAAATCACGAACTAACACTGGAAAAATGGATTTTATCCCGGCAAAGCATTTATATATTCACCTGGTTGATGAGAATTATCTGTTTGAAGCAGATCTTAATGAGAGGTATTCTGCCGGCAACAAATATTTATTGAACGTTTATCCGTCGGCTGATAAATTCTTCAATGATTTTAACCGCAGGAAATATTCAAAGAAGAATGATCACGTTGTCATATTGGCCGTACATATGGGCAAACCTGACAAAAATTTAAAATCCGGTATTATTGAAAGGATCATTATTCTGATCCCCAATGCAGAAGTAATCAATATTTGCCACCGTAAAGAGCTGGAAAAAGATGTTTCTTCATTGCGCAAAGGCAACATAATTCATATTGCGAACAATGAAAATGTTATGTTCAGGATTGACAATGCTTTCAAATGGATAATTGCCAAAAAGAATCTTGAAAACAAAAGAAGGATCTGCAGATTAACCGCGTATACATTCTTCGTATTTTTTTTACTCTCGGTGTCCGGGTTTGTTTATGTTTTGCTCAAAGGATAATATTCTGCACCGGATATCGCGCTGGTGACTATTTGTCATGAATTGATTTTGGCACATACTTTGAAAGTGCGTGGTTGTTTAACTGGTTGTTTAACTAAAATTTAACATATAAAATGCAGAAAGGTAAGATTGATGTTAAAACTGAGAACATTTTCCCGATCATTAAAAAATTCCTGTACTCGGATCATGAAATATTTCTCAGAGAGCTGATTTCCAATGCGGTTGATGCCACAAGAAAGCTCAAAACCCTGGCATCTGTTGGTGATTATCAGGCCGAACTTGGCGACCTGACAATTCATGTTAATATTGATAAGAAAAAGAAGACCCTTACGATATCAGACCGCGGGATCGGGATGACGGCAGAAGAAGTCAGGAAATACATCAACCAGATAGCATTCTCAAGTGCGGAAGATTTTCTTGAGAGGTACAAGGATAAGGCTGAAGCCATAATCGGTCATTTCGGTCTGGGGTTCTATTCCTCATTTATGGTTGCAAAAAAGGTGGAAATTATTACAAGATCGTATCAGGAAGATGCAAAACCGGTCAGATGGACATGTGATGGAAGTCCGAGTTATACTATAGAAGAGATAGAAAAAGATGAAGCAGGTACAGATGTTGTTCTTCACATTGCTGACGATTCCAATGAATTTCTTGAGGAGAACAGGATACTGGAAATGCTTAAGAAGTATTGCAGATTTCTGCCCGTACCGATTGCTTTTGGTAAGGAGAAGGAATGGAAGGACGGCAAGGAGGTTGAGACAGGGGAAAGCCGTATCGTAAATGATACAGAGCCTTTATGGACCAGGAAGCCAGTTGATCTCAAGGATGAAGATTATGAAAAGTTCTATAATGATCTTTATCCGTTAAATGAGAAACCGCTTTTTTATATCCATCTTAATGTTGATTACCCGTTTAATCTTACCGGAATTCTATACTTTCCGAAACTCAAGAACAATTTCGAGATACAGAAGAACAAGATTCAGCTGTATGCCAACCAGGTTTTTGTGACCGACTCTGTCGAAGGTGTGGTCCCGGAATTTCTTACCCTTTTGCATGGGGTGATAGATTCTCCTGATATTCCACTGAATGTTTCCAGAAGTTATCTCCAAAGTGACTCAAATGTAAAGAAAATATCCTCCCATATAAGCAAAAAGGTGTCGGACAGGCTTAATGATATTTTCAAGAACGATCGCGGGCAGTTTGAAAGGAAATGGGATGATCTGAAGGTTTTCATTGAATACGGAATGTTAACTGATGAAAAGTTTTATGAGCGTGCTGAAAAGTTTACTCTCCTGAAGAATACGGAGAATAAATACTTTACGTTTGCTGAGTATGAAGAGATGATCAAGGAAAATCAAACTGACAAACATAAGAACCTGATCTACCTCTACTCGACTGATAAGGAAAAGCAATATTCGTTCATTGAATCTGCCAGGGCCAGGGGATATGATGTCCTTTTGATGGACGGTCAGCTTGACACCCATTTTATAAATCATCTTGAAACAAAACTAAAGAATTCGAGGTTTGTGCGGGTTGATGCTGATGTAACCGACAAACTCATACAAAAGGATGAACAGGCTGACTCAAAATTATCAGCCGGCCAGCAAAATGACCTTTCGGTTATATTTAAAAGCCTTATGCCGGCAGAACCAGTATTCACTGTTTCATTCGAAAGTATGGGTGAAAGTGACAGTCCGGTAACCATTACCCAGTCCGAATTTATGAGGAGAATGAAAGATATGTCATCTGTTGGTGGAGGAATGGGGTTTTATGGTGATATGCCCGACAGTTTCAATCTGGTGATCAATTCGAATCATCCGCTGGTTACCAAACTGGCTGAGGAGAAAGAGAAGTCAGCCGGCAAGGATCTGGAGAAGATAAGAGAAAAAACCAAGCCCCTACATAGCAGTAAGGACGAGATTGAAAAAGCAAACAAATCAAAGAAAGAGGAGGAAGTCAGCCAGGAAGACAAGGACAGGCTTGCTGATCTGAACAAGAAGCTTGAAGATCTTGAAAGCAAGAGGGAGCAACGGTTAAAAAAGTTTGCAGAAAACAGCAAACTGGTCAAACAGCTCATCGATCTTGCCCTGCTTTCAAACAATATGCTTAAGGGAGAAGACCTTTCAAGGTTTGTTAAAAGAAGTATAGAGCTGATGTAGGCAAATAATAACCTCCAAAAGAGCTCGTTATTTCACTTACGGGCTCTTTTTTTTGCAATATTTGCCTAATTTTGGTTGATTTGAAAAGAATTATGACCCGCAAATCTGCGTTTCCGGCATTATTGTTTTGTATCCTGGTTACGGGTACATCATGGGGACAAAAGCATCCGCAGTTAAGATATATTGCTTTTGATGCCGGCATCAATATGGCTGGCATAAGGTCTGCTCCTGAATATCAGCGACATGTTGGATTTCTTGGTGCAAGTTTCAGTTTTTCGGGCAACTATTCCTTTAATGATGAGCAATCGATCAGTGCATCACTTACCTTTGAACAGAAGGGCGCACCCGAATTTGTGCATAAGATCAATACCAATCTCAATTACTTGACTGTTCCGGTACTTTATAAATTCAGCAGTACGGGTAAGTACCCCAGGTTTCACCTGAATGCGGGAGCTTATTGCGCATATCTGATGAATGCAAGAAGGCGCGGGGCGGTCTATAACGGCGATCAGCAGTTAAGGATCAGTGAGAACATCACATCTGAATTCAGGTCGCTCGATTATGGCATATTGCTGGGGGCGGGAATGATGCTGCGGCTTTATGACGATATTGATTTTATGATAAATATTCATGGTGCAGCAGGAATCCCTATGATAAAGGATGTTTCGGGAAGCTCTCCCCGAAATTTCAATATCAACATCAGCATGGGCTATGTTTACTACGTGGGCTTCAGGTAATGATCTTAAGGTGTTGTCAGAACAATTGTTTAATCTCCTTTTTAAGGAAGTCAATAGCAACATTTGACGGCGAATCTTCTTTTTCAATAATCGACTCAAGTACTGTCTGACTTAATTTAATTGAGGGAGAGCCAGGTTCAATGCTTTTGGCTGCTTCGTTTATTATGCTGACAATATTCGACCTGGCATTCCTTATTACTTCCCAGCTTTCTCTGCTTACATAGATCTGCTGGGAAAGATTATGTTCATATTCAGCCCTGATTACGGTCAGCAATTCTGTATGAAGCTCCTGGCTGGTCATCCCTTTCCTGTTTATCCTCATTAACAGTGATTCGGGTGATATGCGCTCCAGGAAAAGGACAAGCCTTTCATAGGCCTGTAATCGTATTGGAATAATATAATGCTCGTTTTTATACATCATATCGACTTTTTTCAATTTCTGATCATTATCAAGGAACTTCCTTATCAGAAGCCATGATGTAAGAAAGACTATCAGTGCCGGCAGCGTAAATTTTAAAATCTCCAGAAAGTCAGCCATAATGGTTGTATTTTATGCAATAATAAATAATTTTTATCCATCTTGCCTGCAAGTTTCAATATTTTTCTATTTTTAGGGTCTCACTAAAAAGAGAAATAAATGATGGAGATCGTTTCGGGCAAGATCAGAAAATTGTCAGATTCTCAAACGATGGCAATGAATCAAAAGAGCAGCGATTTGCAGGCTAAAGGGATAGATATCATTAACCTGAGTGTAGGTGAACCGGATTTTCACACCCCTCCTCATATTAAGGAAGCCGCAAAAAAAGCAATTGATGATAATTTCTCATTCTATTCCCCGGTCGGGGGATACCCTGACCTTAAGCAGGCCATCGTAAAAAAGTTGCAAAGTGAAAATAACCTTGATTATTCACCATCAAATATCATGGTCTCCTCCGGCGCAAAGCATTCAATCGCCAACGCATTGATGGTGTTGGTTGATGAAGGTGATGACGTTATTGTGCCGGCTCCCTATTGGGTCAGCTATGTCGAGCTGGTTAAACTTTCAGGGGGAAATAATATTATTCTTGAGAGCTCTATTGACAACAATTTCAAGATTACCCCCGAACAGATAGAAGATGCAATAACACCCAAAACCAAGGTGTTACTGCTCTGTTCTCCGAACAATCCTTCAGGTAGTGTATATACCCGGGATGAGCTTTCTGATTTTGTCGAGATCCTCACCAGGTATCCGAATATTTTTATCGTATCGGATGAAATTTATGAACATATTAACTTCATGGGGCGGCATGAGTCAATAGCCTCGTTTAATGAGATAAAAGACAGGGTGGTATTGGTTAACGGTGTGTCAAAAGCCTTTGCAATGACGGGGTGGAGAATAGGATATATGGCTGCTGCGGAGATTGTAATTAAAGCATGCAGTAAATTGCAGGGGCAATTTACTTCCGGACCATCATCAATTGCTCAAAAGGCTGCAATTGCTGCTCTTACAGGAGATATGACATATACAAGGAAAATGAGGGAAGCTTTTAAGCGCAGAAGAGACCTGGTGACTGAAAGAGCTGGTAAAATAAAGGGCATGAAAGTTTCAAAACCGGAGGGAGCATTCTATATCTTCCCTGACATCAGCCATTTCAAAGGCATGAAGTATGAAGGTGGTGTGATTGAAAGCGGAAATGATTTTTGTATGTTTCTGCTCGAACACGCTCATGTTGCCGCGGTTCCCGGCGAAGCTTTCGGAGCTCCCCTCCATATAAGAATTTCATATGCAGCCAGTGATGCTAAACTCAATGATGCGTTTGACCGTATTGAAAATGCACTGGAAAAGCTGAAATAACCTCTGCACCAGGAAAACTGGTTTAAAAAGAATTCAAATTTACGCGGGTAATCAGAAAATTGACATGGTCAATTTCACTTGCTACAGGTCCTTCAATATTATATTTTTTCCTGATGTAAAATTGACGTAAATTTACTTATATGTTAATGGTAAATACAAAAAGTCTTTGTCATGGTTAACAAAGAGAAAATCAACAGGGTGATCAGCTTCTTCAAACGTGATATCTGGAGAATGCCCATTGATGAGCTACCCCCTTTAAGGGCTTTTCTGCTTAAACAGCTGAAAATACTGATAATTGCACTGCGAGGTTTCAGGGAAGACAAAGTCCAGCTCAGGGCCTCGGCCCTTACATATTATACACTCCTGTCACTGGTGCCGGTAGTTGCCATGGCTTTTGGAATCGCCAAGGGCTTTGGGCTTGATGAATATCTAGAAAATGAACTTTCAAAAGCTTTTGCCGGCAGGGAAGAAGTGTTTGAATGGGTTCTCAGCTTTTCACAGTCATTGCTGGACGCTACCAGGGGCGGCCTTATGGCCGGAATAGGACTTATTATCCTGTTCTGGACAATAATGAAGGTTCTTAGTCATATTGAACATTCTTTCAATGAAATATGGCAGATAAACCAGCCCCGCAGCTTGGCCAGGAAGTTTGCGGACTATTTTTCGATGATGCTGATAGCTCCCATATTCATAATACTGGCTAACGGATTTACGGTTTTTATCATTACCCAGATCCATAATATTACACAGAATTTTGTGCTGCTGGGATTTCTCAGCCCCATAATAATGTTTTTTGTTCAGTTGATACCATATATGCTTCTCTGGGTACTTTTTACAATTATGTATCTGGTTATGCCGAATACCAGGGTGAACTTCGCATCTGCTTTGCTGGCCGGTATTGTTGCCGGCACCTTGTTCCAGGTGGTTCAGTGGAGTTATATCCATTTTCAGGTGGGTGTTTCCCGCTACAATGCCATTTACGGTAGTTTTGCGGCGCTTCCTCTTCTTCTGCTGGTTATGCAGGTGAGCTGGCTGGTAGTACTGTTCGGTGCAGAGATATCCTTTGCAAACCAGAATGTGGAACAGTATGAATTTGAGGCTGAATCATTGAATATGAGTAGTTACAACAGGCGGCTCCTAACTCTTTATATAGCACATCTTCTTGTGAAAAATTTTGAGAATGGGGTACCTCCCTATACGGCCAGGCAGATAAGCAACGAACTGGAAATCCCTATCAGGCTCGTAAGGGAATTATTGTACGAGCTTATCGATATTAATGTCGTCTCAGCAGCAAAGACCAAATTTGCAAAAGAGACGGCATACCAGCCTGCAATCGATATTAACAGGATAACCATAAAATATATATCAGATAAGCTGGAACACAGGGGTATGGATGTACTTATAGCCCGTAAAAGTGAAGAGATTGAAAAGCTGAAGGGTATCATGGATGCATTCAACAATACTCTTGAAAAATGTCCGGAAAACAAGCTTCTTAAGGAGTTGTAGACCTGTTACAGGTATTCCATTATCCTTCCCGATATCTGAAGCAGTGATATTTCTGCAAGCTTGGTCTGGTACTGAATCGAAAGAAGGCGCTCTTCTGCTTCAAGAAGGCTTTTCTGGACCTCCCTGAGCTCAATTCCCGAAAGCACTCCGAGTCTGTACCGCTCAAAAGCTATATCCATGTTCTCCCGCGCCGTTTCAAGGTTCTGGTATTCCATCACCAGCAGCCTCAGATTGTTTTCGTAGGCCCTGTAAATAGTCATCAGGTCAGCTTTGGCCTCCTGCAATACCTGGTTAAAGGATAGCTGCCGGTTTTGTATTTCAATCATCGCATTGCTTATCTCCCTGCGTCTGTTAAATCCGTCAAAAATGTTTATGCCAACTGTAAGGCCGTAGTTTAAACCCAGAGTTTGCTGATGGTCCAGGTTGCCGGACTGGAATGTGTTGAATGTGTATCCATATCCGGTATTGAAGTTCACGTACGGATATGTACGGGAGGCGATGATGTCTTTGTCATATTCAGAAATAACCTGGTTGCTTGCCGCCATAAGAAGGTTGGTGTTCTGTTCCAGCATCCTTTCATACAACAGATCATAGTCCAGATTGCGGTCAACCATTATCATGGTATCGCTGACTCCCAGCAGGTAGTCAAAGTCCTCTGCGCCTATAAGCTCATTAAGCCTGATTTGTGACGCCCTCAGTACTTCGTGCTGGCGCGATAACCTTGAGCTGTCGGCATTGAGAAATACACGGGACTGAAGCATCTGCAGGCGTGACCCCGAACCTATCAAATATCTCTCTTCGTCGATCCTGTATCTCTCTATTGACAGCGATACCGCGTATGCCAGGTTATTAAGCTGTCTTGCCTGCTGTATGAAGTTATAATATTCAGCAGCAGTCTGCGCTATAAACCGCTCAACAGCAAGCCTGGTGCTTAATTCCCCCTGGGACTTCAGCTCTTCCAGCCTGTTATAGGTAGTCCGTACCCTGAAACCGCTGAAAAGGTTCCAGCCCAGGTTGAGCCCGGCATTGGTAGTGGTATTGTGGATTCCCCTGTTTGAGGCAGAGCTGCCGTCTGCAAAGGACTGCCAGTTACTGTTTACATTCCCTGATTGTCGTGTGCTGAGATCAAGTACAGGGAAAAAACCTGCATTGCCCGGAGTAAAATTATTTTCAGATATTTCCTGTCGGTTGCGTGCAATCTGCAATGAGAAATTATTCTCCATACCTGTAGTTATGAACTCGCTCAGGTTGTATTCCTGACCCCATGAACTGCCCGTATTGAAAACAAAAACAATATTAAGCAGCAGCAGATGATGTAACCTCATTTTCCTGTTTCTTTGTTTCGCTTGATACATATGAATAGATTGCGGGAACTACATAAAGAGTGAGAAACGTCGCAACAACCAGTCCCCCGATAACAGCTACACCCATTGCTATACGGCTCTGGGCTCCTTCTCCGAATCCGAATGTAAGTGGTAATATACCCAGTATGGTCGATATGCTCACCATGAGGATTGGCCTGAACCTTGCGGCTGCGGCAAACTTGATTGCCTCCATTTTGTTCATTCCGGCACGCTTTCTCTGGTTGGCAAATTCTACCAGCAGTATACCGTTTTTGGATACCAGACCTATCAGCATTATGATACCGATCTGACTGAATATGTTAAGGGTTATGTTAAAATACCACATAAAAAACAAAGCTCCGGTAAGTGCCAGCGGCACTGTCATCATAACTATAAGCGGATCTTTGAAACTTTCAAACTGGGCAGAAAGAACAAGAAATATCAGGACGAGGGCAAGCAGAAATGCAAACATCAGGCTGGATGCACTTTCACTAAAATCCTTGGAATCTCCCGCAAGTGCTGTACGGAAAGTATCATCCAGAACTTCTGTGGCTATGCGGTCCATCTCTTCCAGCCCCTGACCAATTGTCCATCCATCCGCCAGACCGGCAGAAACTGTTGCTGATACGAACCTGTTGTAACGGTAAAGCTGGGGAGGGGCCGTTTGCTCCTCAAGGGTGACAAGGTTGTCAAGCTGAACCATCTCGCCAGTGTTATTTCTGACATACAATGACTTAATATCAAGGGGTTTGTTGCGGTTTTTTCTTTCCATTTCACCCAGGATCTGATATTGCTTACCATTCATGAAGAAATACCCGAATCTTTGCCCGCTCAATGCAAGTTGCAGGGTCTGGCCGATATTTTGCGTAGAGACTCCCATCAGTGCGGCCTTTTCCCTGTTTATATGAATTCTCAATTCAGGCCTGGTGAATTTCAGGTTGACATCAGCCATCTGAAAGGCGGGATTTGCATTAACCCGGTCCATGAATTCGGGCAGAATCTCCCTTAGGTTCTCAATATTTGTTGCCTGCAGAACATACTGTACCGGCATTCCGGCCCGCCTGCCACCGAAAGTAGATTGCTGCATTACCCTGGCCATTGCCCTGGTTTGGTTCCGGGCTCCAGCTGAAATTTGAGCTGCTATCTGCATCTGTGAACGGTTGCGCTCTGAAGTTGGGACCAGCACAATCCAGACAAAACCTCCGCTCCCCCTGGTCATCGCCTGTATCGCCTCAATCTCTCCTTCATCACCAACCTCACTTACCATTAATGCTAAATCTTCTATATAGTCATAAGCGAATTCATAAGTCGCCCCTTCCGGTGTGGAGACATTAATGCTTATCTGTGACCTGTCCTCAAGCGGTGCCATCTCGGCAGGGATGACTGACCAGAAGAGAACGATAAGGACCAGTGCTCCTCCAATGATTGCAAAAGTATATACCCGTCTCGCAAGAAACTTCTCAAGTGAATTCCTGTAGGCATTATTGAGACGCGTGAAGAATGTCTCGGTTTTCTGGTAGAACCAGCCATGTTTCTTTTTCCTTGGCTTAAGGATCTTAGTTGCCAGCATCGGGGTGAAAGAGAGTGCAGCAAACGACGATATTGCGACGGCACCTGCAATTACAATACTGAATTCGCGGAATAGTCTTCCCGTCATACCCTCCATGAAAACTATCGGGAAGAACACTGCAATAAGTGTTATAGTGGTTGCAACGATGGCAAAAAATATCTCTTTTGATCCTTCCAGACCTGCCTGCACAGGGGCCATGCCCTTTTCTATCTTGACGTAAATGTTTTCCATCATTACAATGGCGTCATCAACCACAAGACCAATCGCCAGAACAATAGCTAAAAGTGTCAGCACATTGATGGTGAAGCCCGCCAGGTACATGATAAAGAATGATCCTATAAGAGACACCGGGATGACAAGTATCGGTATCAGCGTGGTGCGCCAGTCCCTTAAAAAGAAAAATATCACCACTACAACAAGGAAAAATGCAATAAATATAGTATTCCGAACTTCCGCAATTGATGACCGTATAAATTCGGTGTTATCAAAACCTATTTCAACTACAACGTCATCGGGCAGGTCTCTTTCCATCATTGCAAGTCTTCTGTACACCTCGTCGGCAATATCAATATGATTTGACCCCGGTTGTGGTATAATGACCGTCGCAATTGAGGGAATGCCGTTTCTTTTCATGATCCCTCTGATATCTTCGGGACCAAGTTCTGCCCTTCCGACATCTGAAAACCGCACTATCTGGTCGCCGGTCTGGTAGATGATCATATCATTGAACTCCTTGGGGGTGGTCATAAGTCCGAGAGTCCTGATTGACAACTCAGTGGTATTCCCTTCAATCCTCCCGGCTGGAAGCTCAACATTTTCCCGGGCAATCGCATTCCTTACATCGAGGGGGGTGAGCCCATATCCTGCAAGCTTGGCAGGATCCAGCCATAACCTCATTGCATACCTTTTTTCACCCCATATCATCACAGCACTTACTCCGTCAATTGTCTGCAACTGCTCTTTTATTGTCAGATCAGCAATTTCTGACAACTGAAGCAATGACCTTTCCGCACTCATGACAGTGATAAGCATTATGGGGCTTGCGTCTGCATCTGCCTTGGAGACAATGGGCGGATCAGCATCTCTTGGAAGGAGCCTCTGCGCCTGGGCTACCTTGTCACGTACATCGTTTGCGGCAGTCTCCATGTCGACACTAAGCTCAAACTCGACAGTGATATTGCTGCTGCCCTGCCGGCTGACGCTGGTAAGGGACCTGATACCGGGCACAGCGTTGATGGACTGTTCCAGTGGCTCCGTTATCTGTGTTTCTATAACATCAGAGTTGGCTCCAGGGTAGGATGCCCTTACATTGATAATAGGAGGATCAACACTGGGAAATTCGCGAACTCCCAGAAAAGTCATACCTATTGCCCCGAACAGTACTATCAGGATGGTGAATACCGATGCCAGCACAGGTCTTTTTATGCTTATTGAAGATAGGCTCATGACTATTTATTATTAGTTTCCGTTTTCCTGAAAATAGTATATGTCGACCGGCATGCCGGGACGTAATTGCATAACTCCGGTGGTCAGCAGTGTATCTCCGAATTCAAGTCCGCCAACCACCTGTATGTGTGATTCTGTCCTCAAACCTGTATTTATATTCACTGACTGTGCTCTGCCCGAACGGTAAACGAAGACCCTTTCGCCCTCCATCTCGGGAATTACAGCCTCTGTAGGGATTGCTACAGCATCGTTTATCTCTGATAGCTGGAGACTGATCTGGGTGAATCTGCCGGGTGTAAGTTCTTCATTTGTATTTGGATACTGCGCCCTCACAATGATTGTCCGCGTTCTTATATCAATCTTCGGCTCAACAGCATATACTCTGGCATTGAAAGTGTCTGCCAGGCCGTCCATGCGGAAGTTTATCGGGAACCCTTCAGTTATCTGGCCCGAATAGCGTTCAGGAACAGAAAACTCGATTTTAAGGGGCTGATTCTTTACCAGCCGGGCAATTTTTGTGTTCGGTGTAACATTGCTGCCCTCACTAAGGTA
>SL_3KL_010_SEDDRAFT_10003790_pt1 | contig 13724 bp, 10 predicted proteins | sample SodLakKL_010_SED_2_FD_10381 | JGI IMG/M metagenome (IMG submission 10381)
CCGCTTTACCGATGCTACCGCATCGCCTTCAGCGACCCGCCTCGACCGGGACCGCAAGCCCCCTTCCCGGTGGCGCCTCTACTTCTTCAACAGCCTTTTAGGGCTTTCTTCAACGGCTTCTTGGTTGGCCCACTTCTTGAATCGTTCTGTATAGGTAGACACGAAGGATGCCTGACCTGGGGTGACCCAGGGCTCCGTCCCGCCTGGCGTGGAGCTGGGTGCTGCCAAAACGGCAGTCTCCTGGGACGTTTCTTTCAGGCGACTTCAGGTGCATTCAGTTAGACGCATTCAGAAGGACGGCAGGGAACCATGGCGAGTTTGGATCGATTGACGGTGAAGGCAGGAGAGGCCATCCAGGCGGCGGCCCGGAATGCTCGCGATCAGGGGCATCCGGAGGTGGCCGGCGTCCACCTTCTCGAGGCTCTCCTGGAGCAGGAGGAGGGGATCGTACGCCCCATTCTGGAGAAGGCCGGCGCCCGAATGGCTCCTCTGAGGGAAGGGGTGTCCCAGGCGCTGGGACAGTATGGCCGGGTCGAGGGGGGAAGTGATCCGTCTCTTTCCCGGGCGCTCCGGGGTGCGCTCGAGGCTTCGGAGAAGGCAGCCGGGAAGCTGGGAGACGAATACATTTCCACCGAGCACCTCCTCCTGGGGTTGGTGCAGGCGAAGGATGACGCGGGCCGAATCCTTCGGGAGGCGGGGGTGACCGAGTCCACCCTCTCCGAATCACTGTCCCAGATCCGTGGTTCCCATCGGGTCACCGACCCGACGCCTGAGGACAAGTATCAGGCCCTGGAAAAGTACGCCCGCGATCTGACGGTCCTGGCCCGGGAGGGAAAGTTGGATCCGGTCATCGGACGGGATGAGGAGATTCGGCGCGTCGTGAAGGTCCTGGGTCGAAGGACGAAGAACAACCCAGTCCTCATCGGTGAGCCCGGGGTGGGGAAGACGGCCATCGTAGAGGGTCTGGCCCAGCGCATCGTGGCCGGAGACGTGCCGTCGTCGCTTTCGGAGAAGCGCCTTCTGCAACTCGACATCTCCTCCATTCTGGCTGGTGCCAAGTTCCGGGGAGAGTTCGAAGAACGGATGAAGGCGGTGCTGAAGGAGATCACCGACGCCGAGGGGCGTTTCGTCGTCTTCATCGACGAACTCCACACCATCGTGGGTGCAGGGGGCGCAGAGGGAGCCGTGGACGCCGGAAACATGCTCAAGCCCATGCTGGCCCGGGGCGAGCTCCGGTTGGTGGGGGCCACCACCCTGGACGAGTACCGGAAGCACATCGAGAAGGACCCGGCGCTGGAGCGGCGCTTCCAACCCGTCTTCGTAGCGCCTCCCGGCGTAGACGATGCAGTGGCAATCCTGAGAGGCCTGAAGGAGCGGTACGAAGTGCACCATGGCGTGCGGATCCGGGACGAGGCCCTCCTGGCGGCAGCTCGGCTCTCGGATCGCTACATCGGAGGCCGCTTCCTTCCGGACAAGGCCATCGACCTCATGGATGAGGCGGCCAGTCGGCTCCGGATCGAGATCGATTCTCTTCCGCAGGAGATCGACGAGGTCGAGCGTCGGATCACCCAGTTGGAGATCGAGCGGCAGGCCCTGGCCGCCGAGGAGGACCGGTCAGCCGTGGAGCGCCGGGAGGCCATCGAGACGGAGCTGGCGGAGCTCCAGGAGAAGAGCTCCGGGATGAAGGCCGAGTGGCAGGCTGAGAAGGAGACCATCACCCGGCTCCAAGGCCTGAAGGAGCGGATCGATGAACTCCGCTCCGAGGCCGATCGAGCCACTCGCTCCGGAGATCTGCAACGCGCCGCCGAGCTCCAGTATGGCGAGATCCCCCGGACCGAGGCCGAGGTGGTTCAGGCCGAGGAGCGTCTCCAGGAGCTCCAGGCCGAGGGCAAGTTCCTGAAGGAGGAGGTGGACGCCGATGACATCGCCGCTGTGGTAGGGGAATGGACTGGCATCCCGGTGAGCCGGCTCCTGGCCTCGGAGCGGGAGCGCCTCACCCGGTTGGAAGAACTCCTTTCGGAGAGGGTCGTGGGTCAGGACGAGGCTGTGGAGAGCGTGGCCAACGCGGTCCGGCGGGCCCGAGCAGGGCTGCAGGACCCGAACCGCCCCGTGGGCTCCTTCATCTTCCTGGGCCCCACCGGGGTGGGGAAGACGGAGACGGCTCGAGCCCTCTCCGAGTTCCTCTTCGATGACGAGCGGGCCATGGTTCGGATCGACATGTCGGAGTACATGGAGAAGCACGCGGTGGCCCGCCTCATCGGTGCACCTCCCGGATACGTAGGCTACGAGGAGGGCGGTCAGCTCACCGAGGCCGTCCGGGGGGGGGGCGTCGGCCCCACGCCGTCATCCTCTTCGACGAAATCGAGAAGGCCCACAACGAGGTCTTCAACATCCTCCTGCAGATCCTGGACGACGGGCGGCTCACCGATGCCCAGGGGCGGACGGTGGACTTTCGGAACGCCGTCATCATCATGACCTCCAACATCGGGAGCCAGTACATTCTGGAAGAGGCCGAATCCGGGGACTGGGAGGCCGTCAATGCCAGGGTCCGGAAGGAGATGCATCGGCATTTCCGGCCTGAGTTCCTGAACCGGGTGGATGACATCATCATCTATCGTCCCCTCACCCGCGAGGATCTTCGGACCATCGTGGACCTCCAGCTGGACCGGGTTCGTGTTCTGGCTGCCGATCTGGGGGTGACGTTGGAGGTGGACGATGAGGTGAAGGCCCTCCTGGCCGACGAGGGCTACGACCCCATCTTCGGGGCCCGGCCGTTGAAGCGCGTGATCCAGCAGCGGATCCAGAACGTTCTGGCCATGCGGCTTCTGGAGAAGGAGGTGGAGCCCGGCACTATCGTCCAGGTTCGACCTCCTGCCACCGAGGGAGAGGAGGTCCGATTCGACTTCCAGCTACCGGCCCCGGTGAATCCGGCTTGACCCTGGCGACCGTGCGGGACTACCGTCGGGGTCGGAGAGGGGCGATCTTTCCCCGTTCCGGCGGTGACCCTTCACCTGGGTCGCCGTCGGCCTTCCGTCGTTTCCAGGTTCGGAGCCACATGGTTGACCCCACCCCTTCAAGTCCCTCCGGTCTCCTGCGTTGGACCCTCGTGTTGGTGGGATTCATCCTCTGGGTCCCCCTTTCCGGCTGCGCCTCGCCAGGAGCGCCGTCATCTCAGATGGCCGGTCCCCAACCCCAGCTCTCCGTGGAACGGTTTCTCCAGGCTGCGAACACCCGGGACCTGGAGGCCATGGCCCGGATCTTCGGCACTGAGGACGGACCCATTGCCGATGAAGCCGGCTCCACTCTGGGCTGCGCATTCCGACGGATGGGATCCTGGATCGGACTTTCGGGCCGCTGCACTTCGTGGCAGCAGATTGAACTGCGGATGAACACCATCGCGTACATCCTCCGGCACGACGACTACCGCATGCGCTCCGAGACCACCGTAGCCGGTCGACGGGCGCCCACGACGCGGGTGGGCGTGGATCTGGAGTGGGGCCGAGAACGATACCAGGACGTCCCCTTCGTCGTAGTCCGTGCAGGAGGGGGCGAGTGGATGATCGAAGAGATCGGGTTGGAGCGAATCACCGGAGCCCGTTGAGCGGGCCGCTGCTCGGGTCGAAGGATCAGTGCTGGACCGGCTCTCAGTGTTGGACCAGTTCCCAGAGTACGCCGCCGGCGCTGGCCGGGTGGATGAACGCCACCTGGTGGCCTCCCGCGCCGGTTCGGGGCTTCTCATCGATGAGACGAAATCCCTGGCTGGCGAATTCCTGGAGGGCTGCCGGGAGATCCGGTACCTGGAAGGCGATGTGATGGAGGCCGGATCCTCGGCGCTGGAGAAAGCGACCCACACCACTTTCAGCGCCCAGGGGTTCAAGGAGTTCAACCTTCCCGACGAAGGCGACCCGGACCCCCTGGGAAGGGATCTCCTCCACTGGGGAACAAGTATCCCCGGTGAGGAGTTCGTACATTGAGGCCGCCTCCTTGATGGAGGGTGTGGCGATGGCCACATGATCCAGCGGGTAGGGTGGCATGATGTGCTTCCTCTGTAGCCTGGATCCAGAAACTGGATCCAGGGCTGTGGATGAGGGGGCCCCGGGAGACCGGAAGCCGTAGTGACGAAAACCATAGCAGAACGACACACTGAAAAGTAATGGCCCGGTGAGTCCCTTCCAGGGCTGGCCGGCGCCCAGATCGGGAGACAGAGAGATGGCTGAGACCAAGAATGCGGTGACTGTGACCGACGACACCTTCACGTCCGAGATCGAGGACGGCGAGGGACTGTCCCTGGTAGACTTCTGGGCCAGCTGGTGCGGGCCCTGCCGGATCGTGGGGCCCATCGTCGAGGAGTTGGCCGGGGAATACGCCGGGAAGGGGGTCCGCGTCGGGAAGGTGGATGTGGATGCCAATCCCCGGACGGCTTCCCGCTTCGGGATCCGTTCTATTCCGTCCATCCTCTTCTTCAAGGATGGAACCCACGTGGACACCGTGGTCGGCGCCGTGCCCAAGGCCCATCTGGAAAAGAAGATCCAGGAACACCTCTGAGGGAATGGAGGGACCCGCCGGGACAGCACTCGACTGTCTCGGTCATCCTCGTGACGAGCCTCCCTGATCCAGGGAAGGACCGCCCGGCCCGGGTGGCGCCCATGCGCTGCCCGGGCCGGTGGCGTTTGCCTTCCGGGACCCCTGCCGCCTTAGAAGGGTGTTGGAGTGATGGGGCCGGAGGGTCGCCGGCAGAAACCTGCATCGCGCAGGAGGGGGCATCGCCCTATCTTGGCGCCCATGGGCACACTCTATCTTGTCAGTACCCCCATCGGGAACCTGGAAGATCTCACCTTCCGTGCGGTCCGGGTCCTGGGGGACGTAGATCTGATCCTGGCCGAGGATACGCGCCGTACGGGTCAACTCCTCCATCACCTGGAGCTACGGGTGCCCATGCTCTCTCTCCACGAACACAATGAGGAAGCCCGGATCCGGGACGTCCTGGAGCGCCTTGACGAGGGAAAGGACCTGGCGTTGGTTTCCGATGCCGGGACCCCTCTTGTGTCGGATCCGGGAGAGCGGCTGGTGGCTCAGGTCCTGGCCCAGGGGCACGCCGTAACCCCGGTGCCGGGTCCCTCGGCGGTTCTGACGGCTCTGATCGGCTCCGGGCTTCCTACCCGTCCCTTCACCTTTCTGGGTTTCCTTCCGCGGAAGGGCTCCACTCGGAAGGAGCTTCTGGAGCGGGTGGCCGCCGCCGCCGAGACCACCATCCTCTTCGAATCGCCTGAGCGGACCTCCACCCTTCTGGCTGAACTGGCGGGGATCAGCGAGCCTGGACGACGAGGGGTGGTGGCCAGGGAACTCACCAAGCTCCACGAGGAGTTCCGGCGGGGAACCCTGGAAGAGCTGAGCCGCTATTATTCAGAGAGTCCCCCAAGAGGTGAAGTCACCGTGGTCGTTGCACCCCGGAGCGAGAACTCCCGTGCCCGCGAGGAGGTGGATGTGGAGGCTGCTCGCGCGCTGGCCACTGCTCTTCTCCAGGACGGTCGTTCGCCGAGTCGGGCGGCCCGGGAGGTGGCTCGACGACTCGGATTGCCTCGGAACCAGGTCTATGCACTGGTCCAGGAGGTGGCTGGCCAACGGGATGGCCCCAGCTCCGACACTTCCTCAACCTGAGCACGGCAACACCTGGTGTTTTCCACCCTTCTCCTGATCTTCACCGTTTTCGGGTTTCCTGGACCCTACACCCTGGCGGCGGGACCGGCTGCCGGATGGGGCGATCCCGTGGACGCGCTCCCCGGGCCGATTTCCCCTGCGGTCGAGATGACCATTGCTCGCCTCCAGTACGGCGGTGGTGGGGACTGGTATGCAAATCCGTCCTCCCTTCCCAATCTCCTGGAAGCGATCCGGAGCCGGACCGGGATCTCGGTGGCCAGCCGGGAAGACGTAGTGACGCCCCTGGATCCGTCCCTTCACGACTATCCACTCATCCACATGACGGGGCATGGCGAAGTGGTCTTCAGTCCTGAGGAGCGGGAAGCCCTTCGGCGCTATCTGGAGGGGGGCGGCTTTCTCCACGCCGATGACAATTACGGGATGGACGAGGCCTTCCGGCGAGAGATGGAAGCCCTCTATCCGGATCGGCCCATGGTGGAACTGCCTCCCGACCACCCCATCTTTTCGGCGTTCTACGAGTTTGCCGAAGGCCTTCCCAAGATCCATGAGCACGATGGGAACCCACCTCAGGCCTTCGGCATCTTCCACGATGGTCGACTGGCCGTCCTCTATACCTACGAGACGGATCTGGGCAATGGATGGGAGGATGAAGACGTCCATGGGAATCCCCCCGAAGTGCGAGAGGAAGCGCTTCGGATGGGGGTGAACATCTTCGTATACGCCCTGTCCAGGAAGGTCCCGTGAGTACCCCGAGTCAGGCCCTGGCGGCAGTCCGTCAGTACCTCCGTCGGCGAGGGGGGGGTGTGGTGCTCCTCTCCCTCCTGGGGGCTGGGGCCGCCGTCCTGGTCGTAGCCTGGCTCCTGGGCGGTGGTGGTTGGGAGGCGGGTTCACCCCTCCCCCTCCTCCTCCTGATCCTGGGAGGATTGGGAGCTCTCCTGGCTGTAGCCGGTGTGGTGGCGCGCCTCCGCCGATGGACCTCCGAGGAGGAGGTGGCCGGCGAGATGGAACGGCAGGCACGCCTACCCCGGGGCACAGTCCGCGCCCAGCTTGAGTTGGATCGTTCCAATTCGGAGGGGGTGTCCAGTTCGCTTGTCAGGGCAGGTTCCCGGGCCCTCATGGACCGCCTCTCCTCGACTCCGGAGCGCCTGTCCGGTCAGCCGGGCCAGGAGCTTTCCAGACTTCTCCGTGGAACGGCCGGTATCACGGCTCTCCTGGCTGCAGTCGTCGTCCTTCTTCTGGTCCTGTCTCCGGATCGCTCTCGAACGGCCTGGGCCGGGCTGGCGGCTCCCGGCGCCATCCTGACCGGGAGCGCCCTTCCTGCGCTGGAGCTCGATCCGGGCGACGCCCATGTACCACGGGGCTCAAGGCCCCAGATCCAGGTTCAGGCGACGCGCCGGAGCCAGGTGACCCTTCACTGGCAAGCGGTGGGGGAGCCGCTCCGGGAGGAGGTCCTGGTGGTGGAGGACGGGCTGGCCCAAAGCCGACTTCCGGCAGTGGAGGGCACCGTCCGCTACTGGGCTTCGGCGCCCGATGGCGCCCGGACGCCGGACGCCCGCCTGGAGCCCTCCGACCCGCTCCTCCTGGCGGAGCTGGCATTGGAGTTGGAGTATCCGGAACACACCCGGATTCCCCCTGAGGTCATGCAGGGCACCCCCATCAGCCTCTCCATCCCTCGCGGTACCCGTGTGGGCATACGGGGACGGATGGAGGGAAGAGGTGACGGGCGGGTGGTCCTCAGGGGCGAGGAGGGAGGAGCCCTTTTCCACCTGGAAGCCCAAGATGGAGAGCTCCGGGGCACGTGGGTTCCCGAGCGGTCGGATCGAATTCACTGGGAGGTGGATTCGGTGGAGGACGAAGCCCTCCTCCCACCGGCCTTCGACCTGGAGCTGGAAGAGGATCTGCCTCCGGAGATCGCTTTGCCAGTTCCCGGGAGGGACACGGAGATCCCGGCGTCCCTGACGCTTCCCCTCCTGGTGGAAGCCAGCGATGACTACGGGCTGGAACGGGTGGAGATCCACCTTTTCCCCGTAGGCGATGCGTCCCTGCCCGAGGGGATCCGCGTCCAGGTCATCCCGGTGGATGGGGAGCGGGCGCTCCAGTTGCGTCCGACCCTGGACCTGGCGGGCCGGGAGCTGAGACCCGGCGACGAGCTCCTCCTTTCAGCCCGGGCCGTGGACAACTCTCTCACAGGCCAGGAATCCTGGACTCCGGAGTACCGACTCCGCGTCCCATCGGCCGTGGCCCAACGGGACGCTGCCCGGGAGCACATAGAGGAGATGGGAGAACGGGTTGGCGCCCTTTCCGAGCGGGCGGGTCAGGAGGCGCGCCAGCTCCAGGACCGAGCCATGGACAGCCGAACTCAAGGGAGTGACGGTGAAGCCTCCTTTGAGGATCGGGAAGCGTTACGGGAGGCGGCCCAGGGACACGAAGCCATGGGCGATGAGGTGGACGAGCTCCGGGAGGAGCTGGAGGATGCCCGAATGGCGTTGGAGGGGTTGGGCGATGAGGATGGGGGACTTGGGGAACGGCTGGAACGTCTGGAGTCTCTCCTGAGGGAGGTGGCCGACCCGGAAGAGCTGGAACGGGTCCAGGATCTCCTCTCCCGCCTGGAAGCGGGTGAGACACCAGATCTGGCTGAGGAGTTCTCCCAACTGGCCGAAGCACGGGAGTCGCTGGAGGAACGGTTGGACGCAGCCATGGAGCGGATCCAGCGGGAAGCGCTGGAGGAGGCTTTCCAGGGATCGGAGGAGGAGCTTCGGGGGATGGTGGAGGAACAGGAAACCCTGGCCGAGAGTGAGGCCCTGTCCACACCCGAAGGGGCCCAGGAGCAGGAGCGGGTCGCAGAACGGGCTCAGGAGGTCCAGGATCGACTTGAAGAGTTGGCCCGTCGTCTGGAGGATCAGGGAGATATGGAGGCGGCCCAGAGGGCTGCGGATGCCTCGGCCGACATGGCGGAGGCCCGTGAGTCCATGCAGGAAGCGGTAGACGCAGCCATGGACGGCGACGGGGAGGCCGCCGGTGAGGCGGCTGATGAGGCGGCCCAGGCGGCGCGGGAAGCCCTCCAGGAGATGGAGGAGGCCCGCATGGAGTGGTTGGAAGAGTGGGAGGAGGTTATCCGGGAAGCTCTCCGGCGAGGGGCCGAGGATGCCCTGAGCCTGGCTCGTCGTCAGGATGACCTTCAGGACCGGATCCAGGGAACGGGCACCACCGGGCGTCGGGCCATGCAGTCCGAAGAGGCGGCCATCGTTCAAGGGATCCGAAATCTGGCGACCCGCATCTCCCTGGCGACCCGGCAGGCCCCATCGGTGGGTCGGGAGGTCAATGCGGCCCTGGGAGAGGCCATGGTGGAGGCGGAGCGAACGGTGGAGGAACTGGGCCGAGGAGGCCTGGGGGCGGCGGAGCGGAGTGCCTACGCTGCCGCTGGCCGATCATCTCGGGCCCTGAGCCAGGCGGCGCTCCTGGCGCTGGCCGGCATGGAACGGGTAGGCGAAACCCCCGACGGCTCGGCCATGGACGACCTGCTCCAGGAGTTGGATGCCCTGGCGGACCAGCAGGAGGCCATCAACCAGGAAGCCGAAGCCCTCTCTGGAGAGCCGGATGCCGACGGGGCTGCCGCCCGTATGGAAGAGATGGCGGCTGCCCAGGAGGCGGTAGCTGGCGGAGTGGAGGAGTTGGCGGACATGTCCGGGGGCGAGTGGACCCCTGGCGACCTGGATGAGATGGCCCGGGAAGCTCGGGAGTTGGCGGAGGCCCTGGCTGAAGGACGGCTGGAGCCGGAGATCCGGGAACGTCAGACCGAACTCCTCGAGCGCTTTCTGGGTGCTGGGCGAACCCTGGAACGGGACGGGCCTACAGAGGAGCGGGAAGGGACCACTGCCGAGGAGGTGGATCGGCCGCTCATCGCTCCCCTCTCCCAGGACCTCCTACAGGGGCATCGGGTGCCCCTGCCCTCCGCGGCTGAGCTGGACGGACTCACGCCGGCGGAGCGGCGCTTGGTCCTGGAGTACTTCGAGCGCTTGAATCGGTGGCGTGGCGAGGGATGGCAGCCATGATCAAGGGGAAGCTTCGGACCGAAAGCGCCATTGGAGGAGAGCTGCATGGGGCCAACTCCTCCCGCGCGGGCCTTTCCTTCGGCCTGGGTCTTCGCGTTTCCACCGCTGTGGCAGCCATTCTCATGATGCTGGCGTTCCCGGCTTCGGCGGCGGCTGTGGAGGTCGGGACCATGGATCGCCTGGACGTTCAGGTCGACACACTCGCCTTGGAGTTGACTGAGCTTCCGTCCCAGCTTCGTGACGAGGACTCCCGAGCCGGGGCCCTGGAGGTCATCCGTTCTCAGGGTGCGGATGGCTATGGATGGATGGCCACTCTCTGGGTCCAGCTCCTGGCTGTAGCCGAGAAGGGCGGGGGAGAGGCCGGGGCTCTGGCTGCCCAGGCCGTCCTCGTCTCCCTGGACGAGGATCCAAGGGCGGCCGTCGACCTCATCGAAGAGGGCTTGGAGGAGCTGGCCCAGGAGGAGCATCCCGCACTCCTGGCTCTCGGAGCCAGGCTCCTGGACCCGGAGGATCCGACCCGGGCGGCCGAACTCCGACGCCGGCTCCTGGCGGTGGATCCCGAGGCGCCGGAGGTGCCCGAGTCCCGCCTTCGGCTGGCCCGCCACCTGTTTGAAGGCTCGGAGCCGGAGGGCCGGGAGGAAGCAGTGGAGCTCCTGGAGGCCCTCATCGTCCGAGGGCCGAATCATCCTCTGGCCCCGGAAGCGCGCCGCCTCTTGAGCACGATCCGTCGGGATGGGTGAGGTCTGGCGCTGGGAGCCGCCGGTCGGCGATGGCCGGGAGGCGGCGACTGGTCCTGGCGGAGGTACCTCAAGGATCCCCATGGGAGTGGACCGCACACTCGACGCTGAAAAACCCATTACGGAAAGCGAATTCATGACCAAGGCCTGGTGGCAGATCATGCTGAGATCCCTCCTTCTGGCGCCGCTCCTGGCGCTGATGCTGGGGGGAACGGCGCTGAAGGCCCAGCAACTCCTGGTTCCCATGGATCGGACCCAGACCAATCACCTGAAGGCCTATGGGTTGACGTACTGGGTACTGGAGGGAGGGGAGACGGCCGAGTGGCTTCTGAACTACCGGGACGGCGCGTTCCTTCTTCCGGACACGGATGCTGTCCGACGGGAGGCGGCCCTTCGCGGGGTGGATGTGATCCCCTTGGACGGAGGAGATGAGGCGCGCATCCGAGGGGAGATCCAGGGCGCGAACATGGAAGCGGTGCCTCTGGAAACGGCGCCTCGGATTGCCATCTACACTCCGCCCAACACCCAGCCGTGGGACGATGCGGTGACCTTGGCCCTCGAGTATGCAGAGATCCCCTACGAGACGGTGTGGGACCGGGAGGTCCTCCAGGGGGAGTTGGACGAGTACGATTGGCTGCACCTCCACCACGAGGACTTCACCGGACAGTACTCCAAGTTCTTCTTGGCCTATGCCAATGCACCCTGGCTCCAGGAGGAGGTGGCCCGGAACGAGGAGGTGGCCACTCAGTTTGGCTTCCCCGACGTGCCATCGGCCAAGCGAGCCGTGGCAGAGGAGATCCGAGGCTACGTGGAGGAGGGAGGATTCCTCTTCGCCATGTGCTCAGCCACGGAGACACTGGACCTGGCCTTGGCCAGTCACGAGACAGAAATCACCGCTTCCTTCGCCAATGGACGTCCCCCGGACCCGGACGCCACCGAGCGGATGGATTGGTCCCGGACCTTTGCTTTCCAGGGGGCTCGCATCGAGATCTCCCCATCGGTGAATGCCTTTTCCGACATCGATGTGCACCAGGTGAACACGGCACGAAGGCAGCCCCTGGGGAGTTTCCGACTCTTCGAGTTCTCCGCCACCATCGATCCCATTGCCTCCATGCTGGTCCAGAATCATGAGTCCGTCATTCCCGACTTCTACGGTCTGACCACCAGCTTCAGGGTGGAACGACTCAAGCCAGGAGTGACGGTTCTGGCCGAGGAAGGGGATCGGGCCAAGTACATCCATGGGACCCTGGGCGAGGGCACGTGGACCTTCTACGGGGGACACGATCCTGAGGATCCGGAGCATCAGATCGGTGACGCGCCCACGAATCTGGATCTCCACCCTGACTCCCCGGGGTACCGGCTGATCCTCAACAACGTTCTCTTTCCCTCGGCACGCCCTGAGCCCCTCAAGACCTGACCCGACTGCGCCCATGGATGGCGACCCTGCCTTCGTCTCTCCCGGACCCCTCCGCCTCTCCTCCGAGGGTGCCCGGAGCATCCGGGATGAGGTGGCCCGGGCCGGGGGTCGGGAGGTGTGCTTCCTGGCCCAGGTAGACGAGGAGCGCCGGTTGGTCCATCTCCGGGCAGTGGCCCGAGGGAACCACGCCGCTGTCCTGGCCGCCGCCAGGGACGCCAACCCAGGTGAGGTTCTGGTCCATAACCACCCGTCCGGCCTGCTGGAACCGTCCGACGCCGACCTGGCCATGGCCGCCCGGGTCTACGAGGAAGGACTGGGGACGGCCATCGTGGACAACGGGGCCCGTTCCCTCTACGTCGTCGTGGAGCCGCCCCGGGCCCGAGAACGAGCTCTCCTCGAACTGGACGAGGTGGAGGCGATCTTGGGGGTTGATGGGCCTCTGGCCAAGCTCCATCCCGGATTCGAAGATCGACCAGGCCAACGGACCATGACCCGCCAGGTCGCGGAACGCTACAACGAAGGTGGCGTCCTGGTGGTAGAGGCAGGTACCGGGACGGGGAAGTCCCTGGCGTACCTGGTGCCGGCTGCCCAGTGGGCCCTCACCAATGGGGAGCGCACGGTGGTCTCCACCAACACCATCAACCTCCAGGAGCAGCTGGTGGGGAAGGATCTGCCCCTGGTCCAGCGCCTCCTGGGCAAGGAACTCTCCTGGTCCCTGGTCAAGGGCCGGAGCAACTACGTTTCCATCCGCCGGCTCCTCCTGGCTGCCGAGACGGCGCCCTCCCTCTTCGAAGACGACCGAAGCTCGGAACTGGAAGGGTTGGTGGAGTGGGTTCGCATGACCCAGGACGGCTCGCTTTCGGACTTGTCCCAGGTGCCGTCCCCCCAGGTATGGGAGGAGGTACGGTCGGACGGAGACATCTGCCTGAAGGCTCGTTGCCCCCACTTCCAGGACTGCTTCTATCAGCGTGCTCGCCGCCAGGCCGCCGCCGCCGACCTCCTGGTGGTGAACCACGCCCTCCTCTTTTCTGACGTGGCCTTGCGGGGGGCCACCGAGAACTGGGCCCAATCCGCCGTGCTCCCACCCTACCGCCACGTGATCCTGGACGAGGGGCACAATGTGGAGGATGCGGCTACCTCACATCTGGGAACCGAAATCACCCGGATCGGTCTTTTTCGCGCCCTCTCCCGTCTGGACCGGAATGGGAAGGGCGTTCTGGCCAGCGTGGAGGCGGTTTTGAAGGGGCAGGGAAGGGGGGGGGAGGCCGGCCGGATCCTGGCTCGAATCCAGGAGAGGCTCAAGCCGGCCCTGGTCCAGGCACGGGATGCCCTGGAGACCTTCTTCCAACGGTTGGAGCCTCGGGTCCCCAGAAGCGAAGACGAACCCCTTCGCCTGGGTAGGGGGGATCCCCGAGATCCTTCCGACGCCCCGGAGATCCTGGCGGCACTGGACTCCCTGACAGCCACCTTCAGCCGGCTAGGCCGGGAGGTAGAGGAGCTTCGGATCCGGTTGGAAGACGACGACACCCTCCGAGACCGTCTGGAGGGTCGGCTCCTGGATCTGCGGTCGCTGGAGCGCCGCCTGGAGTCGGCTCGCCACGGCCTGGCGCTGGTCCTGGATCCAGGGGATCAGGGGGAGGCGTTCGTCCGCTGGGTGGAGGCCCGTGGTGGGGATGGGGAAGGTCGGGGGAATGTCCGTCTGGCAGCGGCGCCTGTGGAGCCAGGTGCGCAGCTGCGGAAGGGTCTTTTCACCCGGATCGACACCACTGTGGTGACCTCGGCCACCCTGACGGTAGGACGGGGTGGATTCAACTTTCTCAGGGGGCGGCTCGGGCTCCTGGACGAGAGCCGAAACGAAAG
>SL_3KL_010_SEDDRAFT_10003791_pt1 | contig 13723 bp, 7 predicted proteins | sample SodLakKL_010_SED_2_FD_10381 | JGI IMG/M metagenome (IMG submission 10381)
TGGAAAGACGCCGGGAGCACGTGTTGGGCGAGTCGGGTGAGATCAGTCGTGACCTGGATGCCAACCAGGAGCTGTTAAGCGAAGCCCTGGAAAATCCCAGTGCATTGATGCGCATCCTGGTTCTACTCACCCAGGGACGGGTGATCACTTTTGATGACCGCACGCATAAAAGGAAGATGAAAGGCGTTGTGCGCCTGACATATATCTTTTATGCAGCCCAATTCCTGGCTGAACAACCACCAGAAGCGATCCAGGCGAAGGTGCTGGAGCATTTAGAGACAGCCCAGCATAAGCTTAGCAGGATTTGGGGGCTGGGAGAGATCAAACGCTTGCACAATGCCGGGCAGACCCTGGATAAGTTGACGAAAGACTGGCAGAACCGGTTATCCAACGCGCTGGGGGCTGACACCTTTGACCAGATCAAATCGACTTCACTGGACAAATTACCTGAGGATGTCCATGATAGGGTCGTCGATGTGCTGGGGCATTTTGCCCAAAATACGCTCTATCGCCAATTGCTGCTTTCAAAAATCTCAGAGCTGTGGGTCGAATACCTGACCAAGGTGGAAGCGTTGCGTGTTTCGGTGCGCATGGAGGCGTATGGTCAGAAGGACCCGCTGGTTGAATATAAGAGCCAGGCGACCACCATGTTTTCCGGACTCCTGTCTGATATCCGCGCCGGGGTGATCGCCCACATGTTTAGAGCGCGATTGGCGAGCAGTGAGGATGTTCAACGTCCTCAGGCACAACCCCAGCTGGCAGCCCAAACATCCTCTGGTTCGTCACGGAAGCGCCACAAGAAAAAGAGCCGCAAACGACACTAGCAGGCTCTCAACCCATAAGGAAGAGGTTTAATATGCATATCTTGGTAACAAATGATGATGGTGTCCATGCGCCGGGTCTGTTGGCATTGACGGCAGCAGTTCGTCAAATTGCTGATAAGGTCACTGTCCTGGCACCTGACAGGAACTGGTCTGTTTCAGGACACGTTAAGACACTTCACCGGCCGTTGCGGGTCAAGGAAACCAAGCTGGCAGATGGGAGCTTTGCCTGGGCGACGGATGGTGCGCCTTCGGATTGTGTAGCCCTGGCGCAATTGGGCTTCATCCCTGAAAAGGTTGACCTGGTGGTGTCGGGCATTAACCCGAATGCCAATATTGGGCATGATGTGACCTACTCGGGTACGGTCACAGCTGCGATGGAGGCTGCTATATGGGGTATCCCTGGCGTGGCGGTGTCCCTGGATACACCTGAGGGTTTGCCAGGCGCAGTGGATTATAAGGGTGCCGGTGAGGCAGCCCGCTTGATCATTTCATGGCTGAGTGAACAACCTGATTTACCAACAGATGCCATCATTAATGTTAATGTGCCTTATGGTCCTTTGAAGGATATGCAGGGCTTTCGCATCACACGGCAGGGTTTGCGTATTTACCGTGATGAACTCGTGCGCCGTACAGATCCACGTGGTCAGCCCTATTACTGGATTGGCGGTGAAGCGCCGACCGGTGTGGAAGAACCCGGAACCGATTATGGTGCGCTGGCGGCGGGATGCGTCTCAGTTACGCCAATCCAGCTCGACCTGACCAGCCAATCTATGCAATCCTGGTTAGAAAACCAGGGTTTCTCTGACAGCCTATCAATTTGATCATCCCTGGTTCGGATTGAAATCGGGTGTTTCTCAAAAGATCTGAAAGAGTTACTTTTATGTTGGGTTAGGTAATTAAAGAAACAGCGAAAACCATTATCATGGTTCTTCGAAGGTTCATGGTATGTCACTTATTCACCAATCACCATTCACTATTCCCCATTCACTATTTACCAATCACTATTTACCATTCCCCATTCACCATTCACTTTTCCCTATTCACAATTAACCAACATAGCCGCTGTCTCTACCTGCCTAATACCTAATCGACTAGTACCAAATCACTCAATCCGATTTTTTAAGGTTTGAATTTCGCTTAATCCCTTGACAAACAGATTTACTTCGGTATAATCGTCCTTCGTGCGTTTAATTCAGGATAAAGTTCCTTTCAGGATAAAGTTCCTGGTAAACGGATCCTTAAAAACAGGAAATATCACCCAAAACTCAATTTTGAGGAAATCAAGGGAATTTCAAACGAATTTTGCAAAAACCCTTGACAAGCGCAAGTGTCAGTAGTATACTGATAATCCGCTCGAAAAAAGAGCGTCTTGCACGATCTTGCCAGAGAAAAGGCAGATCCTTCAAAACTGAACACGCAGAGCGTGAGCACTAATAATCAGCACGTTGAAGTTTCGTTGCGAGATGAGGCGGCCGGTGTTGGCGAGATATAACATCGGCGCTTTTGTCTGGAAATATAAAATTGCTTCTTGACAAAGCTAAACGGACTGAGTAAAATAATGCTCTCGTGGTGAGAGATAGAACCTTAACAACTGAAGAGTGATAGGAAGATGACAAAACTCGTCAATGAAAGTAGATCGAATCAGATCTAACATATCCGCTAACAAAGAACGAAACACCTTTTTAGGTGATAAATTTTTTTGCGGAGAGTTTGATCCTGGCTCAGGATGAACGTTGGCGGCGTGCCTAATACATGCAAGTCGAACGAAGAGCTCTGTGTAGCAATACACGGAATACTCTTAGTGGCGAACGGGTGAGTAACGCGTTGGTGACCTACCCCAAAGAGAGGGATAACAGTTCGAAAGGACTGCTAATACCTCATGTGATCATTTGGACTAGAAGCCTTATGATTAAAGGAGCTTGCTCCACTTTGGGAGGGGCCTGCGTACCATCAGCTAGTTGGTAGGGTAATGGCCTACCAAGGCTATGACGGTTAGGGGACCTGAGAGGGTGGCCCCCCACAATGGAACTGAAACACGGTCCATACACCTACGGGTGGCAGCAGTAGGGAATATTGGTAATGCGCGAAAGCGCGAACCAGCAACGCCGCGTGTGCGATGAAGGCCTTCGGGTTGTAAAGCACTTTTCGGGAGGAAGAGGAAGGACTGTACTCCCGGAATAAGTCTCGGCTAACTACGTGCCAGCAGCCGCGGTAATACGTAGGAGGCTAACGTTATCCGGATTTACTGGGCGTAAAGCGCGTGTAGGCGGTTTGGTAAGTTGGACGTGAAAGCTCCCGGCTCAACTGGGAGAGGTCGTTCAATACTGCCAGACTAGAGGATGGTAGAGGGAGGTGGAATTCCGGGTGTAGTGGTGAAATGCGCAGATATCCGGAGGAACACCAGTGGCGAAGGCGGCCTCCTGGACCACTCCTGACGCTCAGACGCGAAAGCTAGGGTAGCAAACGGGATTAGAGACCCCGGTAGTCCTAGCCGTAAACGATGTGAACTTGGCGTCGGTGGGATTAAATCCATCGGTGTCGAAGCTAACGCGATAAGTTCACCGCCTGAGGACTACGGCCGCAAGGTTAAAACTCAAAGGAATTGACGGGGACCCGCACAAGCAGCGGAGCGTGTGGTTTAATTCGTTGCTACACGAAGAACCTTACCTGGGTTTGACATATAGGTTGTAGGGAACTGAAAAGGGACCGACCCTTCGGGGAGCCTATACAGGTGTTGCATGGCTGTCGTCAGCTCGTGTCGTGAGATGTTCGGTTAAGTCCGCTAACGAGCGCAACCCTCGTCGTATGTTATATGTGTCATACGAGACTGCCGGTAAAAAGCCGGAGGAAGGTGAGGATGATGTCAAGTCAGCATGACCTTTATATCCAGGGCTACACACACGCTACAATGGTCTGTACAATGGGTAGCCAAGCCGCGAGGCGGAGCCAATCCTGAAAGCAGGCCTCAGTTCAGATTGTAGTCTGCAACTCGACTGCATGAAGCCGGAGTTGCTAGTAACCGCAGGTCAGCAATACTGCGGTGAATACGTTCCCGGGTCTTGTACACACCGCCCGTCACGTCATGGAAGCTGGCAACGCCTGAAGCCGGTATCCTAACCCTAACGGGAAGGAGCTGTCTAAGGTGGGGTCGGTGACTGGGACGAAGTCGTAACAAGGTAGGTGTACCGGAAGGTGCGCCTGGATCACCTCCTTTCTATGGAGAACTAACGGACATGCCTGAGGGCGTGGACGTCACTCCAGAATAAAGGTGCCTCCCCAGCGGTGAGGAGGCATGCATTGAACGAAGTTTTTGAACTTCCTGTCACTCTTCAGCTGTTGAGGCTGTAATCTCTCGGGCTATTAGCTCAGCTGGTTAGAGCGCGCCTCTGATAAGGGCGAGGTCTCTGGTTCGAGTCCAGAATGGCCCACTGTGTGCCCGAAAGGCTGGGTACATCCAACTGGGGATGTAGCTTAGTTGGGAGAGCGCCGCCTTTGCAAGGCGGAGGTCGTGGGTTCGAGTCCCATCATCTCCATTAGCTGGGCTTCAAAACCCAGGTAATTCATCGGGTTGACAAGTGATGGTTGCTGCTAATCGCAGAACAAAGATTGATGGCAACCATCACCGGTCAAACGGTGTGTTGGCTGAAAGGCCGACAAGTACTTTACCAATTGAATAGTGAATGACATCAAATTGTAGGCCGAAATCTAAATAAGATTTCAAATTAATTAATAGCAAGTGTATGCAAGAAAAGATGCAGAAAGAGCATCGAATTCTCCGCATCACGTGAGAAGCTACTAAGAGCTTACGGTGGATGCCTAGGCGCTAAGTGCCGATGAAGGACGTGGGACACTGCGATAAGCCTCGGGAAGCTGTGAACAAGTGTTGATCCGGGGATGTCCGAATTGGGAAACCAGCCGTTGTGAACCAACGGCATCATACGTTGAATACATAGGCGTATGAAGGGAACCTGGGGAACTGAAACATCTAAGTACCCAGAGGAAAAGAAATTATTCCCCTAGTAGTGGCGAGCGAACGGGGATTAGCCCAAACCGACGTAGTTTACTGCGTCGGGGTTGTAGGGTCCGGCAGATGAGAGTCATAAATTGATAGGTTAGTAGAATGGTATGGAATAGCCAACCAGAGAAGGTGATAGTCCTGTAAACGAAAATCGGTCAACTCTCGCTGGATACCTGAGTACTACCGAGCACGCTAATTCGGTAGGAATCCGGGGAGTCCACTCTCCAAGGCTAAATACACTCAGCGACCGATAGTGAACAAGTACCGTGAGGGAAAGGTGAAAAGTACCCCTGTTAGGGGAGTGAAAAGAACCTGAAACCGTAAGCTTACAAACAGTCGAAGGGCTATGATAGGTTGGTGCTATGGCGAAAGCCTGTGCGCACTATAATGCCTGACGGCGTGCCTTTTGGAGAATGAGCCTGCGAGTTAATTTCTGTGGCAAGGTTAAGGGAGTGACACCCGGAGCCAGAGCGAAAGCGAGTCTGAATAGGGCGAAAGTCGCAGGGATTAGACACGAAACCAAGTGAGCTACCCATGGCCAGGTTGAAGCGGGTCTAAAAGCCCGTGGAGGACCGAACCCACTAATGTTGCAAAATTAGGGGATGAGCTGTGGGTAGGGGTGATATGCCAAACGAACTTGGAGATAGCTTGTTCTCCCCGAAATAGCTTTAGGGCTAGCGTCATGTGTTAAATAACGGAGGTAGAGCACTGAATGGGCTAGGGGGCTCACTGCTTACCAAACCCAATCAAACTCCGAATGCCGTTATTCGAGAGCATGGCAGTCGGACTCCGGGAGATGAGTTTCGGGGTCGAAAGGGAAAGAGCCCAGACCATCGGCTAAGGTCCCCAAATTCAAGCTAAGTGGGAAACGATGTGAGGTTACTGAAACAACCAGGAGGTTAGCTTAGAAGCAGCTATCCTTTAAAGAGTGCGTAATAGCTCACTGGTCGAGTGATCTTGCGCGGAAAATTCAACGGGGCTAAGCTTGATACCGAAGCCATGGGTTCTAGATTTATCTAGAGCGGTAGGGGAGCGTTCTGTTTGCCTTGAAGGTTGACCGTGAGGACAGCTGGAGCGGACAGAAGTGAGAATGCAGGCATGAGTAGCGTAAAACACGTGAGAACCGTGTTCACCGTATGTCTAAGGTTTCCGACGCCAGGTCGTTCCGCGTCGGGTTAGTCGGGGCCTTAGCCGAGGCCGTGAGGCGTAGGCGATGGATAACCGGTCAACATTCCGGTACCACTTAAAATGAGCGATGGAGGGACGCATCGAGGTAGGCCAGCCTGAGATTGGTAGTTCAGGTGAACCATGTGTCAGACGTAGAGGCCCATAGGCAAATCCGTGGGCTGAGTTGAGACATGGTTGCGAGTCTATAAGACGTAAGTGAGTTGAGCCTTAGTGCCAAGAAAAGCTTCTAAGTGATGATTTTTAAGTGCCCGTACCGCAATCCGACACTGGTAGACGGGTAGAGTATACCAAGGTGAACGGGAGAACCTTCGTTAAGGAACTCGGCAATTTAGCCTCGTAACTTCGGGATAAGAGGTGCCCTTTTAGGTGAGATTTTATCGAGCCCGAGAGGGTCGCAGTGAAATGGCTCAAGGGACTGGTTAACAAAACCACAGGTCTCTGCAAAACCGTAAGGTGATGTATAGGGGCTGACACCTGCCCAGTGCCGGAAGGTTAAAGGGAAAGGTTAGCGCAAGCGAAGCTTTGAACTGAAGCCCCGGTGAACGGCGGCCGTAACTATAACGGTCCTAAGGTAGCGAAATTCCTTGTCGGGTAAGTTCCGACCCGCACGAATGGTGTAACAACTTGAGCAGTGTCTCAACGAAGGACCCGGCGAAATTGAAATGGCTGTGAAGATGCGGCCTACCCGCAGTAGGACAAAAAGACCCCGTGGAGCTTTACTGCAGCTTGATATTGAGTTTGGACATTATTTGTGGAGTATAGGTGGGAGGCTATGAAGCCAGGGCGCCAGCCTTGGTGGAGCCATCAGTGAAATACCACCCTGGTAATGTTTAGACCCTAACCCCTGTCCGTTATCCGGAAGGGGGACAGTGTCAGGTGGGCAGTTTGACTGGGGCGGTCGCCTCCCAAAGAGTAACGGAGGCGCCCAAAGGTTCCCTCAGGCTGAATGGAAACCAGCCGTTGAGTGTAAAGGCACAAGGGAGCTTGACTGCAAGACCAACGCGTCGAGCAGAGACGAAAGTCGGGCTTAGTGATCCCACGCTTCTGAGTGGAAAGGGCGTGGCTCACCGGATAAAAGCTACCCCGGGGATAACAGGCTAGTCAGGTCCAAGAGTCCATATCGACGACCTGGCTCGGCACCTCGATGTCGGCTCACCGCATCCTGGGGCTGGATCAGGTCCCAAGGGTCGGGCTGTTCGCCCGTTAAAGCGGTACGCGAGCTGGGTTCAGACCGTCGTGAGACAGGTCGGTCTCTATCCACTGTGGGCGTAAGGGATTTGAGGAGAGCTGCTCCTAGTACGAGAGGACCGGAGTGGACAGACCTCTGGTGTGCCAGTTGTCGTGCCAACGGCATCGCTGGGTAGCTACGTCTGGCAGAGATAACCGCTGAAAGCATCTAAGTGGGAAACTCGCTCCAAGATAAGATCCCTGTATTCCAGTTAATGGAGTAAGATCGCAGGTAGACCACCTGCTTGATAGGCAGTATGTGTAAGCGTAGCAATGCGTTTAGCTAAACTGTACTAATGATCGAGGGCTTCACCACGTGATGTGGAGAACTCGCTGCTTTTTCGCTATGATTTCGATGTCATTATTATTCATTGGTATTGTTAACTTTGTAAAATTGTCCTTTGGTGATTTGTGCGGTGAGGGTACACCCGGTAACATCCCGAACCCGGTCGTTAAGCTCACCAGCGCCGATGGTACTTGGGGGGCAGCCCCCTGGGAGAGTAGGTCATTGCCAAAGGACTTTTTTTATTTAAACCGCTAGCAGGCATAATTTTTTGGTAAATTGGTAGGAATCTTATTTAGAAATCCTGCTTTTATGTGAAAACTCTAGTATAATAATGTCCGGTGCGCCCAAATAAAAAATTGCGCATCGCATGCCCTGGAACTCGAATAGGTTGGTGATTTGATAACACTACAACCGCAGTCGGTTCCAAGCAATCACCTTTTGGAAGGGAGGTGAGGGTTTTGGCTCGTGTGGATTTACGTCCTAATGAATCACAAGAACAATTGCTGCGACGTTTTCGCAAGCAGGTGGTAAAAAGTGGCGTGCTTAGTACGATCCGCCGAAAACGCTGGTTCATTTCAAAGAGTGAACTTCGGCGCATCGAGAAGAAAAAGGCCATCCGACGTTCACAACGTCACGAATGAGGATTGCCAGATCGTAAGTAAGAAGGAGGTTTTATGGCAAAAGATGACGATAAGTTAACAGTGGAAGGTACTGTTGTTGAAGCCTTACCCGGGACTCAGTTCACGGTCAAATTGGAAAATGGTTCTGAGATCCTGGCATATCTCTCGGGCAAAATGCGGCGGCATTATATTCGCATTTTATTGGGTGATCGTGTCAGGCTAGAAATTTCACCCTATGACCTGACTCGCGGGCGTATTGTCTATCGTTATCGGCGTCATTCAGCGCGGCCAAACTCCGACTGATCGCTTACTATAACCTTGATGAACGAATAATCCTGCCCTGGCAGGATTATTTTTGTTAATCGCATGATGGGCTATCTAGGGTAAAATTGCCCTATGATTGCGGCACCCTTTTCATCTGTTAGTGCAGCTGGTCCCATCCGTAAGCTTGACTTACGCTATGACTTAGGCGAGGTCGCTGACCTGATTGAGTTGTGTTTCCCATTGCACCATGATCCAGATGGCAAAACCTATGTCAGAGAAATGCGAAAAACTGCTGAAAGCATGCGGCGAATGGGATGGCTGGCCCATACGCCCGATCTCGGCACAGCCTCATCTTCAGGTTTTGTCTGGGAGGAAAACGATCGCATTATTGGCAATTTAAGTTTGATTTCTGTGCAAAATGAAGGTCGCCAGGTGTACCTGATTGCCAATGTGGCTGTGCATCCCGATTTTCGCAGGAGGGGAATTGCAAGAAAACTGACCCATTACGCCTTGACTCACCTTGAAAGACAAAATGCCTCACAGGTTTGGCTGCAGGTGCGCGATGATAATCAACCGGCAATGGATTTGTATTGTTCCCTGGGCTTCAAAGAAAAAGCGGCTCGAACCACATGGCGTGTTCGACCTGTCGATCTAAAAACCAAGGGAATCACAGGGGAGAATGGTCTGATGATTCGACGGCGGAATCGGGAGGATTGGCAAATCCAGCGTGAGTGGCTCGAAGATGCCTATCCCCATAACATCCGTTGGAATCTGCCGGTGAATTTTCGGCAGTTTACTCCGGGCTTACTACAGAACTTTACCAATTTCATGGCTGGGACCTGTTTAAAACACTGGGCAATTTTCAATCGTGGTGAATGCGCAGGTGTCGTCAGCTGGCAGAAAACTGATAACTCTGCGAATAACCTGTGGTTGGCAATTGGTGAGCGTATGGAAGAAACCGTTCTACCAATGGGGTTAGCACGTATTTTGAGGCGTTTACCCAAAAATCATCCCTTATCGGTTGATTATCCCAAGGGTCGATTTGAAGGAGGGTTTCGGGCATTAGGATTTGAAGATTTCCGTACCTTGGTGTGGATGCGGCGCAGCTTATAAGTGCATCAATGAAGGATGTGCTTTGGGCCTGATCAATAGGATCAGGTTTTTCAGCTTTAGTTTTCAGGTAACTTCTGCTTATCCGATTTGTTAAACAAAAACTGCCTGTACTTTGGGATATAGGCAGTTTCGTGTGTTATATGGTGTTGGAGTTTACACAGGCGCCAGGGTGCCAGCGAAGATCATCCAGGCCAAGGCAGTTTTAGCCAGCAGGCTGAGGACAATGTAAGCACGTTCGCCGAACAGGTAATCTTGCCATTTGCCAACTTTTTTGTATTGCAGCCACATGTTGATGGCAAAGGAATTGAAGAACACGAAGATGGTGGGGATGATGGCGTAAACAAATCCTGGCGGTTGAGCATCGGCTGAGTTCACGGCACTCAGGAAGTAGATCATGATCACGATCCAGGGGACGATGCCGGCGATACAGCCGTAGATGAAGGATATCCAGTTGGTTTTCTCAGTATATTGATTGTGATACTCCATCATGATGCCGAACAAGTTCATCGTTGCATTGACGGTGAAGATCAGGATGATGGCACCCAGGTCCCAGATACCGACCAGCATGCCGATCAACACAATCATCAGGGATGAGCTGAGGGCATATTCGTAAAAGCGGACCGGGTTCATGCCCTTGTTAAGGTTGCGCACATACCACTTGTAACCATAGGTTGCCAGTGAGAAGTGGGCAAAGGCTGACAGCAGCAGGAACATTGCTACAGCCGGACCAAAGGGAAGTTCGTATAATAGCTGTGGATCAGGTACCAACGAAAAACTTTCCAGGTCGAAGGTCAGGAAGTTCGTGAAGATCGGGTAGGTGGTTTCGTTGCTGATAACCCACATCAGAACGCCCTGAATCAGGTGCAAGAACCCCATGATGAGGTTGAAGCGCCGCAGCTTGGTGAACTTGATTTCATTATTGTTTGTTTCTTGGTTGGCCATTTAATTATTTCTCCTTATTCTAAAAAATTTTGAATTGCTATAAATAATTATAACCGAATTTCCCATTCAACCAATGTATTGTATGGCCTTTTAAATATGGAAATGCGATTCGATATAGTGGTGGAAACACAAAAATTTTGATGTGACTTAATCCATGGTCTTTTGTTTAAGTGGAATAAGCAAGACAGCACCTAGTGCCAATCCAATCAGGATGTAAATGAAAACATCCTGGCGATTCTCAAAGGGCATCAACAAACCCATTGAGCCGGCCGCGTTGACGGCAGCATGGCAAAAAACAGTCAGGGGGATGCTGGCAGTCTTAGCATACAAGTAGGTTATGATCATACTCAGGATGATGCCTTGTAAAACAAAGGGTAGGTACCCAGCTGGGGTATTTCCCAGGTTGGGGATCAGGAACATGGGCAGGTGCCAGGCACCCCAGATCAACCCGATGATGATGGCCAGCGGCAGGGGTTTATTCTTATTGGAAAGACGTTCTTGAAGGATGCCGCGCCAACCTACTTCTTCCAAGCCGCCAAAGATGATGGCAGGAAAAAAGAAAATGAAAAACTGAAGTGGGGAGCTGACCTGCGAAAATGCGGGTTTACCAGTCAGAAATGAAACCAGTAAAAAGATCATTCCCAACGCGATTGGCATCAGCAGGGCAAAGGCGTAATAAACGAATGGCTGTTTAAAATCCACCAGGCTGCGGTAAAAGGCTTTTTTGTCATCAGCATTATAGAAGGCGTGAACAACCACAAATGCCATGATCGTCGGGCTGCTGCCGCCTAGAATATAGAGTACCTGGCCAGGAACACTTAACAACGCTATCACACCCAGGTAATTCAAAATAGCCAATGCACCATGACAGATATAGGTTAAAAGGAAAGTGAAAATGAGAAATTTCGTCCAACTATGTTTCATTGTGCTCCTTATACAGAAACCCACTAAGCAGTGGGTTTCTGTTTTCTCAGGATTTTGTCGGATTGGATGAGATTAAAGCAATTGACAACCCTGGAAATAGCAATAATTATTTTTTATTCTAGGGGCGAAGTTAGATCTCTTCGTCCAAAATCAAATCAACCAGGTCAAGGAACTCCTGCCATTCTTCTTTGAAGAAGTGCAAAGTGACGTTGTTTAATTCCAGGTGATAGGTCGTTTCGCCATCTGGTTCTTCTGCTCGCCAGGCAAGGAAGTTGTCCGTTTCGGCAATCGTGGTGGTTTGGGGTTCAAATGCGTCGTCCATTTTTCTGCTCCTTCTTTATACTATTGCTAATGATATTTATATCACAATCATGTTAAAACGTTGATTGGAAATTATTGGTGAAAACTTTCTATGATGGGCGGTTGTATTAGATGTGATCTGAGTAATTCCATATAAGATAAAATCTTTGCTGGATTTGTGAGATTTTTCTTGGTTTTAGTTTTTTTCGTTTCCGATGTTTTCTTTTTTTCTTTGGAGTTGGTGCCAAGTTTTTTGAGTCCAGTCTTTGATGGCTTGCCAAAGCGCTTTCAAGTTGGGAAATAACTTTACATCCTTTTTTGGCTCTCTCAGATCAATTTCTTCCCAGGGATCTTCATCAGTAAGTTTGCTGATGACATACTTGAAGGCTAACTTGAAACTGGCCATGATGGGGGCTGCAATCACAATGCCAATAAAACCAAACAGTTGTACACCGACGATAGCGCCGATTAAGACCAGGGAGGGATGGACTTTTAATCCGCCAGCCATCACTTTGGTCCTGATGATTTGATCGATGAGCGTATTAAATAACATGGAAACAGCTAAAACAATCACCATGTAGAGTCCAGAAGGCAGACCAAAGGGTATATTGGCCTGGAACAGGGCCACCAGCCCAAAAGCTATCCATGTCACCCAGGCCCCCACATAAGGGATTAACTGACCAAGCGCGGCGATGGCTGCTAAGCCAAAGAAAAATTGCACGCCCATGATTCCTAGCAAAAAGGTGTAAATAAAATAAGAGATCACGACAACTACCAGTTCACCCCGTATAAAGGCATGCCAGAGAGAGTTTAATTCCTCCCCTATGCGCTGCATGTCATAGCCATGCCCGGCGACGTTGATGTTGAAAAGTTGGTCGGGGAAGCCTTCGGATTCTGCCAGTAAAAAGTAGGAAATTAAGACAACCAAAACGGTTTCAGTGACGACGTTNACGGCACCGGCAGCGACAGACCCTACGATGGATCCCAGGCGTCCGATGGCGGGTTGAATCGCCCGGACGATTTCATTAATAATCTCATCCCAAATAAAACCAGTCAATTCAAATGAGAAGGGGCCGATTTCAAAGGTCTGTTCAGTAATTTCGGTAACCAGATCTGGTAGTTGGCCTATGTTCTTTTCAATGAAACGGATCAGGGTTTGGACTTGTTCAACCAAGGCAAACCCACCCCAGGTCATCAATCCCAGGATGATCAAAACCAGCAGTAGATAAAGAACGGTTACGGATATCCGCCAAGGAATTTTGAGCTTATTCTTAAATATTTTAGCAACCGGGTTGATCAAGAAGGAAAGAAGGATGGCGGTGATTAACGGTCCCAGGAAGCTCTGGAAGGTCACCAGCAATAATAAGATAATGGCAACCAGTGCCAAACCGGCAACGAGCTTGGTCGTCCATCCCCATTTCGGTGATTTTCCGGTTTTATCAGTTTTTTCAGCGTTTGGGTTATTTGCTGTCACGGTTATCTTTTAATTCTTGTTGGTTATCTTTATCCTGAACGAATTCACATATAATTATACAATAAACGCGTTGAATTAGTAGTACAATATCTGCCAGCTGAGACACTGTGCTTAATATCATACCGTATTTATTGATCATATGAAAATGATCTATTTATTTTTTCTGTTGAGTGATTGTACCGAATGTATTCTAGGTTGTTTCTCTCAATCTAATGGGTGCTAACCCTCTTCTTGTCACCAGCTACGAATGGGTGAACAAACTTTGTTTGAATTTACAATTAATGAACTGGACTCTTAACGACTAGGAGTTTCAAAGAAAGTTTTTCAGTGGATTAACAAATCACTTTTTGATTGGATTGTGAAGGAGATTTATATACGTATGGATAAGAATAAACTGAATATTCCAGAATCAATCTTTGAAAAGACGGTTGGTCGGAAAAGGTCCCCGCAGATGACTTTGTTGATTGCACTGGGATTGTTTTTGGTCACTTTTGTGATTGGTTACCTTGAGTTTGGCTTTCCTGATTTGTTTATTGGTGGACA
>SL_3KL_010_SEDDRAFT_10003792_pt1 | contig 13720 bp, 12 predicted proteins | sample SodLakKL_010_SED_2_FD_10381 | JGI IMG/M metagenome (IMG submission 10381)
CCGAGCCTGCCGAGGGATCTCACCTGCAGGGGTGCAACCCCTGCAGTTGGGGTTGAAATAAATAAAAAATTGTGCTATAAAATAAAGCATAAAGGAGGGTAGCTCTTTATCTAAAATATCACGTATTTTTACGTGTTTAATATATACCAACATGAAGAAGGAGGTTATGAAGATGAAAAACAGTTTACTATTTATTACAGCCGTCATTGTTGTTGTCTTTTCCTTCGCCCTACTAGCAGAGCTGTCCGTACACCGTCTTCAAAACTATGTTGTTAGCAACATAGAAATTAACATTGAAGGCATAACAGACGGATGGTATTAAAGGTAATAATAATTTTGAAAGGAGGTGGAGAAAATGATTTCTGCAAAAGCGAAAAGAGGGGTGTTAAAGGGAATAGTTTCACTCCTTTCGTTGTTCCGCTTATTGCCTGAAAATGATACTCCAAAAGAGTATAAGACTTTTGTCGGCGGTAATATCCCGGAAAAGATAAGGCAAAGCCTGGTGGAGGCATATATTCAAATTTTTAGTGAGCCTCCTTGGTATGAAAATTGGGAAGCAGAACAAGTAAAAGAAAAGATTGAGAAAGACCTCAGCTCTCCCACCTCTTTTCTAGTGTTATTTATAGAGAAGGGTGTTGTCGGAGGATTCGTGTGGGGAAATATTATTAACGGTAGTAATGTCTTAAAAAGAGCCGCGGCTGCGATGAATGTGAAAGAAGAAGAAATAACAATTCATCTTGGCAATGAGAATGTTCTTTACTGTGATGAGTTTGCAATTCTTCGCAGCGCCAGAAGGGGCATCACCACTGTGAGATTGTTACTAAGGGAAACTTTGGCATATGGCATCAATAATAATGCCCCAAATTGTATTTTTTGGAGCACGCCGCAATCTCGCATTGTCCCTCTCGCCAACACCATGGGATATGAGGAAAGAGGAAAAACAAAGATGAGAGATAAAGATATTAAGTTTTTTTATCTTCCCACCTCTGTTTTCCTCTATAAAATGACTTTTCTTGACGAAAGGATATCAAGAGCAATGATGTCCCTGGTTTCAAAGAATAAGTCAAAAAACCGGAGTGATTAATTTTACTGCGGTTCTTTTTTATGCTATAATTTTGCGTATTATTGATTTACAAAATAATTCTGTGATAAAAAAATGATTTTAGAGAACAAGAATAAAAAAGAAATTTTAGAGCAAGCAAAAAGTCCCTATGATGACCATTGTATAGGATATCCTGGACAAGGGCCGTATTTTACAGGATTTATGATGGGTTCAAGTTCTGTCCCTATAAAATTTGGACACAAAGGATCTTTTATACTAGACAAGATAAATGCTTTTGATATTGCAGAAGTAACGGATACTTATCTTGGTCAAATTAATATGATTACTGTTTCTTCTTTTTGTGGCCCGCATGGTCTTTTGTGGGGATATGATATTAATTACAAGGATTATGCGCCCCCAACAGAGATACTAACAGAAGAAGATATAAAAGAATTTGAGGGAGTTACTATTTGTAATGGTAAAAATCTTCGCATTGCAACTAAAAGTCTTTTTGGGACACTAGAGAATAAGAAATTTCCTCTTTATCCAGGAAGTCATGTTTTTACTGCACAAAAGTTTCTTGCTGCTCATGGACCAATAAATCTTTATGGTGCCTTTGCTGTTGGTATTCCTGAAAATAGAAGTAAAAATGCCTGTCTTTTTATGGAAGACATAGGAGAGATGAAAAAAGATTCACAAGAAGAGAAAAGAAAATTATTAAAAAATATTATTGAAAGTGCAAGAGAGATAGGAAGAAATCAAAAAGTGTCTTACAAAGTAATTTACGCTGATATTATAACTCAAAAAGTGAACAAAAAAGAAATCGGTGGAGTTTTAGTTGCTGCCCCTTATTTTTTGTTAGCAAAAAATGCTTATCCAAAGTTTATAAATTAATTTAATTTTAGTAATTTTTTCGCAATATTTATGCCGATTTTTACGATTATTTTTTATTTATTGGTGATATTGTTGATGCTTTTTCTTGGCATAACAGTATATTTTAAGAAAAAATCTAAACAAGCTAACGCATTTGCTGTTGGGCTTTTTTCTTCTACATTATGGATACTCACAGTTTTTTTATTTTTTTATTCAGACAATCCAAGCTTTGTTTTGTGGACTGGAAGAGCGAGCTTTGCAGTTGCTTTATTTACACTACTTCTTTTATTTAGATTTATTATACTTTTCCCCAAAGAGATAAAAAAAATAAGCAACTCCTTTTTCTTAAAAATATTAGAATTAACTACTATTATTTTTACTCTTATTACTCTTTTTACCCCTCTTGTTATTAAAGATGAGGTTATTACTGGTGTGATGCAGAGAGAGACAGTGTATGGATTCCTTTATCCACTCTGGGTTTTTTATTTTGCAATTTTATCTCTTTTTTCCATATTAATTCCCATATCACAGTATAAAAAACTCGAAGGAGGTGTTGAAAAGAAGCAGATTTTGTATGTTTTTTTAGGAATTTGTTTTGCAGTTATTTTTTCTTTTGTCTCATTTATAGCATTAACCGGAATTGGGATTAACGATGCAGAGGTATATGGTGCACCTATTGCCCTACTGGTCTTATTCTCACTTACCTCACATGCTATCTTAAGGCATCGTCTTATGGATATTGCTGTTGCCACAGGGAAAATAGCGACATATTTTTTCACCTTTTTGTCAGTTTGTTTTATCGCTTTTTTTCTCATAGTTGTTAACAATTATCTTGAAATAGCAGAAAATTATCTTGTTATTCTCGTTGCTATTATTTCCGCCATGCTTTTCCAGCCGCTATTTTTATTTTTCGAAAAACTTGCTTCTCGTTATCTTTACTATAGCTTCTATTCTTCTCAAAAGGTTTTAAATGATTTAGGTAAAAACTTGGTTAAAATATTAGATATTGACGAACTGTCCGATCTCACAACAAAAACTATTATGGAGACGATGAAGTTAGACAGGGCAGTTATACTCTTAAGAGATGAAAAAACAAAAAAGTTTGATGTTAAGAGAAATTTTGGCTTTAAAGAGGAAAATGGAATCTCTCTTGTTAAGGACAGTTTCTTAACAGAACACCTCAAAAAAACACAAAAACCCCTTGTTTACGAAGAATTTAATGCAATGATGAGTGACGCAAAGTCAGAAGAAGAAAAAAAGAAGATAGAGAATTTAAGAAAAAATATGCAGAAAATAGAGGCAGCACTTTGTAATCTCCTTATCTCCAAAGATGAAGTTATCGGAATGATTGTTTTGGGAGAAAAGATATCAAAAGACCCTTATACACAGCAAGATGTTGAACTCTTGGACAACCTTTGCAAACAGATTTCAATCTCTTTCCAAAATGCAAAATTATACTCTGAAGTACAAGATTTTTCAGAAAACTTAGAAAAAAAGGTAGATGAGCAAGTAAAAGAGCTAAGGGTTGCATACAAAAAATTACAAAGATTAGATAAGATAAAGACAGAATTTATGTCCATTGTTTCTCATCAATTAAGAACGCCTCTTAGCATTATCAAAGGGCATCTTTCTATGATAGAAGAAGGAGTGTATGACAACAATAAAGAGAAAAAGAAAGAGATTCTCACCAATGTGTATAAAGCAAATGAGAGATTGATTACGTTGGTAAATGACGTCTTAAATATCTCACGTATTCAATCAGGTAAAGTAGAGATACACAAAGAAGAGACAAGTATAGAAAAAATTATAGAAGAAACAATAGAAAAGATGCAAAAACCAGCAGAAGATAAGGGTGTAAAGATTACCTTCTCAAAGCCAAAAGAAGATATCCCTCTCCTAAATATAGATACAAACAAGATAGAAAACATACTAATTAATCTCATAGATAACGCTCTAAAATATACTCCTCAAGGAGAAATAACGATATCTCTTCAAAAAGAAGAAAAAGATATTAAGATAGAGATAAAAGATACAGGAGATGGAATGACTAAAGAAGAGATAGAAAAGCTCTTTGAGACCTTCTCTAGAGGAGAGGCAGGTAAAAAGCATTGGATACAAGGATCAGGATTAGGCCTCTATATTGCCAAACAATTTGTAGAAATGCACGAAGGAAAGATATGGGCAACCTCTGAGGGAGAAGGAAAAGGCTCACAGTTCTATATTACCTTACCCTTCTAAACCCCCAAAAAAAGAAAAACTGCAGGGGTGCGACCCCTGCAGATTGTGGATTAAAACAATCTCTTTATTTTAACGCAAAAAGAGATTATAATACTATATTAGAACAACCTAATTTATTATAATCTTAACTTCTAATTATGAAGAAGAAAAATAAAGAGACAAAGATTACAGAAAAATTATACAATGATATTGTAAAAGACGAATGGAAAAGACTTGTCAAAAACCCCTATCAAAAGCTTGAATTTGATACATCTCTCTTTTTTCTAGAAAAATATCTTCCTAAAAAAGGGATAGTATTAGACGCCGGGGGAGGGCCCGGAAGATATACGATTGAATTGGCAAAAAGAGGATATGAGATTGTTTTACTTGACTTGGCTTCTGCTAATCTTGAATTTGCAAAAAAGAAGATAAAGAGAGAAAAGGTTGATGATAAAGTAAAAGATATTGTTCAGGGTTCAATAACCGATTTATCAAAGTTTCCCGACAACTCTTTTAATGCTGTCTTATGTCTTGGAGGCCCTCTTTCTCATGTTTCTCCTAAAAAAGAGAGAGAAAAGGCGATTTCCGAACTTATTAGAGTGGCAAAAAAGAATGCCCCTATCTTTATATCCGTAATGAGTAGATATGGAGTTCTCTTTGGTACTCCCGGAGGATGGCCCGAAGAAGCCGAAAACAAGAAGAATCTCATAGACCTTGTTGAAAAAGGAGAGGATTATAATTTTCGTCGTGGAGAAGGATATTGTCACTTTTTTACCTCCAAAGAGATGGAAGAGATGCTTTTAAAGAATGATATTAAGATCATAACCAAAGTAGGGTTAAAAGGACTTAATATAGATAAAAAGTTAACAAACAGATTTGCAAAGAAGCTTCCCAAAGCGTGGAAAAATTGGAGCGAGATTAGCCTGAAGATGTCCACAGACCCTATTGTTGTTGATGCAAGCAGTCACATGATGTTTATTATTAAAAAAGCCTCTTTGTCACGCTGAGCAAAGCGAACAATCCCAAGCTGCAGGGGTTGCACCCCTGCAGATTACAAAACCTAAACAATTAGCAATCAATAATGAATCTAATTTATTACGAATTTTATCTAAAATTGTAATAATCGTATCAAAATGCAATAGTTAGCGTATCAAAATTTGCTAAAATGATACGCAAAACAACATTAAATGATACGAAAAAGATGAATATTTCTACAAGAGAACAAGCAAAATAATAAATAGCCAATAAAACAATTAATTGATGTATTTAATAATTGATCTAGAGGCTACTTGCTGGGAGCATCGATCTAAAAAAAGCGAAAATGAAATTATTGAAATAGGCGCCGTTCTTTTGGACAGTGGTTACAAAATTTTAGACGAATTTGAAACATTTATAATGCCAGTTAAAAATCCTATTTTGTCAGGATTTTGCAAGGAATTAACTTCTATTAAACAAGAAGATATTAATAATGCTGAGATTTTTCCGATTGCCTTTAAAAAATTTATTGGAAAGGTGGAAGAAGCTGCAGGTTGTAGTATAAAAAACATTGTTTTTTGTTCCTGGGGATATTATGATGAGAAACAATTAATCAAAGACTGTAAGTTACATAATATTGAGTATCCGTTTTCAATACACAGGAGCTTGAAGCATGAATTTGCTGAGAGAAAAGGAATAAAGCCAATGGGGATGAAAAAAGCTCTTCGGTTTTGTGGTATTGAGCTTGAAGGAACTCATCATCGTGGTATTGACGACGCTAAGAATATTGCCAAGATATTTATTCAAGAATGGTCGAATGAGAAGAGATGAAATCAAAATTGTGTGTTGGCATAAATAACAAATAACAACAATCTACGACCGATTTTTGATAAAGCACCATGTTTTTGCTGACAAATACAAAATATAGGATAAAATGTATTTATTAATATGAGTATTATCCGGATATTCATTTTAGCATTATAACTTTGGATAAGGGCAAGGTTGAAACTTTGGGGGCATAAGGTCATGGAAGCGTGGCAATTGTAATTAGTGACTGTCAGCGAATTAGCTAACATCTACAGGGTTGAACATGGGGTAGCGGTATTGACAAATAATAATAACTCGATTATTATTAAATAATAGTTAATAATAATCGTATTAAAATGGAAAAATATTTAGAAAACCAATACTTTCCCCGCCTTCTTTTGCTTAAAAAACTTCAGAAATGGATAAATCGGAAGGAAATTTTTGCTATCAAAGGTCCTCGCCAGTCGGGGAAAACAACTATTTTGAAGATGCTTGAAAGTTGGCTGATAGAAGAGAAAAAAATAAAGCCGAAAAATATAATTTCCGTTACCTTTGAAGACAGGGATATTTTGGAAAAATTTTCTTTAGACCCCAAGGGTTATGTAAAAAGCTTTATTGGTGAAAGAAGTCAAGAAAGATTCTATTTCTTCATAGACGAATTCCATTATCTAGAAAACGGAGGGCAAACCTTAAAGCTTTTGTATGATATTTTTGAAAATGTCAAATTTGTTATTACCGGATCTTCATCGCTGGAGCTTACGAGTAAAACTTCTAAGTTTTTGGTTGGAAGGGTTTTTGCATTTGAGCTTTGGCAATTGAATTTTGAGGAATTTACTAAAGTAAAATCTGAACAAATTTATAATGCCTATAAAGAAAAAGCGGATTTAGTAAGTAAGTTTATTTTTGAAAAAAAGGACTTTTCCGTTCCCGAAAAAGATATTTTCGGAAAAGACATGCAAAAATTTTTTGAAGAGTATGCTATTTGGGGTGGATATCCGGAAGTGATAAAGGCTCAAGATCAAGAGACAAAACAAACTATCCTAAAAAATATTTATGACACCTATATTAGCAGCGACATTATAGAACTTTTAAAAATTACCGATTATTCAAGATTTAAGACTATGGTTGGGCTTTTATCTGCTCAAATCGGCAATTTGCTTGATTACAATAACTTAGCTCAAGACGCTCAGAGTTATTTTAAAGAAACAAAACACTTACTTTCAGTTTTAGAAGAGACCTATGTTGTCCATCTTTTAAGACCGTTTTCCACAAATAAAACTTCTGAGCTTAAGAAAAATCCTAAAGTCTATTTTATAGACATTGGACTTAGAAATTATCTTATTAGGAATTTTCAAGAATTATCACTTAGGCCTGATCTGGGTTCGGTTGTTGAAAATGCGGTTTTTTCTCAACTTAGATTTAGACAGGAAGATTTTTATTCAATAAAGTATTGGCGTACTTTGGGAAAAGCAGAAGTAGACTTTATTTTAGAAAAAAAAGGAGAACTAATTCCTATTGAAGTAAAATATAGCTCCTTTAATTCTCCGAAAGTTTCTCGAGGATTTAGAAACTTTATTTTAAAGTATCGGCCAAGGAGAGCAATAATTCTTACAAAAGGTTTTTGGGGAGAGTTAAGGATTAATTCTACTTTAATAAAATTTATTCCGGTATGGTATTTGTAAAAATTTAAACATTAAGTAGTAAAGCAGAGCTGGAAAAATCTAAATTCTAAGTAATTAATAACCAATAATAAGTGACTAATAATTAATAACAAATAACTAAGCAACTAATCAACTATGACTATTCTTGTTACTGGAGGAGCAGGATATATTGGCTCTGTAACCTAGGATGCTTATCGAAAAAACTTTTCTGTTAAAAAATCATACAAAAATCCAGTAATTGCATGCATATTCTTGGAGATGTATAACATGAAAAGCAGGTACGGATGTTGTTTTTTAAAAAATAAATGATATATTAAACATAAGTTTAATATTTATAAACATAAGTTTAATGTCTGAAATAAAATATAGGATAATAAATTTACTTTCCCACTACCCTGAACAGGAGTTTTATGCTCAAGAAGTAGCGGAGAGAATAAAATGTAGTAAGTCTTCGGCCGTTATTATTCTGAAAGACTTAACAAATAAAAAAATTGTTTACAGAAAGAAAAAGGGCCATATGAAGTTTTACCAAATTAATCCTGAAAATATAGAGGTAAAAAAGATGAAGATAGAGCTTGTTTTAAAAGCCTTGACTCCTCTCCTGTCTAAACTTAAAAAAATATCACAAAAAGTTATTCTCTTTGGTTCGGCAAGTAGAGGAGAGCAAACCTTTAATAGCGATATAGATCTGCTAATTTTAACCAACAGGAAAGAAGATGCCAAGAAAATAGTAAAAGATACCGGCTTAAAATTGAAAATCAAACCGATTATAAAATCTGTGAGTGAATGGGCGGAAGTAGAAGTTGAAAATCCTGAATTTTACGGAGAAGTAAAAAGCGGAATAACTTTACACAATCATGTCTCAAGAGTTTAAAAGATGCTTAAAACAAGGGAAAATAAAGCATTTTACTCCCGGACCAAAATTAGCGTATAAAGAGCTGAGGTTGGCCAAAGAAGATCTGGATACTTCCTTTAAAAGCCTTTCAGAAAGAAATTACAAATGGAGTATTATTCAATCGTATTACTCAATGTTTCATTCTGCAAGAGCTCTTCTCTATTCCGAGGGCTATAGGGAGAAAAGCACTTTTGTTTAATTGAAGGCATACGCACCTTGTTTGTAGAAAAAGGAAACTTAAATGTTTGCTGATAGAAGCACTTTTAGAAGCGAAAAATTTAAGAGAAGCCGCTGATTATTATGGAGATTTCAGCGTAACCAATTGCAAAAAACTGACGAAGAAGGCAAAAGAATTCTTGAAAATAGCGGAAGAGATAATTAAAAAAGAGAATTAAGCGAAGTTTGGAATATGGCTCATAAAATATCTACAAAAGGTGAGGGGTCAATACTAGTAACTGGAGGAGCAGGATATATTGGCTCTGTAGCCGTTAAAAAGCTTGTTGAGAGAGGTTTTAATGTCTTAGTAATAGACAACCTCTCCAAAGGAAAGAGAGAGCTTGTAAGCAAGAGAGCAGATTATTTGCAATAACTCTCCAAATTTAGTAAAATATGGATAGTTTACTATCCAAAATATGAATAATTTAGAAAACAAATTTATAGAAAGAGAGGTAGCAAGTCATATAAAAGATCGACTCAAGCCCGGTCGTGTTGCGGTTCTCTATGGTCCCCGGCGTGTTGGAAAGACAATATTGATTAACGAATTCCTTAAAAACTTTAATGGGAAATATAAATTGTATAATGGGGAAGATATAGAAACGCAAAAGATGTTTACTTCTCAGTCTGTAGAAAAATACAAATCGTTACTTAAGGGAATTGATCTTTTAGTTATTGATGAAGCTCAAAAAATAAAAAATATTGGGTTGAATTTGAAAATAATTGTGGATCATGTAAAAAACTTAAATATTATTGCCAGCGGATCTTCTTCTTTTGATTTAGCGCAACAAGTAGGAGAACCTCTTGTAGGCAGAAAGTGGAACTACACTCTTTTTCCCGTCGCACAACTTGAATTACAGAAAAAGGAAGACATTATTAAAACTAAGTCTTTACTGGAAGAAAGATTGATTTACGGCAGTTATCCAGAGGTTTTAATGTCGGAAAATTATAGCTACAAAAAAGATATATTAAATGAGATTGTAAGCTCTTATCTTTTTAAAGATTTAGTAGAGATAGAGGGTCTTAGGTATAAGAATAGAATTGTTGATTTACTTCGTTTACTCGCCTTTCAAGTGGGAGAGGAAGTTTCTCTCAATGAGCTTGCAAATACACTCAATATCGCAAAAGAGACGGTAAAAAATTATCTCTCTATGCTGGAGAAGGCATTTGTAATTATAGAATTATCTGGCTTCAGTAGAAATTTACGCAAAGAGGTTACCAAAAAATCTAAATACTACTTTTATGACAACGGGGTAAGGAATGCGATTATAAGACAGTATAATCCTCTAGAACAACGCAATGACATTGGCTCTCTTTGGGAAAATTATATTGTTTTGGAACGGATGAAAAAACAGGCATATCGGGAGATACATTCTAACAATTATTTTTGGAGAACATATGAAAGAAAAGAGATTGACTGGATTGAGGAGAGAGAGGGAAAGCTTTTTGCTTACGAAATAAAGTGGGGAGACAAAATATCTAAGGCACCGAAGGATTTTGTTGAGAATTATAAAGAAGCCGAATTTACAATAATAAACAAAGAAAATTACCTTGATTTTATCACCTAGATTCCTTGATTATCATTTAAAAGCCAATAGCCATAAATCATAAGTCAATCATCATATGACAATACTAGTAACTGGAGGAGCAGGATATATCGGCTCTGTAGCCGTTAAAAAGCTTATTGAAAGAGGTTTTAATGTCTTAGTAATAGACAACCTCTCCAAAGGAAAGAGAGAGCTTGTAGATAAAGAGGCAGATTTTTTAAAAGGAGATATCTTGGATAAAAGCTTTTTAGAAGAGGTTTTTTCCAAAAGCAAGATAGAGAAGATAATTCACTTTGCCGCTCTTAAGAGTGCCGGAGAATCAATGAACTCTCCGGAAACTTACTCACAAAATATTATCGGCACTATCAATATATTAAACAAGATGGTAGAGCACAAGGTAAAAGATATTATCTTTTCCTCTTCCGCTGCCGTTTACGGAGAGCCAAAAAGAGAAATTATAGAGGAAGATCACTCTACAAACCCTATTAATTTCTACGGATTTACTAAATTAGAGTCAGAGAGGATTATAGATTGGTATGCAAAGCTAAAAGATATCTCCTATATCTCTCTAAGATACTTCAATGTTGCAGGAGATGGCGGATTAAACTATATAGACCCCAATGCAGAAAATATCTTCCCTATTATAGGAGAAGTAATTTCTCAAAAAAGAGAAAAACTCCAAGTCTTCGGAAATGATTACAAAACAAAAGACGGGAGTTGTATAAGGGACTATATCCACGTAGAAGATATTGTTGATGCACATATAAGGGCGCTAGACTTAAAGGGAGACCATATTATAAACCTCGGAACATCAAAAGGAGTATCTGTCTTAGAGCTCATTAATGCTTTTAAAGAAGTTTCCGGCAAAGATATCCCTTATAAGATAACAAAAAGGAGAGAGGGAGACCCGGCCATACTTGTTGCTTCAAACAAAAAGGCAAAGGAGCTCCTAAGCTGGGAGCCAAAAAAAGAGATAAAAGAGATGATAGAGTCTACTATAGCAAGTTATAGATAGTAAATTCTAAACCCTAAATTCTAAAATTTAACAAATGACAAATGTCAAAGCTCAAATGCCAAATGAATGTAAAATATCAAAATCCAAAATCCAAATAAGTTCAAAGTTTTATATAATTGAAAAAAATTTTGTATAATTTAAACCATAGGCAAACTTTAAACTAATTTGCAGCTTATATATGAAAAAGAGAAATATTTTTATTGGAATTGCACTACCCTATGCTAACGGGTCACTTCACTTAGGACACGTGGCGGGCTTTTTGGGAGGGGATATTCTTGCTCGCTATCATCGTTTGATTGGAGATAATGTTCTTCTTGTTTCCGGAAGTGACTGCTACGGCACCCCTATAGCCGTAGAAGCGGCAGAGAGAGGGGTTCAACCAGAAGAAATTGTCAATAAATATCATGATGAATTTAGAGAAAACCTTATTAACGGTCTTCAATTTTCTTATGATATTTATACCAAAACAGCAACAGAAAGCCATGCCAAAGTAGTGCAAGAAATTTTTCTTGATTTATATAACAAGGGATACCTTTATACAAAAACGGAAAAAGCACTCTATTCTCCTTTTCTGGAGAGATTTTTGCCGGATCGCTTTGTAGAGGGCACTTGTCCCAAATGCAAATATCCTGATGCTCGAGGAGACCAGTGTGACCAGTGCGGATCTTTTCTGGACGGCACCGATCTTATAAAACCTCGCATTAACTCCAAGATACTGCAAAGAGATGTTAAAGATGAAGATCTCCGGTTGGAGTTTCGAGAATCTGAGCATTTCTATCTTAAATTATCAGCTCTTGAAGAGAAACTTCAAAAGTTTATAGAAGAAAAGAGTGGATTATGGAGGGCAAATGCAAGAGGTTTTGCCAAAAGTTTTATAAAGCAAGGCCTAAAAGACAGAGCAATTACTCGTGATACAGAGTGGGGTATACCTATTCCCCTTCCCGGGTATGAAAAAAAACGGATCTATGTCTGGTTTGAGGCGGTAATCGGTTATCTTTCTGCTAGCAAGCTTTGGGCTAAAGAAAAGGGAGATAAAGATGAGTGGAAAGATTACTGGCTCAACAAGGACGCCCGCCATTATTATGTACATGGAAAGGACAATATCCCCTTCCATACTATAATTTGGCCAGCAATTCTCCTTGCTGAAGGAAGGCTTAATGTTCCGGATTATATTTTTTCTTCAGAGTATCTGACTTTTGAGGGAAAACAGTTCTCCAAAAGCAGAGGATGGGGGGTATGGCTTCCGTCTTTTCTTGAATCTTTTAATCCGGAAACTATTCGGTTTTACTTGACTGTAAGTGGGTTAGAGACGAGTGATACCGACTTTATCTGGAAAGATTATGCTCATCTTGTTAATAGCGAGCTTATCGGAAAATTCGGAAACCTTGTCCACAGAGCGCTCTCTTTTAGTAAGAAAAATTTTCCTGAAGGTGTTGAGGTTACTTCTTCTCTTGATAAGGACGCAAAAGATCTTTTAGAGTTAACTAAAAAAGCTTTTCCGAAAGTAGGTAAGCTCATTGAAGAAGGAAAATTTCGTTCAGCGTGGCTAGAAATTAAAAGGATCCTTGAGCATGGTAATCGCTTTGTTGATAAGAAAGAGCCGTGGAGCAAAATTAAGGATGAAGAGAAGAGAGAAGAGGTCCAGACCGATCTTGCTGTAATTGTACATGTAATTCGAAGCCTGGGAATTCTCGTTAGTCCTTTTCTTCCCACCGCATCAAAGAAAATTAAAAAATTCTTGAGCTGTAAAGAGGAAGATGTATGGGAATACCCGTCATTTTCTAAGAAAATAAAGATTGAAAGGGTAGAGATACTCTACCAAAGAATAGAAGAAGAAGAGATAGAAAAGCAATACGAATTGCTTGAAAGGAGTTGTTCTTAAGCAAGAACCGGAATAAGTTACTGGTTCTTTTTTTAAAAATATAATTTTGGCCTAGTTCTTTTAAAGAGAAAAGAGCTCCTTAATATCCAAATAACCAATAACTAATAATAACGATTCACGACCGATTTTTGATAAAGCATCACGGCTTTATTAACAAATACAAAATATCGGATAAAAATGTATTTAGTAATATGAGTATTATCCGAGAAATTGTTCTTTAAGCTCTGTTTTACTCTATTTTTCAAAAGCCCTGCTCTTTAATATGACCCTTTTTTATATTATAATAGAATAATGAAAGTAATCTTCACAATAGATCACGATCATGACTTTGCCATAATCTACGAACTGTTAAAACGAGATAAAAATCAAGAAAGATTTGCGGGGAAAATAAGCTCTTCTCTTTTAAAAAAGACTTCTTCTTTAAAGAGAGAAGAATTTATAAAAGAGCTCAAAAAATATACTCAAAAAAAGTATGGTAGCTCTTCCCAATTTCTCGAAAAGACGGTCCGTCTCTACCAACTTTCTTGGGATGAGATAAATGAAGAGTTTTTCTCCAAAACAGAAGAGATTACCGGATTTAGTTGGAAGTATAA
>SL_3KL_010_SEDDRAFT_10003794_pt1 | contig 13713 bp, 13 predicted proteins | sample SodLakKL_010_SED_2_FD_10381 | JGI IMG/M metagenome (IMG submission 10381)
CCCCAGGGAAATATTTATCAGGCAGGGACACTTTCCGGCAACCCGTTAGGCATGGCTGCCGGAATTGCCACTCTGGAACAGCTCAGAGTTCCAAACGTTTATGAAAGGCTGGAAGAAAACTCTGCGCGACTGGCCAACGGCTTGAGAAAAATAGCCGAAAAAGCAGGGGTACCCGTTTTTGTCGATCGCGTTGGTTCCATGTTGGGAATGTTTTTTACCAATAAACAGGTTAAAAACTTCGAGGATGCCAAAACAAGCGATTTACAAAAATTCACAGCCTATTATCAAGGAATGCTCGAACGAGGTATATATCTTGCCCCATCACAATTCGAAGCGTTATTTCTGTCCACCGCTCATGAAACCGAACATATCGAAAAAACACTGGAAGCCGCAGAGGAAGTTTTCCGGCAATTGGCCGGATAACCGCGCAGGATTGTTCTTTGAAACAACATCATGATTCTCCGAACCGGAGATTCAGGTAGTGATTCCTCACCCGGAAGGCCGGCATTTTGGAGGCTCGAATCCTCCTGAGCCTTTGGGTATGCCCGATGGACGAACCGATGCCGCCGACATCAGTTTTTGTACATCAGCACAGCCACACTTCGGGCAATGAGCAATGGTATCACTTCCTGAGAAAACAATCTCTTCAAAACAATGGCAACAAGCCTTGCATTCATATTCGTAAATGGGCATAAGGACCTCCTTGATGGTTTTTGAGCCAATAATAACTTTTTTATCATTTAAGTCAATAGGTGATCACTGCTGAGTAAAAACCCTATATAGTGTCTGTCCGAAAACTCCCCTCCCTCCGGGAGGAGCTGGGTAAGGGAAAGATAACCTCCTGATATCATTCACCCCCACCCCGGCCCTCCCCCAAAGGGAGAGGGAGTATAGGAGTTTTCGGACAGGCACTATATTTCCGCAGATTAAATTCTTTGCATAAAGCGAGTGACAATTTTTTGTCCGATGGAAGAAACAAATTTTAAAGCGGATTCGGAAATATAGGCACAATTTTTGCGTATTTTGAAAAGAGGCAAAATTTCGGGAACTCAAAAAATTATACGGGGAATGCCAATGTTCAAAAACAAGCTGGAAACAAAACCCACGAGAAGATCCATAGCCTTTTTTCTTATTTTATTTTCATCAATGCTGCTTTTTGTTTTAATCCGCCCAGACCACAGTAATTCGGACCAAGTTTTTGACACCGGCATAGCCAATATGAACCCCGCGGTTCGATCCGGCTACAATCCCGAAAATATGGCCGCTGCTTCTGAGAAGACCATCAACATTTATGCTGACATTGTTCGGGCCGGCCTTTTATATGACATTTTTTCAGAAACGGTCATCTGGGAAAAAAATATGCATGAACCCTATCCCATTGCATCACTTACCAAGATGATGGTTGCCCTCCTGGTTATGGAAGACATAAATTCGGGAAAAATCACATGGGATACCATGGTACAGGTTACTGCCGAATCTACCCGGACAGGTGGTTTTACCGTTTCGCTCAAAGAGGGTCGGGTGCTTACCATTGAACATCTGTTAAAAGCTGCGATGATATCTTCCGGAAATGATGCCGCTTACCTGCTGGCGCAATTTATTGGAGGGACCGAAAAAAAATTCGTAAACCGCATGAATTCTCGCGCTAAACAGTTGGGGATGAACTCCACCCGCTTTTCAAATGCCTCCGGCATGCCCGCACCCAACAGAATTAATGATAACCGGTCCAGCCCGTCAGACCTTCTGATTCTTTGCAAGGAAATGCTTAAACATGAAAAGCTGATGCACATTGCCGGCAAGAGTGAGGCATCGATTTTACAAGGAGATGAAATTATCCAACTAAGAAATCATAACCGTCTTGTGGCCGCTTTTGACGAAGTGGATGGACTTAAAACAGGCTATACCCGAAATGCAAAGTTTTGCCTTGCCGCCACAGCCAACAAAAATCATCGAAGAGTCATCAGTATTGCACTGGGTATCGATTCTGCGGACTTGAGAAATCAGTTTGTCGGAAACCTGCTCTCGCAATATTATAATGCGCACGGCATGGGAACTTTGCAGCTGCGGCCCGGCCTACCAATAGCTTATGCGCAAGGTACCGGTCTGCCCGGGCATCTTGTCCCGGCTGTACATCAGGTGCGAAACGGCGATACTCTCTATAGCATCGCAAAAAATTATGGTTGCACCATTGCACAACTTAAAAGTTGGAACCGTCTTAAAGGACATACCATCATAGCTGGCCAACAGTTGAAAATAAATCGTCCTTCCCGAATCATTCATGTGGCCGCCGCTCACTCCACCGGTTCCTCAGTAATTTACTATACCGTAAAACCCGGGGACACCTTATGGCGAATCTCTCAGAAATACGAGGGCATATCGGTTCAAAAATTGATGCAAATCAATGGTATAAAAAGAGCAAGTGAGCTTAAAGCCGGGGAGACCATTAAAATTGTGCTGGACAGCAGATCAACTCCGGCATGACCAGTTTTATCTGTTTGAAACGATATCTCATGTCGGAATTTTGACGGGATTATTCAATCATTTCCTCGCAAAGGAGAAAAAACGATGAGATATAAAAACATTATTTTTGAAAAAAAGGACCGTATTGCTTTGGTAACCTTTAACAGGCCCAAGCAGCTAAACGCTTTGAGCAATGCTCTTTTTGATGAATTTTCAGATGCATTGGATCATATTTCTGTCGATGAAGACATTCGGGTGTTGATTCTGACAGGAGCGGGTGACAAAGCGTTTGTGGCCGGTGCCGATATCCGGGAAATATCCGAGTGTAATGCCTTAAGTGCCAAGCTTTTCGCTGAAAAGGGGCAGCGTGTCATCGGAAAACTTCAGCATCTTTCAATTCCGGTAATTGCGGCGGTCAATGGATATGCTTTGGGTGGTGGAAGTGAAATCATTTTGGCGTGTGATTTTGCCTATGCTTCAGATACAGCCATGCTGGGGCTTCCGGAGATAACCCTGGGCATTATCCCGGGTTTTGGAGGTACGCAACGGCTGCCCAGATTAATCGGAACCGCACGGGCCAAGGAAATGATTTACACCGGTGAGATGATTTCCGCATCCAAAGCTTATGAATATGGAATTGTCAATAAAATTTGCTCACCGGAATCTCTCATGAGTGAAGTGAATAAAACAGCCCAAAAAATTGCAGACAAAGGCAGAGTATCTGTCAGGGCTGCCAAGGAGGTAATTAATAATGGCATAAACGCCGGTCTGGAAACCGGTATGGCTATGGAAGCCCATGCATTTGCAATCTGCATGGTCAGTGAAGATGCCAAAGAAGGTACCGCGGCGTTTCTGGCAAAACGACAGCCGGTTTTCAAAGGAGGACTTTTTTCTTGACATGTTTTTGATCATCCGATATAAACTTTTTCCACATTTTGGTAAAGATAAGGATATAATTTTAATTAATATTTTAGAAAATTTAAAGGAATACACAAAATGAAATTTCGGCTGTTCTTCGCCTGCTTTTTTCGATTTTTTGGTGGCTTTCCCTTTAGAAGGTCTACCCATGTGCAGGCAAGATTAGGAAAGCTGAATTAATCATAAAAAAATCAGCAGCCATGGGTAGACAAAAAACTTGTAAAAATCCCATGGTATCAACTTAAAGGCTGTGGGTTTTATTACCTTCGGCCTTTTTTTATTTTCATGGGATCTATAGCTTTTCAGATGTTTGATAATTAATACTCGATGATCAAGGAGGATAAAAATAAATGATTTACGATATGGAATTTGAAACACTGCCCCGGGAAGCGCTGGCCGCCATACAGCTTCAGCGGCTTCAGGCTACTGTTGAACGGGTGTATGCAACAGTGCCTTTTTACAGAAAGAAATTTCTGGAAGCCGGGATCAAACCATCTGATATTCAAAAACCCGAAGATTTGAGAAAGCTTCCTTTTACAGCCAAGCAGGACTTGCGCGACAACTATCCTTTCGGCATGTTTGCGGTTCCAATGGACAACGTGGTAAGAATTCACGCCTCATCAGGTACCACGGGCAAACCCACTGTGGTGGGATACACGGCAAGAGACATTAACACCTGGGCAACACTGATGGCACGTTCTTTGGCCGCAGGCGGTGCCACCAGGGGAGATATCATCCATAACGCGTATGGATACGGGCTGTTCACAGGGGGTCTCGGTGTTCACTATGGTGCGGAAAAACTTGGCGCCTCGGTCATTCCGGTTTCAGGCGGCAATACAAAACGTCAGATCGTTATTATGAAAGATTTCAAGCCTACCATTTTGACAGCAACGCCCTCTTACACCCTTCATCTGGTGGATGTAGCCATGGAAGTCGGTCTGGATTTTCGCGATTTGAGTTTTAAATTCGGAATATTCGGGGCTGAACCATGGTCCGAAAAGATGCGGGAAGAAATTGAAAAAAAGACCAACATGATCGCCGTTGATATTTACGGGCTCAGTGAAGTTATTGGCCCTGGCGTGGCCATTGAGTGTCACGAGGCGAAAAAGGGGCTTCATGTTTTCGAGGATCATTTTATTCCCGAAATCATCGACCCGGACACCGGAGAAGCAATGCCCCATGGTCAAGCCGGAGAATTGGTATTTACCTCGATTACCAAAGAGGCTTTCCCGGTAATTCGGTACCGAACCCGTGACATTACTTCTTTGAATCCCGAGCCCTGTATTTGTGGAAGAAGCATGCTTCGGATGAATCGTGTAAGCGGAAGAACCGATGATATGCTTATTATCAGGGGTGTCAATGTGTTTCCATCCCAGATTGAAAGTGTGCTGATGGAAATGGAAGAAGTCGAACCCCATTATCAGCTCATTGTTGACCGCGAAGGCAACCTTGACAAGCTGACAGTAAATGTGGAACTGGGGGAAAAAGCCTTTACCGATGAAGTCAAAGGACTTCAGCATATCTCGCAAAAAATTTCTAAAAACATCAAGGACTATCTCGGTGTTTCAGCCACCGTGAAACTGGTGGAACCCAAGGCAATCGCCCGTAGTGAAGGAAAAGCTGTGCGGGTTATTGATAATCGTAAGCTTTAAAAATTTAAGGAGGTAAGCATGCGGGCAGAGCAAATATCCGTATTTCTGGAAAACAGGACCGGGCGTCTCGCAGAGGTTTCCGCCGTTCTTGCAAAGGCGCAGGTCAATATCCGGGCACTTTCATTGGCCGATACATCGGATTTCGGTGTGTTGCGTTTAATTGTCGACAACAATGAAAAAGCCAAAGAAGCACTCAAGAATGCCGGGTTTACCGTCGGAAAAACCAATGTGGTGGCCGTAGAAGTCGAAGACCGGCCCGGTGGTCTTCATAAGATTTTAAATCTGCTGTTTCAATCAGGAATCAATGTGGAGTACATGTACGCATTCGTACAGCAAAGCGGCAACAATGCGGTGATGATNTTCCGTTTCGATCAAACAGATAAAGCCCTGAGCATCCTGACTGAAAACCATATCAAAATTATNGAGGGCAAAACCCTTTATACCATGTAAATTTNCTATGAACCCAGAATCCATAAGGAGGTACAACCATGAGGTATCGGTATTATTTCAAAAACAGCATGTTAATCTTATTGCTGTTAACTGCGGTGGTGTTTGTATTTTCAAGCAAAGCACTTGCGGCGGACACTTATAAAATCGGAGGTATTTTCAGCGTAACCGGTCCTGCCTCTTTTTTGGGTGATCCTGAGAAAAAGAGCATGGAATTGGCCATTGAGCAGATCAACGCTGCCGGAGGTATTGATGGCCGTATGCTGGAAGGAATTATTTACGATACGGAGGGTGACCCCCAGCGCGCTGTTCAGGGAATTACCCGGTTAATCAACAGAGACAACGTGATTGCCATTGTCGGGCCCAGTCTGACACCCACCAGCCTTGCGGTATTGCCTTTTGCGGAAAGAGCTCAGGTGCCGCTCATCAGCTGTGCCGCCGGCATTGCTATTACAGAACCGGTTAAAAAATGGATATTTAAAACTGCTCAGAGCGATGTGCTTGCTGTGGCCTCGGTTTATCAACACATGAAAGACAACGGTATTCAAAAAATCGGTATTTTGACCGTTTCTAATGCATTTGGTGAAAGCGGAAGAGATCAGCTTTTGAAACAGGCCGAAGAATTCGGCATTGAAATTGTTCAGGCTGACAGTTTCGGTGATAAAGACACGGATATGACTGCACAGCTGACCAGGATTCGAAGAAACGAGCCTGAAGCCATCATTTGCTGGGGGACAAATCCCGGACCTGCGGTAGTGGCTAAAAATGTCCAACAATTGGGAATCACTATTCCCCTGTATCAAAGCCATGGTGTGGCAAGCCCCAGATTCATAGATCTTGCCGGCGATGCCGCTGAAGGAATTTTTCTTCCCACCGGAAAAATTCTCGTGGCTGATTTACTTCCGGACACCGATGTGCAAAAAAGCTTCCTGCTGGATTATATCCAGGCCTATGAATCCAAATTTAACCAGCCTGTTTCCGGTTTTGGCGGTTATGCATATGATGCCATGATGATGCTGAAAGAAGCACTTCCCGGCACCAACGGCGACAAGGAAAAACTTCGGGATAATCTGGAAAATATTCAGGGTTTAATTGGAGTTTCCGGGGTTTTTAACTTTTCCCCTACGGATCATAACGGCCTTGGCCCCGATGCGTTCGTAATGGTGCGCATCGAAAACGGTACATGGAAACTTGTAGAGTAATTTAAAATAGAGTAATTTTAAAACTAAACTCAGGTTGAATTAAAGGTGGTATGGCACAGTGACACAGGAGCTTTTACAATACCTTTTTTCAGGAATAACCAACGGCGCAATTTATGCAGTCATCGCCATTGGTTTTTCAATGCTCTATAGTTCCACGGAGTTGATCAATTTTGCTCACGGTGAGTTTGTCATGCTGGGCGCCCTTTCATTGGTAACGCTCTGGGGAGGCTTTGGCCTCCCACTTCCCATGGCATTTATACTCTCAGTATTCGGCGTGGCACTAACAGGGCTGGTATTTGAACGGTTGGCAATACGGACCGTGCGCAAACCCGACCATATTGTTCTCATAATCATTACCGTGGGAGCTTCCATATTCCTAAGGGGAGTAAGCATGCTCATATGGGGAAAAGATGCTTATAGTCTTCCTGCATTTACCGATCACCCCCCTCTGGATTTAATTGGTGCCAGGCTTCTTCCTCAGAGCATCTGGATTGTGTTTATTGCTCTTGTATGTGCCATATTGCTCCACCTCTTTTTTAAAAAAACACTTACAGGAAAGGCTATGGAAGCCACGGCAATCAGCAAAAAGGCCGCGTGGCTGACCGGAATTCCATCGGAAAAAATGATTCTTTTGGCCTTTTTTTTCAGTACCGGCATGGGTGCGGTGGCAGGCATTATCATCGCCCCCATTACCATGGTCAGCTACGACATGGGAACAATGCTGGGACTCAAAGGTTTTTGCGCCGCTATGCTCGGAGGTCTGGGAAGCCTTTGGGGATCTATCCTCGGGGGGCTCCTTCTGGGCATACTGGAATCTTTCGGTGTCGGTATTTTTTCATCCAGTCTGAAAGATGCCATCGCGTTTCTTGTGCTTCTGTTGATTCTTTATGTCCGTCCCGGAGGAATTATCATGGCCAAGGATGTCAAACGGTTTTAACCGGAAATCAGAAAGGAAACATTCAATCTGTTGACACGAGACCAAATCTCATATGTCATTTTTTTCGCAGCCATCGTGGCTACAGGGCTGATATTAAAAAACTATTTTTATTTTCAGCTTATCACAATCATCGGAATCAATACGCTTCTTGCTTTGGCATTGAACATGCTTTTGGGATATGCAGGGCAAATCTCTTTAGGGCATGCGGCCTTTTACGGCATAGGGGCATACACCAGCGGGATTTTGACGGCCACTTATGGTTTTAATCCCTGGATGGCACTGCCATGCGCCCTTATGCTGGCTATAGTCATTGCGGTGGTTGTGGGTTTTCCCACTCTTAAGCTTACCGGGTATTATCTGGGGATGGGTACACTCGGTTTTGGTATGATTGTTCACATTGTTTTTCGCGAGTGGTCAAGTGTAACCGGGGGAGCTTCCGGGTTTATGGGCATACCGCCTCTTGAAATCGGCCATGTCTCCTTTTTTGAGCCCCGCAACTATTTTTTTCTGGTCTGGTTTGTTGTACTTTTAAGTTTCATTTTATGTAAAAGACTAATCAACTCGCGGACAGGACGGGCCCTGAAAGCAATTCATGACAGTGAAAATGCTGCAAAAGCCGTTGGCATAAACACCCGTAACCTGAAACTGAAAATATTTGTTTTCAGTGCCGCATTATCTGCACTGGCCGGTTTTCTCTATGCCCATATGATCAGCTTTATCAGCCCGGAATCTTTCAGCTTTCTGGTATCGGTAAAAATTGTCACCATGGTGGTTATCGGAGGCATGGCAAGTATATGGGGCTCTTTGCTCGGAGCCTCTCTGCTGACCATGCTCCCTGAATGGCTTCATGCTTTTTCCGATTTCGAGATGGTGGTCTATGGTCTGATTTTGATGGTGGTGATGATTATTACTCCTCAGGGTTTAACACGTGGAATTATTGAAATTTATGAACGATCAAGATCAGCAAAAGCAAAACGGTAATATTCTCTTGAAAATCGAATCGGTCAGCAAAGCCTTCGGAGGCGTTCAAGCCTTGTGGGAGGTTTCATTCGATCTTCAAGCAGGCCTGATAAAAGGGTTGATCGGGCCCAACGGGGCTGGAAAAACAACCTTGTTCAACCTGGTTACCGGAATTTTCAGGCCTGATAACGGCCAAATTATATTCGACAACCAAAATATTCAGGGCCGTCAGGTTCATGATCTGGTAAATCTGGGTATCGCCAGGACATTTCAAAATGTCGAAATATTTGGAAGCATGAGCGTTGCTGAAAATGTCATGGTGGGGCAGCATGTCAGAACCAGAAGTGGATTTTGGGGTGCAATAACCCGTGTGCCGTGGATGGTGCGTGAAGAAAATAACATATGGAATAATGCAATGGAAATTCTTTCCTTTGTGGGTATTGAAGATTTGGCCCATCGCAAAAGCTCTGAACTTCCATTCGGATGGCAGCGGCTTCTGGAAATCGCACGTGCACTGGCTTCCAATCCCAAAGTTCTGCTCCTTGATGAACCCGCCGCAGGACTCAATGCCACCGAAACCCGTCAATTGGGAAAACTTTTAAAAAAAATCCAAAAAAAGGGCATTACCCTCCTGCTGGTAGAGCATGATATGAGTCTTACCATGGAAATATGCGACAGAATCGTCGTTCTTGACCAGGGTAAAAAACTGGCTGAGGGAACGCCCAGGGAAATTCAAAACAATGCGTCTGTAATGGCAGCTTATCTGGGGATGGGTACATAGCGATGCTGAGAATAAAAAATTTAAAATGCTATTATGGAAGAATTATGGCCATTAAAGGAGTCAGTCTCTCGGTTGCCCAAGGGGAGCTGGTCTCCCTTATTGGTGCTAACGGGTCGGGAAAAAGCACGCTGCTTCAAGCCATAGTGGGTCTTCTTCCCGGGTGGGAGGGAAAAATGTCTTTTTGGGACAATTCCTTAAAGGGACTTGCCCCCCCGGCCATCGTGCAAAAAGGCATCAGCCTGGTTCCTGAAGGACGCCTCATTTTTCCACCTCTAACGGTCCTGGATAATCTGAAACTCGGTGCTTACACCCGTTACCGCAAAAAACAGCACCGTGAAATCGCTCAGGATCTTGAGATGGTTATGACCCTTTTCCCAATTCTGAAAGAACGCAGTTATCAGGCAGCCGGGACACTTTCGGGGGGTGAACAGCAAATGCTGGCCATTGGAAGGGCACTCATGGCAAAACCAAAGCTTTTACTACTGGATGAACCTTCCATGGGCCTTGCCCCTTTATTGGTGGACAGAATTCTGCAAACCCTTGTGCAGCTGAGAGAGAACGGAATTACCATCTTGCTGGTAGAACAAAATGCTCAGGCTGCACTGAAAATCGCCGACCGTGGCTATGTTTTGGAAACAGGCCGTGTGGTTCTCCAGGGATCCGCCCAGGACCTTCTGGCGGACGATGAAGTCAAACGGGCTTATTTAGGCAAGGATTATGGTGAATTTTATGAGGGGAGGGCCTGAACCTATGGATTATCCGGAATCCGAACAAAGGCGTCAACTGCAACTGGAACGTCTGCAAAGCACTTTAAACAGAGCTTTTCGAAGTGTTCCTTTTCATCAGAACCGGTTTCATGAGTTCGGCATGGATGCTTTCCAGGTGGAAACCCTGTCGGATCTTTCCAAACTGCCATTCATGGAAAGAAAAGATTTAGGGGAACATTACCCTTACGGTCTTTTTGCCGTACCCCTCAGGGATATTGTTCGTATTCATACTGCACCCGGAACCAATCTCAATCCCACAGTCACCGGCTATACCAAACAGGACCTGAATGTATGGCGGGAAATGGTTTCCCGGGCGCTGTCCATATCCGGAGTCACGGCCATGGATATTTTGCAGATCACTTTCGACCCGGGCCTTGCCAATTGGGGAAGAGATTACAAAGATGGTGCCGAAGCTCTTGAAGCCAGTGTCATTCCCAACACTCCCCTTTCTTTGGAAAAGCAGTTGATGGTCCTTCGTGACTACAAAACCACAGTGCTGGTTACAACCCCATCCTCAGCCTCCCAACTGGCCAGCTACATGTTTCGCTCGGAATTCAATCCGACAGGTTTGAATTTAAAAACTCTCATTTTGGTTGGAGATGCCATTGAGAATCCATTCAGAGCATTTCTTGAAGACAGACTCCATGTCACGGTCTGGCTCCATTACGGTCTCAGCGAAGTACCCGGACCGGCAATGGCTTTCGAATGCGAAAATCATGAGGGCCTCCATGTGAGTGAAGATTATTTTTTCCCTGAAATCATCAATCCCCAAAGTGGAGAAATTCTTGCTTTGGGAAACAGCGGAGAACTAGTATTTACTTCATTGAGTACCCGGGCCTTTCCCTTGATCCGCTTCAGGACGGGGGACAAGGCCAGGCTCATTGCTGAGCCTTGTTCATGCGGATGCCCTTTTGTGCGCATAGAATGGGCAGGAGAAAGAACCGATCAACTCATAACCATCAACGGTGTCAAATTGCGTCAGGCTCAAATTCTCCGGAATCTGGAAAAAGCGCTGGGTTTTATTCCGGATAAATGCCACATAAATAAACAACAGCATTCATATCTGGATAAATACGGGGCACGTAGCTATCTGGAAGTCTCACTGCTTATGAATGAGAAGCTGTTTTCCGATGAAATCAAAATGCTTCAAAAGCTTATAAATACAGCGGAGGAAAAACTTCATGAAAATATAGGGGTACCTGTAAAAATCAAACTTAAAGAACTGGGAACCTTCTCCGATGAAATTCAGTGAAGGGTTGCTTCAGTAACTTCCCAACAGGTTACACTCTTTTCATTTTCGCAAACCTGAAAAAAAATCTTTTATTTTTCTCAGTAGTGGTTTCCGAATACGAACTTTCAGATACAAATCGCCGGGATCTCCACCACCCTTTCCCTCTTCACCCATTGTTGACAACCTGATGCGCTGTCCATCGTGAACCCCCGGCGGTATTTTCACCAGCAGCTTCTTGGATTTGCGACTGTGAAAATAGGCATATGGTCCACCCTTTTCGGCCAACTCCGGGGAAATGTCGATAGAGTCATGGATATCTGCACCATCCTGAGGAATTTCCACACCGGTTAGCTTCTTGAACACATAATTTGACAATCTGCCCTTGCCCGGCTGGCGGCGACCCGGAACCTGTTTATCTTTTGATTTTTCGGAACCAAAGGGACCGGTGAAAACAAAACCCTTGATAAATACCCCGGGTTGCTTATACTCATATTTTCGATAGCCGGGACCGTAAAATTCTCTGAAGATTTGATCATGCCCCCTTAAATTAAAGGCTTTGGTCAATTCCTCAAAAACACGAAAAATATCCGAACCACTGAAAATATCCCTTTCAGAATAGGAATGTCTGAATTGTGAATAAGCACCTGAGCCAAAACGTTCCCTGAAATTGTCATACTCTTTCCTTTTGGATGGGTTGGACAATACGGCATAGGCTTCATTGACCAGCTTCATTTTCTCGACCTTTTCAGGGTTGTCTTTATTGAGGTCCGGATGATATTTCAGGGCCAAATCACGATAGGCTTCCTTGATGGTTTTTGTGTCGGCATCTTTATCAACACCCAGTATTTTATAGTAATCCTTTTGTTCCATTAACTTTTATCAATCCTTAGAGACTAATCCAACATTTCAAGAGCATCTGTCTTTTTTATAAAGACCAGGGCATTATATCGTTCTGGCAAGACAGTCGGCACATAATTGCCCCTTTCGTTTTCCGGGCTGTAGACGACACCGATTGCTCTGTGTCCTACAACCTGCATTATTTTGTCCTCCTGGTTATATTTTTCTGAAAATAAAATATAAAAACGATCGTATTCGATATCAGATAATTTACTCTCGAGGCTCGATGGAATGCCTTGAGGAATTGCCATTGTTTCCACCTGAGATCCCCAGCTTCTTCCCGCAAGGACTTTTCCTGAGTTCGTTGCAAACCCGGCAATAAAAACCGCGTCCCTTCCCAAACCTTCCCTTGCAAGCCTGCCAATATTCAACATCCCCCTTGGATCCATGGAAGTTGCCCTTGAATCTCCCACATGTGTGTTATGGGCCCAGACAATACCCCTGGAGTTATTTCCATAAAAATCAAGAAGCCTGGTAACTGATGTATAAAAATGATTGGCTCTGCTGTTCCATGAATCAGGGCCGCGAGCCACGGCTAGTCTGTAAAAATTTTCGGCATTTTTAACCACCAGTGCATTCTGAAAAGCATCGAAATATTGTTTTTCGTTTTTTTGAGACAAATAATCTTTGTTGTTTTTGAGTATTTCTACAATATCCTTTAATTGGCTATCGCATGAAGCATGTCCTCTATGAACTGCTCTGGCATAGCTCCACTCATCTTTTCCAAAAAATGTAAAACACTCAGCTTTTGATTTTATGTTTTCATACTCTTTTGACAGATTTTTCCTTACATACTCCAAAAGCCTGTCCATTGCATCCCAATGTCCGTAAACGTCTATACCATAAAATCCAACCATCTCTTCAATATCTTTACCCGAATTGTATTCTTTTAACCATTGGACAAATTCTGCCGTCTCTTTGTTCGACCACATCCAGACGGGCCACCTGTCAAATGATTTCATTATGTCTTCGACCCCCTTTTCACTATCAGGATAAAGCCCTTTGACATAAAGATTCAACCTATAAATGGCCGTCCAGTCTCCTTCCACAGCAACAAAAGAAAAACTTTTTTTCTTGATCAGTTTTTTAGATATTTCTGCCCTCATGGTATAATATTGAGAAGTACCGTGCGTTGACTCACCAAGAAGAACAAGTCTCTCATCTTTAATATTATCAACCAGATAACCGACATCAGTATAATCAGAAAATTCCACAGCCTTTTTTTCTAAAACTTTCGTATATTCACGAGCCTTAACGGTTCTGTTAAACCCTATTGTTAAAAACATTGTAATTATTAAAACAGTAAAAACAACAAGCTTTTTGGTTTTCATAATGTTTTACCCCCCAGCAAACCGGCAGACTGCACTCAAATTGTTTTTTGTCGTGACTCTTTTATGATATTTGTACTTTATGCCAAATATCGTGTCAATATAATCATCCGTTTCAACCAGGGAAATAAAA
>SL_3KL_010_SEDDRAFT_10003795_pt1 | contig 13709 bp, 7 predicted proteins | sample SodLakKL_010_SED_2_FD_10381 | JGI IMG/M metagenome (IMG submission 10381)
TCAGGGCACTTACATCGCCGTAACCCATATCATCGGCAAAGATGAAAACAATATTGGGTTTGGAAACTATATCATTTTCGCCATCAGATGCAGTTGAACATTGAATCCCTGCGAATCCAATGACAAACAGACTTTCTATCATAACCAATTTGGAATTGAATATTTTCATTTTCAATATATTTTTTGATGATAATTATTCATTTTCACTGTTTCTACCTTATCTAACTCATCAAACCTGGAAAGTGTGTCATCATCTTCTTCTGGCCATGTGTTCGAGATAAGATTTCAGAAATTTATCATTCAACTCATCACTGTCTCCATAATATTCGCGCAATGAGTCCAGTTTTCCATGCATCATTTCCTGAACACCTCCATAAGCCGGGTCATCATAAACATTTCTCATTTCCATGGGGTCTGTTTCAAGGTCATACATTTCCCACTCATCGATATCATAGTAAAAATGCATCAGCTTGTACCTTTCGGTGGCCACACCGTAATGCCGTTTGACCATATGCACCGATGGATATTCATAATAGGTATAATAGACCGCATCACGCCACTGGTCTGTTTCCCCTGCAACCAGCTTTCGGAATGATTCTCCCTGCATTTCTTCCGGAGCTTCAATTCCCACGTAATCCAGGAAGGTTGGCGCAAAATCAAGGTTCTGCACCAGCTTGTCAATTTTAGTACCCGGCATGATTTCTTTGGGGTAACGAATCAGCAGTGGCGTTCGAAAGGATTCTTCATACATGAATCGTTTGTCGAACCATCCGTGTTCGCCCAGGTAAAAGCCCTGATCGGAGGTATAGACTACAATAGTATTTTCAGCCAGTCCGGCTTTATCAAGGTAATCAAGCACCTGGCCAACACCTTCATCAATTCCGGCAATGGTTCCCAGGTAATCCTGCATATAGCGCTGGTACCTCCATCTCATGAGGTCTTCTTCACTCATATTTGGATATTGTTTTTTGAATTCCTCGTTAATCGGACCGTAAACTTCATCCCAGGCCGCTTTTTGTTCTTCATTGTATCTTCCAATGGTACGTTCAAAAGCTTGTAAGTCCCAGCTTTCATTAAATGGGTTAAGGATAGTGGGGTCAATTCCAAGCTCTTCCATTGTCTCGGGATAAAGTTTGGAATCACCAGCCCAGTTCATGTGTTTCAGGATATTCATTTCTGCCGTTTTTGCAGCAGTACCACGACCTTCATAGTCATCGAAAAGGTTGGCAGGTTCTCTGAATGTCTTTTGTGTAAATTCACGGTAGTGACGTTCAGCGGGCTCCCATTCACGGTGAGGTGCCTTATGATGATACAATAAAGCAAACGGTTTATCTGCATCGCGTTTGTTTTTAAGCCAGTCGAGGGTAGTTTCTGTGATGATATCAGATACATACCCTTCTATTTGAACTCTTTCTCCTTCTATAAGGAAATCGGGGTTGTAATAATGTCCCTGACCGGGCAAAACCATTGAAAAATCGAATCCCTGCGGGATACCGTCCAGATGAATTTTTCCAATCATTGCCGTTTGATAACCATTGGCCTGCATAAGTTTTGGAAAATTGGGCTGTTCCCAGTCAAAAGGCATGTGATTGTCGACTTTCCCATTCATGAAGCTGTGTTTTCCGGTCAGCATCACGGCACGACTTGGAGCACAAATGGAGTTGGTTACTGTAGCACGGGTAAAAATAGCCCCTTCATTTGCCAGCCTGTCAATATTAGGTGTTTGAATCAACTCATTACTATAGGCACTAATGGCTTGATAAGCATGGTCGTCGGCCATAATAAAAACGATATTAGGCCGTTTGGTTTCCTCTGGTTCAGATGAGCAACCAAGCATTGCAGCGCCTGGTATTAAAAGGGCAATACTTTTAACTAAACTTGTATTCATGATGTTTTTTTTAGAAATTATTATAATTCTGATAAAATTAAACCCATAATCTAAAAAAGTAAAGTTAATCCCCTACAGGGTTTTAAGAAATCATACCAGATATTTAATCCTTCAATACTTTATCAGGCAAAAAATGTCTGCTTCAATTATTACCGCGTAGCGGTTTAAGTATTGTAGAAAAAGATAGTATCACCGACGACCTTTTACCGCGTAGCGGTTACACCCAAAAGTCTTAATGTTTCAAAGCAGAACTAATCAATGAGCAAATAAATGCTGGCACCCATATACTTACTTTTTTTTCTCAATAGCTTCTCTAACAAGATCAAGATATCGCATCCCATATCCCTCGTATTCCAAACCGTAGGTATAAACGCCTTCACCACTTATATCCTGACTCGTGGGTGGAGCAACTACAACGGGCTCTATATTAGTGTCTTCGTGCCATTCATTCCATGAATTAATCATAAATAAATTCCTGATATCCGGGTCAGTCAATTTCAGTGCACCCTCTAAATTTGCTTTAAACAAGGAGCCGAATTCGTCGTTCTCCGAAAGTTTTCTGGAAAGGGGCTGATGATCTGCCTCCAATCTAACACCACGGTCGTTATAACCAGGAGAAACGGCCGGTATAAATTTAGCACCACGCTCTTCGGCCAAAGTCTTCCATTCTGCCATATTTCCGTAATAGTTATCCACCCCCGCTTGTGTTGCATACAACACATTTCTCCCACCAGAGCTTCCATACACGTCATAGTTGGTTACAGCATCCAGCAAAGCCATTGCTTCTATTAGTCCCTGATTTGTCGCACGGCCAAAGGCATGATCGCCTACAATATATATATCATGACCTAACATTTCTGCTTGTTCTCTCATGATATTTACAGTCTCTTCCAAAATTCCCCGGGTGTGCATAGCACGGGTAAGGTATATGAATAAAACCGGCCGCCCGTCTATTTTAAGATAATTGGGATGATTCCAATAAAAGGTAGCCATGTATTGAATGTCGGATGCAACATTTTCAGTAGTGTTCCATCTGTCATCCGAAATATTTCTATTGGTCAAACGGCTGGTACTCTCATAAAACAAAGCAAAATTTAAATCGTTTATTTTAGGATTCGTCATTACGTGATTCCTCAAAGTGATGTCTTCCGTACGATTTGGTCCCCACCAACTGCAAACCCATAAATTGATCCCCGCATATTCACTCCATTCAAAGTGCTGTTCAATAACACGAGCATCTCTGTCGTTATACTCCCCCAATACGGGCAATTGAGCAGGAACAAGAAATTCTCTCAGGTACTTGCCTCCATGAAAGTTGTTATCTCCATGCCAGGGATAATAATATACTCCCACCAAATCTTTCTCCTCTTCAACTAATACTGAGAAAGAATATTCAACTGAAAATTCACCATCGCTGACTGCAACCTTGATGTCGCAGTTACCAGGTTCGTCAGGAGCCTGCCAGGTAATGGTATGTGTATCCCATCCATCGATAATATTCTCACAACTGCTCGTCCAATTATAAGTAAGAAGTGATCTATCACCATCATAATTGTGAACATTACAAGTAAAAATTATTTCACTCCCAACCGTTGTCTTTTCTATTACAGGAGCAACGGAAAGGCTGACTTCATCGTTCGGAGGTGTAGTGTCATCATCGCAGCTACTTATCCCAATGAACAGCACCAGGGTGAAAAAGTATAAAAAAATATTTTTCATCAGTTTTCTTTTTAATTGATAACTTATTAGTTTGATAAAACGTAGGTTCCGTTTTTTTTATTGAATAATTTTCTTTACTAAAATACCAAATGAACTACAAAATTTCATTAATAAAAGATTAACGGCTTAGTAAGACACTCCCCTAAAATCGTTGATCATCCTTAAGGCAAGTCACTTACATATTGAAAAAAATCTATCATAACTCGTATGTAACAAAAACTTATTGCACCTGCCCGGCTGGACATAATATCTGAAATTACGCATATCTAAGCTGAACGGTTCGGTTAAAGAGTACCAAAGCACTTATCAAAGTCATGCTTTAATAAAAAGACAGAATACTCTTACGCATCATTTAGATTGCTCTGAATAATTTGCAATCATTTATTCTTTAAACTCACCATACGGTCTATTATCAAAAGTGTTTAAACTCCTTATAAGTATTTCTCTCAATTCTTTTGCTTTCTCAGGATTCTTATGGAATAAATTGACCTTCTCTTCCGGGTCGCTTGAGAGATCATACAATTGATCTCTATGGAAGTAGTTTGCATGATGTAATGTTGCATGATAGCCCAGATGACTATTGCGAACGTAATAAGGCTGTTTAAGCTCACGGCCTTGCCAACCATAAAACGAAACGCCTGCTTCTATATTACCGAAAACTTCATGAACAAATAGTTTTAGCAGCAATAAGAAATCAAATATTATCATTATTCTTCGAAGAATTACATACTACCAGGTAATGAATGTTTAAAACAATAAAAAGGGCAGGAGCATATGAAATATCTGTCCTGCCCTAAAATCAAGCTGTCTGTTATCCACCCATTATCATAGATTAAATTACTCTTCCTCTTCTTCTATCTCTATCGGGAAGGTTTCAAATTTCACATCAGTATCAACGAACACCAATGAGTCTACGGCAAAATAAGTGTTTCCCTTATCTTCAAAGGTGTATTCCAAATAAATAGTGCGGCGTTTTTTCTCATTGAAACCTTCAGCCTCAGGATGATCCTTTGAATAATATTTTCCGGTGCCACTTGCAACAACAGTCGATTCGTTTCTTTGACCCACTGTAACGTTATTATTAGCTTTATCGAAGGTTAACAGCAGGCTGTATTGTTCATTTCTAAAAGCTTCCTTGAATCCCCCCGCTGACGAAATATAATTCTCAGTCAGAGATTTGGTAGTCAATTTAGTTCTTTCATTGTTGGTAAGAAAACGTGCCGAGTAGGTAGTAGTGTCTTGTTTTTCACCTTCTGAATCAAGAAGATACCTTGCTCCTCTCAGAAAATAAACCCCATGTGTCTCGTTAATATATTTTACTCCAAACAACACATAATCTTTGGGTTGTATGTCCCAGTGATCACTAACCCTTGGGTCGTGAAAGTCAAAAGTAGGATTAGGAAGCCCGGAAAGAACAGAGTCTGCATCTGCATCAGTAATGCGCAGGGGAATAACATATTTCAACCCGGTAGTCAGGGGATCTTCAAAAAATTTATCCGTTAAATCAACTCTTAAACTCCCGAAAAAACTTCCCGCAGGAATGGTCATTTTATCAAACGTAGCATTGTAATAATCAGCAGGTAATAACTCAACATTTTTAAGGTTGGCTGCTAACTCAGGCGCAAATTCAACAAAAACATCCCTGTCTCTTCTGTTTACATACATCCCGCCAATGGATGCACCAATGCTAAAAGCATGCTCCCGATCAATTGTATTATCCCCAATTACTTCATTTCCCAAAATAATTGTTCTGAGCGGACTCTGATAAGGAAAATACACGGCCTGAAAATCATAGTCTTCAAATTCTATATCCTGATTTGTACAGCCAACACCAAGAGCTACGATACCTATTAAAAACAATATTTTTTTCATATTACTGTATTATTTAATTTTTATAATTTAATATCCAGGAGACTGTTGAGGCAGAAATTTTGCTGACTAAGCAGTCTGGCATAAACTAGTCCCATCCCTCATTTTGTATAAGATCATATTTTAAAGTCTCGAAATAATCAATAGGTCCATAAATCTGATGATCGAAGTAGTTACGGTCTTCTACTTTCACATAAGTGTATGTACTTCCATCAGCTGATATTCTTACCCCACTAACGGGCTTTTTCATTTCTTCTGTCATTTTCCAGCGACGCAAATCCCAAAAACGCTCTTCCTCAAAACACATTTCAATTCTACGCTCATTACGAATGAGATCGGTCATTTGAGCTTGATTGAGCCCGTCCACGTATTGGGATGAAGTTATACCTGCTCTCTGTCGGATCGCGTTAATAACCCCACGGGCTGTATAACCACCAATATCGCCATCAGGTCCAACAGCTTCATTGGCGGCTTCGGCAAACATAAGAAGGACATCGGTATAGCGTGCATAAGTGTAATACTGCAAACCTACCGCATTAACAGTAGGATCCAGGTTTACATTATTAACATCCATAAACTTTCTCAAATAATAACCTGTATGAGAGGCTGAAGNTCTGTCGCTACCCAGAGCATCAGGACTTCCGGCTCTAGTGTTGATCGTAACCGTATTGCCGCCCACCGTAAACTGAGCTCCGTCATATAAGATGAACGCACTTAAACGTGGATCTCTGCCTGAATATGGGTCGCTTGATTCAATTTTGCTTAAAGGTGTGGGCGTTCCGTCTGCCATGGGAAAAGCATTTACCAGCTCCTGCGTGGGATTCGTTCTACCACTGCCAAAAAGAGATGGTGGATAATTGTTCCCTTCCCAGGAATTACCATCCACTCCACGGGTGCTCCATATTACCTCCGGATGTGTATTCTTTGCATTGCGTACATCCGGATTATTATAAAAATTAATCTTGCCTCCGGGAACATTAGCTAACCCATTGTTGGCATCCATCAATTCGGCAGCAGCCTCAGCGGCCATACGATAGGTATATGTTCCGTCAGAATATGCCGGACTAGCAGCGTATAGTAGTGTTTTCGCTTTTATAAACCGGGCAACCATCCCGTTAATTCGGTTGGTGTTTCTATCACCAATAGCTTGATTTACGTGGTTAATGTATGCTTGTTCTTCAGGAGTTTCTGCCTGTAAATTAACCCATCTGTCCGGTAACAACTCAATGGCCTTTTCGCAATCATCGATGATGAATTCAACGAGATCGTTAAAAGAAGAGCGAGGAATCTGGTACTCTGAAGGATCATTTGGTGACAGGACCTTGTCCACTATTGGAACACCAAGCATTTCACCATTGACTCCCCTGCCTGCATGTGCCTGCAGCAAATGAAAATAGTACCATCCACGCAAAGCATAAGCCTCTCCATTCAATTTTGCAGCCAGTAGTGAGCTGGTTACTTCATTTTTCCAATACCACTCAATGTCCTGCATCTCTTCCAGAAAAGTATTAATATACAATATTCCTTCATAGGATCTGTTCCATGTGCCAAAAGGATTGGTCCGTGATGTCCATCCACCATTAACAGCAGTTTTTATGCCACTTCCCGGATCATTAATAACAGCTTCGTCGCTGGCATAAGCCAGGGCGAAGGTTGCATGGTTAGAAGGAATATTTCGGTAACCATTTATTAATATACCTTCCGCCCAGGCAACATTGCCTTTTATGATTTCCATATCATAAGTATTATCATTTTCGGGCTCTAATATCCCTATATCATCACAAGAATTGAAGCTGCCGAGAAGAATAATATTGATTAATATAAAATATCCTAGTTTTTTCATTTCTATATTAAGTTAAAAGATTTAAAAAGAGGTTACAATACCTATTGAAAAGGCTCTGGTTCTCGGGGCTCCCCCGATATTAACCTCGCTATACCTGGTATTTTTTCCAATCACCAGTGCGTTATCAGCCCTGATATATATCCGTGCATCATCGAGAAACGGTAAAGCATTGGTTCCGCCAAAATTATATGTAAGCTGCATAGTTGGTATGACAAAATTGTTGTCATTATACAACCAATAATCGGAATTGCGATTATTATTACTCACATTGCCTGTGGATAAACGCGGATGCAGGGCATTCACATCTTTGTTATCGGGGCCGTATGCTTCATTTGCCATTTCAGAGTATTTTACATTCCCGTAAACCCGGAAATAGCTACCTGACCTGTATTGAGAACGGCCAGCCTCACCAACTCCAAGGACATAAAAATTAAATTTCCTGAAATTAATATCCAAATAAAAACTGTACTGAGTACGCAACCCTTGACCAATTATACGTATGTCTCTCTCATCAATTATACCATCTCCATTTTGATCCAAATACTTGATATCCCCAGGCTGAACACTTCCAAAAGATGGTATGGGTAATCCATCGCGAAGGGTTCCATCAGGATTAAAATCATCTTCGCTGTAAAGACCATCAGATAGCAATCCCCACCTTGCGTCGGTAGCGGTGCCTTCCCTTAAAAGAGCTCTATCTAACCCTTCATAAAAAGGTTCTTCTCTTTGGGTTATTTTGGGAGAAGTATACAATAAGTTACTACCCGCGATTATCGAAAAATCAGTACCGAGTTCAAACCTGTAATTTAATCCCAGTTCAATCCCCTGCATTTGATCGCTGTTGTAGTTTTCGAATACCAATTGATTATATCCAAGTATTTGGGGAGAACGGTTGTTCATCTGTGTTACATTATCTAAAGATTCGCTGTTAAAATAGCCCAACTTAACATTCATGCCTCTGTTAAGAAGTGTCGCATCCAACCCAACCGTGAAATCTCTTCTTTTTTGTAATGTAATGCTGTTGGGTGCAGATGCATAATTGGTTGCACTGTTATTTGATACTCCTTCGTTGTAAACAAAGCCTCCACCCCGCGTAAAGGTTCTTTTATATAAATAGTAATCGCCCCAGTTATCGTTTTTCGAGATACCGTAAGAAGCCCGAAGTTTCAGGTAATCGAACAAAGCGTTATCGGAAAGAAAACTTTCCTCTGTTAATATCCATCCTAACCCAACAGAAGGGGCTGGCTCAATACGCTTGCCTTCTTCCAGCTTCCTGCTCCCTATCCCCATCAATGACACTTCGGCTACATATCTGTTTAAATACATATAATTTGTAGAAATTCCGGCATGAAATATCTGGTCTTTTTGAAGCTCGCCGGGAAAGACTAACATGTCATTATATAATAATGCCGTTGTTGAGATGTCATGATCTCCGAAAGAACGAGCATAATTTAATGTTCCATAATAAGATGTTTGCCGGAAAAAGTCAGAGTTATTATTATTGACATGATACCTGTTTGCTTCTACATCCTGAGAATGTCTTATAACATCGTAAACCCTTCCAAAACCATCAAATAAAGGTTCGTAAACTGCAAAGGATGGATCTTGCGAGGAAAAGAGGGAATTGTAAAAATTCATGCCTGCATATGCCCTGGCCGAAAGCCCTTCGGTAATAAAGCTCAGGTCTAAATTGAGAACACTTGAAAATTGCACATTTCGCCTCATCAGCCTTTGATTCCCATTTCGTGTCAGCCCTCCATAAACATTGTTTAAATATGAAGAATTACCTCCCAGTAACTGCCCATCAACAAGCCTTGCTTGTGAAAGAATTTCATCGCGCAAAGTTTCATCTTCTATTATATTTGGGTCCCACAGAACAGGATAATTATGCGGTAGTTCATTTGAAAAGGTATTCCAGTAATTGCCGCCCCTGGGCCGTTCGTTAAAAGAGAGGATTGCAGCTGCATCTACCCCGACTTCCATGTATTTGTTAAGGTTAAAATCTACATTACCCCTGAAATTCAAACGATCGGTAACATCACCCTGGGGTGTATTCAGCCATCCACCATTCCTGGTCCATTCAGTATTCATGTAATAACGTGCATTTTGATCTCCGCCCATTGCATCAAAAAATACATTCATACGAGAGGCGTAATCATTTAAGTACCTGTCACTGAAAAAATCGTTGTCAGGATAACGGGCAGGATTTACCCCCAGGCGTGTTGAATCTATTAACGCCTGGCTAAAGGTAAAAGAAGCAGGATCCACGCCGTCGTTAAATTGGGCCTCATTGTATTTTTCCATGAAACTCGCGGCATCAAGATACTGGGGCAGGGCCCTTGGAGTAAATGCATTGAACTCACCCCTAACCCGGAATTTATGCTCTCCCGCCTTACCGCGCAAGGTATTAACAAGGATTACACCATTATCGCCGTGGGCCCCGTACATTGCTTTCGACATAGCGTCTTTGAGTACAACGATGGATTCAATCTCATCTAAACTTAAGCTATTAAAGTAAAAATTATCCCTGCGGATCCCGTCTACTAGAATAACAGCTCCCCCGGTACCCCAGGTATTAACGTTACCAAACACACCAGGAATTTTACCGTTGATAGCGCTTCCTATCCCGATCCCCTGGTCTCTTTGCAGTTCTTTTTGTACATCAATATACTCAACAGAACCTGTAACTCTATTTAACGCCAGGCTATCAAAAACAAGGTTTACCTTATCTTCGATCCGATCCAACTTTATTAATGAGTTGGTATTCACATCATCATTAATCTGATTCTGTGAATATAATATCTGTGATACTGAGATCAGCATCATTAGACAGACATATTTCATAATTAGCTCTATTTTCTTCATAATGATATTTATAAGTTCGGTTAAAGTTATTACCATCCCGGATTTTGGGGCCAATCAGTGGTAAATCGTGTCATGCTGGTTGCAAACGGCATCCAATGGTGTTGTTCTTTGAAAACGTACGATTGCTGATCAATTCGCCTGAAATTAACAAGATTACCATTTTCCTCATCAAAAAGCATAGCCTGGAGATCTTGTCCATCCTTAACCTGCCCCCTTTTCCATCGCCTGATGTCAAACCAATATACCCCTTCGTAAGCAAGCTCTACAGCTCGTTCATTGCGGTATAGCTTTCTAAAAGCAGGATCCTCATCCAGTTCACAACTTCTGGGTTGCGTATAATTCTCATAATATTGGAGTGTAGATGCTACATCCGGTTGACCCGCGCGCGCTCTAACGATATTTACCGCATCTGCAGCACTGAGTTGCAGGCCTGCAGGAACTGCAGTATAACTTCCGGTACTTTCAAAAACAGCCTCAGCATAGGTCAGATAGATATCAGCCATGCGCAAAAACGGTGTTACATAAGAGGCTTGTCCTGCGTTATTCCTGGTAACGTTGTCCTCATCAAACTTTCTTATGACATTGGTGTTCAAACCCTGACCCGCAACTAAAGCCGAGCCTGCCATATTAACAGTCATATCATCCACTCGATCACCATGTACATAAAAAGTAAACTTAAAGCGCCTGTCTCTGTTTACCCATCTTTTGTCATCATCAGTATCATATTCCGGGAGATAACGACTACCATCATTCATCTCAAATTTATCCACATACACTTGAGAACCCTGCGCCCCGTTTTGACCCTGAATTGGCTGGTAACTAAAATTCCTTGCTTCAGAGTGCCTTACATTTGCTGGCCCAAAAATGGCGGTATTCTTACTAAACAACACCTCGTCAGTGCCGGGCTGGGTACCATCAAAAGTGGCGAATACCTGCCGGAAACTTTCCCATGGAGTGAGTCCGTGCTCATTGTTTTGAGGCATTCCTGCCGGCTGTCTTCCCACGATGCTTCTCATTACTTCAATAACTTCCTGGCATGCTTTTGCAGACCTTAGGAGCAATTCATTGTCATATTCTGCATTTCCTGTAGCATCTTCATTAAATAAGGGGCTCGCGGAGAACTGGAGCGCTTTTGCTTTGAAGCCAAGGGCAGCCTGTTTGGTAGGTCGCCCCCAGTTAATGTTTGGTGAAGGCCAGACACTGGGCAATAACTCTGCTGCCGCTTCAAAATCCTCAACTGCTCTTTCCATAACAGCCTGGGTATTCCTATAGGTTCTCCCGTCTTTCTCATACGACCAGAAACGTTTCATGTTTTGCTCCTCTTCAGCCGAATAAACTCTGTCAATATAAGGAATAGACCCAAATGCCCTTGAAAATTCGTAATGTAAGAAACCACGGTGAAAAAGCGCCTGCCCTTTTAACCAGTCACGCTGACTAGCAGTAGCGTTTCTTAGAATATCTGTTTCTAATTTCTCCAGAGACATGTTGGCAATGCGCAAACTCTCCCATATATATTGATAAAATCCTCCGGCAAAGTTAAGTTCAGCTGTCGCCCAAATACCCCGGTTGTTTAATAAATACCAATAGTTGCCAAGATTGGCGTTATATACACTTTGCCCGGTTGGAGACATAGCCTCACCTCCAAGTGCAGTTGTTACCCGTGCACCGTGTCTGTTATAATCATGCAAATTTTTAAGCAACTTATCCTGGAATCCCTGAAAACTATTGTAGGATCCAAATATTTCATCTTCAGAAATAGCCGCTTCAGGAGGAATGTTCAGATAATCCTCACAACCGGATAACAATAGAAATCCGAAAAGCAGAAAAACTATTTTACTTAAATATCGTTTCATATTATTATGATGTTTATAAGTGAATATTAAAATTGAACATTTACCCCAAGATTTAACTGTCTGGTGGTCGGGTAGTTTTTATCATCGCCCGACATTCCTACACCATCGTTTGGCATCTGTGTCCATAAAAACAAGTTTCTTCCATTCACGTAAAGTGTTAGATTTTTAATTTGCAAAGACGATGTCCAATTCTCAGGTAAAGTATAAGATAACTGGGTAGACTGTAAACGGAAGAAGGAGCCATCAAACAGTGGGAATTGACCCCTTGGGAAATAACTTTTTGCAGAGGCTGACAAAGCCGGATAACTAGGATTGCCACTGCTATATTCCGGGCTCCAGGTTTGGTCTATGATAAATTTAGGAACATACAGGTTGTCGTTATAGAAAATCTGTTGATTAATCCGGCGCGTTGCATTATAAGCCCCCACGAATCTGAAGGAAAAGCCAATTCCTTTATAATTGATTCCCCCGGCTATCGAGTAATTATTTTGAGGATAAGAAGGGTAACCGAAAGGAACATTATCATCAGTGGAGTTATATCTACCATCAGAGTTATAATCAAGCATTATCATATCACCAGGCATCAGCTGCTGATTTGAAGCCTCATTAGCAGCTCCGGTTATACTATACAAATCATCCCAGCTTTCTATAAAGCCAACCCCGATTCCGGATTGCGTCTGACCAACAGGTTTTCCTTCTGGTCTTTGATGTATGGGAGTCAATTCAGTAGATTCTCTATATACGACTTCGCTCCTTGCCACCGACCAGAAAGAGGTTATCCAATAATCAAATACATTTCTGTGGGAATTGCGAAAAGTCATTTCTACTTCAGCTCCCCTTGATTTAGCTTCTCCAACATTAGCAGGAGGTACTGGTTTCCCAAATATCGGAGGCACTGTATGTTGCCTTACATCAGAACCCAGTAACATATCGGTTCTGACTTCATTAAATAAATCGATTGCAAAGCCGAGTCTGTTTCTGAAAATACCAATGTCAAATCCAAGGTTTTGTTTGGTTGCTTTTTCCCAACGCAAAAAGGGATTTCCGGGGGCTCCCTCATTATATCTGGGATATTCCTCGTATGTATTAGGCCATCCATAATAACCTTCCTCTAAACGCAGAAAGTTATATGTATCCCAAATAGTCAGATAAGGCCATGTGCCTCCGGTAGCTACCCTGTCATTACCAACCACACCGTAAGAGTATCTTGCTTTAAACCTGTCGAGCCAATCCCCCAGATTATCCTTTATAAAACTTTCTTCACTTAACATCCAGCCAACACCCACAGAAGGGAATAAATCGAATCGAAATTCAGGTCCAAATTTTTCGGAACCATTATATGCCGCGTTCACTTCTATCATATAACGTGCAGCGTAGTCGTAAGTAACACGTCCAACCCAGTCTTCACGCTTGCCCGGCCAGTTGCTGCCTCTTTCAAACTCGCGGCGGCTAAACATGGCCATAGCACCTACATTGTGAAAATTACTAAAAGTCCTTGCATAATCCAACTTCATTTCATAATAAAGTGCGCGTTCTGAATTATTTACAAACACTTGTTCTCCCCTGTACTCAAGAGGTAATGGCGCCCAACCAAACCCGTGATTTGATGCCGTTGGTTCTTGCCAGAAAGTCCAGGCGTCCATATCGGCGGGTTCGCCGTTTAGCATGTATG
>SL_3KL_010_SEDDRAFT_10003796_pt1 | contig 13709 bp, 13 predicted proteins | sample SodLakKL_010_SED_2_FD_10381 | JGI IMG/M metagenome (IMG submission 10381)
ACCCGGCAGCGCTGCCGCTGGCCGTGGCTGCGGCCACGGCCGTGCACCAGCTCGGACTGCCCGAAGGCCGCATCCCCCTGGCCCAGGCGACCGCTTACCTGGCCTGTGCGCCCAAGAGCAACGCCGCGTACCTGGCGATTAACCGGGCCCAGGCAGAAGTAAGAACCAGCCTGGATCAGAGGGTCCCGGCACATTTACGCGATGCCAGCTACCCCGGGGCGAAAAAAATGGGGCACGGTAAAGGGTACCTCTATCCCCATGATTATCCCGGACACTTCATCCTCCAGCGCTATCTGCCCGAAAATATTGCCCAAAAGGTTTTCTACGAGCCCACGGACCAGGGAGGGGAAAAACGCCTCCAGAAGCGTCTGCAGCGCTGGAGATCCTTTTTCGATGAGAAAGGGTAAGAGCCAGGTGAATTCCTATAAAACGATCCTGAAGTTTCAGCAAACCAAAATCGCCGTGGGCGCCTGCCGCTTTTTCGCCTCCCTTGCTCCCTGCTCCTCGGAAAGAGCAGCCCGCCAGTTCCTGGAACAGGTGAAAGCCGCGCTTCCCGGGGCCAGGCACCACGCTATTGCCTTGCGGGTTGGCCAGGGGGACCGGGTTTTGAGCCGCTGCGATGATGCGGGAGAACCTGCGGGCACAGCAGGCCCCCCCATGCTGGCCGTCCTGGAGAAGCATGACCTGACCGATCTCGTGCTGGTGGGCAGCCGTTATTTCGGTGGGGTGAAGCTGGGGATCGGCGGGCTCATCCGGGCTTACCGGGCGTGTGCTGAAGCCGGTGTTGCGGAAGCCACCATCACCACGAGAGAAATCATGCAGCAAATTTCCCTGGTTGTTCCTTATGATTTCCTGGGAGCCGTGGTCCGCGAACTGGAATCTGCAGGAGGAGCAGCGAAGCATTTTTTGTACGAACAGGAAGTCACCCTGGAAATCCTCATTTCCCGGCATAAGCTGGATGATTTCTTGCAAAGGGTCCAATCCGTAACAAAAGGTCAGGCCAGGGCCTCGATTGGCAGGGCACAAAGTAACGGGAACGAAAAGTGAGAAAACCTGTCAAATAAGGTTCAGCCGAAAACGATCTTTCAGCTTCCTCCTTTACCGCAGCAAACGCGGGATTTAAGGGAAGAAACAAGAGCCCACTACTCCTCGTCCAGATGCGTGGAACGGCCCGAACGAGTGCCGTCAGAAAAAATGGGAAAGACTGGTAATGGGTATTGATGAGCAGGGAGGTATTTATCCATGGTAGGACTCCTGAATTTTCACAACGCTCCGCCTGGGTCAAGGGTTTTAATCGCCATGAGCGGTGGGGTGGACAGCGCCGTTGCAGCCTTGCTGCTCAAAGAAAAAGGGTATCAGCCGGTGGGTGTTACCATGCGCCTCTGGGTCGACCCCCGCGCAGAACAAGAAGCCAGGGATACGGCTCAGGGCTGCTGTTCCCTGGAAGCGGTGCAAGAAGCCCGGTCCGTGGCCCGGGATCTCGGTATACCCCATTATATCTTGAACATGCAGGACGTCTTTTATGAAAAAGTGGTTTGCTACTTTACCCGGGAATACCTGCAGGGCCGGACTCCGAACCCCTGCGTGGTCTGCAACCGAACCTTAAAATTTTCCCGGCTGTTCCAAAAAGCCCGGGAGCTGGAGATGGATTATCTCGCAACCGGGCATTATGCCCGGGTACATTATGACCAGGTAGAAAAGCGTTACAGGCTGCTGCGCGGGGTGGACCCCCAAAAGGATCAGAGTTATACCCTTTACATGCTGGGGCAGCAGCAGCTGCAGCGGATCATGTTCCCCCTGGGAAGCTTGACAAAAAAAGAGGTCCGCGACCTGGCCCGGGAAAAAGGTCTGCGGGTGGCAGACAAGCGGGAAAGCCAGGAAATTTGCTTTCTTCCCGACGATGATTACCGCGGTTTCCTGGAAAGAACATGCCCGGAAGAGATCAAAAGCGGAGCTATCGTGTCAGTCGATGGCGAAATCCTGGGCCGCCATGCCGGGATCCCTTATTACACGGTAGGTCAACGCAAAGGACTGGGAATCAGCTCCTCGCAACCCCTGTATGTGATCGAGGTCAACAGTGAAAATAATACCATTATTGTGGGGCCCGAGGATAAAACATACAGCCGGGGGCTTTGGGTCGAAGATCTGCATTTTGTTTCCGACGTTGCACCTCGCGAGGCGGAAGCGGTCGAAACGAAAATTCGCTATCGTTCCTCCCTGGTGCCGGCGACCCTGCATCCCCCGGAAAATGGGGTTGCCCTTGTGAGGTTTGCCCAGGCGCAAAAAGCGGTCGCACCGGGACAATCTGCTGTTTTTTACCAAGGCGAGGAAGTCATTGGCGGCGGCATCATTGCTTCTGCCATCTGGTGATATTCTTGGGATTTCCTTGTAATTGACAGGTAAATTAATTGCAGATATAATTGGTTTAACGAAAATCAGGAGGCTTCTTCATGAAAAGCAGTGAAATCCGTGATCAATTCTTGCACTTTTTTGAGTCGAGAGACCACCTCGTTTTGCCCAGCTTTTCCCTCGTACCACAGAACGATCCAACCTTGCTGCTGATCGGCGCCGGCATGGCTCCTTTAAAGCCCTATTTTACAGGAGAAAAACTGCCACCTTATCCCAGGGTTGCCACCTGCCAAAAATGCGTGCGGACACCGGACATTGAAAAGGTGGGCATGACTGCCCGGCATGCCACGTTTTTTGAAATGCTGGGGAACTTTTCTTTCGGGGATTATTTCAAAGAAGAAGCCATTGCCTGGAGCTGGGAGCTCATGACGGAAGGATACAAGATTCCCAGCGAGCGGCTCTATATCAGCATTTTTGAGAATGATGACGAAGCCTTTCAAATCTGGCATGAGCAGGTGGGGATCCCGAAAGAGAAAATTTACCGTCTCGGCCGGGAGGATAATTTCTGGGAAATCGGGCAGGGACCCTGCGGCCCTTGTTCAGAAATCTATTATGACCTGGGTCCGGAACTGGGCTGCGGAAAACCGGACTGTGCAGTAGGGTGTGACTGTGACAGGTATCTTGAAGTGTGGAACCTGGTTTTTGCCCAGTTTAATAAAGAGGCAGATGGAAATTATACTACGCTCAAACAAAAAAATATCGATACAGGTGCAGGGCTGGAGCGTTTGGCAGTGGTCCTGCAGGGAGTTTACTCCCTCTTTGAAATTGACACCGTGAAACCCCTGCTCGATTTTTTCGCAGCGAAAGCCGGCCATCCCTACGGGGAAGAGGAGAGAAGAGACCTTTCCCTGCGGATCATTACGGAGCACTTTCGTGGGGTTGCTTTCATGGTTGCCGATGGAGTCATGCCGTCCAATGAAGGCCGAGGGTATGTCCTGCGGCGCATTTTGCGGCGGGCGGTAAGGCACGGCAAATTACACAACATCGAACCGCCTTTTCTCTATGAAGCCCTCCCCCTGCTGAATGACTTGATGGGCGATGTCTACCCTGAACTTAGAAACCGGCATGAACACATCTCCCGGATGATCAAGATTGAAGAGGAGCGCTTCAATGAAACCCTCGTGCAGGGAACAGAACTCTTGAATGAATATATAGAAAAATTGAAAGCCGCCGGTGAGACTGTCCTCAGCGGGGAAACGGCCTTTAAACTCTACGACACGTTCGGATTTCCCGTTGACTTAACGAAAGAAATCCTGGCGGAGCAGCAGCTTTCCATGGATGAAGCCACGTATCAAAAGGAACTTGAGCAGCAAAAAGATCGAGCGCGAGCGGCCGTTCGAGCCCTGGGCCAGTCCAGCAATGCAGCTGCCTTGACATCCCTGGTCAATGGCCTGAAAACGGAATTCGTAGGGTACCAGTCCCTGTCGTCCACGTCGAACCTCCTGGCCGTGATGGCTCCGGACCAGGGGAAGCTGTTGGATCGGGCTGAGGCTAACGCAGCCGGGGAAGAGTATTATTTTATCTTGGACAAAAGTCCTTTTTACGCGGAGAGCGGGGGGCAGATCGGCGACACGGGCGTGATTGAGTCTTCCGCTGGACGATCGACCGTGCGAGATACGTTTTATGGACCGGGTGAAGAGATCGTCCACCGGGTCAGGATTGAAGAGGGTTACTTTGCTCCAGGAGACGAGGTCTTTGCTGCTGTTGACCAAGATCGGCGAGCATCTACGGCCAGGAACCATACGGCTACCCACCTGCTTCATAAGGCCTTACGGGATACCCTGGGCGATCACGTGAACCAGTACGGTTCTTATGTTGCGCCGGATCGCCTGCGTTTCGATTTTACGCATTTTTCCCACCTCACACCGGCAGAGCTTGATGTCATCGCCAAAACGGTTAACGAAGTGGTCATGGAGAATCGAGCTGTTGCCACCTTTTACAGCACCATGGGGGAGGCCCTGGAAAGGGGGGCTACGGCGCTATTTGATGAAAAATACGGAGACCAGGTGCGTATCGTGCAGGTAAATGACTATTCCATGGAACTCTGCGGTGGCACGCATGTTTCCGCTACCGGAGAAATCGGGATCGTGAAAATTATTTCTGAAAGCAGTGTCGGGGCGGGAATGCGCCGGATCGAGGCGTTGAGCGGGATTGGTGCGTTTGAATATCTCAACCGAAAAGAATCCATCGTCGATGATGTATCGTCCCTGCTGAAATGCGATCCCGAGAGTATTCAGACCCGGCTCCAGGAGGTCTTTGACAACCAGAAGAAGCTGCAGCAGAAGCTAAAAAAAATACAAAGCCAGCTGCTGCAAGATAAAATATCGGCGCTGGTGGAGCAAACGGATCGTTCCCTGGGGATTCCGGTATTGAGCGCCCAGGTTGAAGCTGAAAGTATGGATGAATTGCGGGAATACCTGGATCGCGCACGTGACAAAATTGGTAGTGGAGTTGTTTTGCTGGGTGCGGTTAATAACAACAAGGTGATGCTTGCTGCCGCCGTAACCAGGGACCTGGTTGCAAAAGGTTACCATGCGGGTGAGTTGATCCGCGAAACGGCAAAAATCGTCGGCGGCGGTGGTGGTGGGCGACCGGACCTGGCCCAGGCCGGAGGCAAAGATGCGGCGAAGCTGCCTGCAGCTCTCTCCAGCGTATTGGACCAAGTAAAAAAACAGCAGGACCAGGTTTAAAGGTTTTTATCGAATCGTGGGATCGCAAGCGAGCAAGCGGCGCTTATAATTGGAGGGGATTCCCATGCAAAATAATAATAACTTACATCATACCATGAAATTCGATGTCAAGGCCGAGGAAGAAACCAATGAAGCCCGCAATGTGCTCAGCGAGGTTTACGAGGCGTTAAAAGAGAAAGGGTACAATCCCATCAATCAACTGGTTGGTTACCTGCTGTCCGGGGATCCAACCTACATCACCAGCCACAAAAATGCCCGCAGCAACGTCAGGAAACTGGAAAGAGACGAACTGCTCGAAGAAATCGTCCGGGTTTACCTGAAAAAAGAACTCGAGTAGGGATTGCGATGATCGAGCGTGGCTTCTCCGTCCAACTGGGAGCTTCTGGCTTACAAGTTTCCAGGCTTTGCTTTGGCACGTTGCCCATGAGCCCGCTGCAGGCAAACCTCACTCCGGAAGAAGGGGCGGAACTCCTTGTCGAGGCTTTTCACCGGGGAATTAATTTTTGGGATACAGCAGAGTTGTATGTAAATTATCCTCAACTCCAGCTGGCTATTAAAAACCTTCAAGCGATCCCGGTGATTGCCACCAAGACTTATGCTGACTCAAAAGAGAGAGCACGCATCTCCCTGGAAAAGGCTCGTAGAGGGCTGGACCTGGATGTGATACCCATTTTTCTCCTGCACGAACAGGAGTCGGCCCTGACCCTCAAGGGACATGCGGCTGCCCTGGATTTCTTGCTCAATGCCCGGGAAAAAGGGTTCATTCAAGCGGTTGGGATCTCTTCTCATACGATAGCCGCGATCGAGGCGGCTATTGATTTTCAGGATATTGATCTAATTCATCCCTTAATCAATTTCCGGGGCCTCGGCATCAAGGACGGTTCCCTGGAAGGAATGTTAGACGCGGTGGCCCGGGCCGAACAAGCGGGAATGGGTGTTTACGCCATGAAAGTGCTGGGTGGGGGACACCTGATCCGGGATGCTGTTAGAGCGGTCGATTTTGTGCAGCAGCTGGACTTTGTTCACTCCATGGCCATCGGCATGTCTTCCCGGGATGAACTTGATGCAAACCTTGACCTGGCCCAGGGAAGGACCCTCTCACCCTCGCTGCTAGATACCCTGGCCCAAAAGAAACGCACCATCGTGATCGAAGGTTGGTGCAGCGGATGCGGTAGTTGCGTGGAACGCTGCCCACAAGACGCTCTTCATCTTAAGCAGGATGTACAGCGCGTACAGGTAGATCCTTCCCTCTGTATTTTTTGCGGATATTGTGGGGTTTCCTGTCCGGAGTTTTGTATAAAAATATTCTAACTCAGGTGAATCCGATATTGGCTGAGCATAAGCAGGGAAGCGGCAGCGCAACCTGAAAAGGCTTACGAGCCATGTAGTTTTATTTTCGCGAGGAAACGGGGCTGACGGGCAGCGATGAGGATCCTGTGCTTTGATGTAGGGGAAAAGAGAATCGGGGTTGCGGTCAGTGATGAGCTGGGCATCACCGCACAGGGAGTCGAAGTTATCCTCCGTGTTAATTTATCCCGCGATCTCAAGCGTATCAAAGAGCTGGTGGAGAGGTATGAGGCACAAAAAATCGTTCTCGGGTTTCCGGTAAATATGAATGGTACCCTGGGGCAGAAAGCAAAAGAACTGCTGGACTTTAAATTATACCTGGAAAAGAACCTGTCCATACCGCTGGAAACCTGGGATGAGCGCCTGACAACCCGGGCAGCGCAACGAGCTCTGTTGGAAGGGAATGTCCGTCGTGCAGGCCGTAAAAAGGTGGTGGACATGCTGGCGGCCTCGTTAATTTTAGATAATTACCTGCAGTACCAGCGCAGCCGCAACGACAAATCATGAAAGGACTGAGTTACTTGACTGAAAAGGAAGAAATCATTACCCTGGTGGATGAAGAAGGAGAGCAGTTCGATTTTGTTGTCCTGGACTACTTTCAAGTAGATGATTTAAATTACGCGATCCTGTTTCCCCTGGAGAATAATGCTCCCCAGGGAGAACAGGAAGACACTGAAGAAGAAGCTGGTGAGCGGGAAGATCATGATGCAGAGGAAGCCGTAATATTTCGTGTTGTCGAAGGGGACAACGGTGAAACCCTGCTGCACGTGATCGAAGATGAAGAAGAATGGGAGAAGGTGGCAGGTATTGCGTACGAACGTTTACTCTCTACAGATAACAACGAGGAATAAATATCGTGTATGTCCCGGTTTCAATCACCGCCCGGGGAGTGAAGCAAGTGGTATCCAGGCTTAAGAAGCGCCCGGTACTGGTCATATTAACCGTTGCCCTTGTGGTGATCCTTTCCCTGGTCGGTTGGGCAGCATGGCAAATCCAGGCCATGATGAACCTGAAAAGGGATCCAGGTAGCGAAGCACTGCAGGAAATCGTCATCCCGTACAATTCTTCAACGAGGCAAATTGCCGCAATTTTAGAGGAAGAGGAGATCATTCCCAGCGCCTTTGTTTTTCTTCTCTATGTCCGCTATTTCAGCCCTGAACCGGGATTTCAGGCGGGCAGCTACCAGATGGCCCCGGGAACGTCTTTTGAGGACATTATTACCACGCTCCAGGAGGGCGTGATCCTGCAGGAGGGGATTCGTTTCACTGTGCCGGAAGGATATGCCGTGGAACAAATCGCCCGCAGGCTCGATGTCGAAGGCATCGTTACCGCAGAGGCGTTCCTGGAAGCATGCGTACAATATGATGATACAGAAAGGTTTCCCTTTCTCGAGCATATTCCCGGGGAGACCGCTTACAGGCTGGAAGGATACCTCTTCCCGGATACCTACGAGGTTTTCGAAGAAACAACAGCGGAGGAAATCATCGTGATCATGCTGTCGCGCCTGGAAAAGGCCCTGCAAGGTAGTTTTTTCGAGAGGTTGGATGAGATGGAACTCTCTTTACACCAGGTCCTTAGCCTGGCTTCCATCGTCGAGAAAGAAGCCCGGGTGGATGAAGAGCGGCCCCTCATTGCCGCGGTTTTTCACAACCGCCTGGCAAGCGAACGCATGCCTTTCCTGCAGTCGTGCGCAACCGTGCAGTATGCCCTGGGCGAGGTTAAGCCCTTCTTAACCTACCAGGATCTCGAAGTGGATTCCCCTTATAACACGTACCGGCATCCCGGCCTTCCGCCTGGGCCCATTGCCTCACCTGGTTATCACGCCATTGAAGCCACCTTGTTCCCTGCCGAGGTAGATTATCTCTATTTCGTTTACAAGGAAGATGGAAGCGGCACCCATTATTTTAGCCGGACCCTGGAAGAACACAATGAGTATAAAAGAAAAGCCCAGGGGAATCGGAATTAACCCCTGGGCCCGGGTGCCAAAAAAATCCCGGCCGGTAATTTCAGGCGGGTTCTCGCACCAACGAGCATCAGTGCAGCATCGACTCATTTGCCATGACTTTTGTCTCAATAAAATGCTCGATGGAATTGACGTGTTCATCCCTGAAGCCTTGATCCATTTTCAAGCTTAGCGCAGCGTGGAAGCAGCCCCCCTTGGCTTCAATTTTTTTCCTGAGGGTGGCGATAGTTAACTTGTCTCCCATGCTTCCCATGGTCACAAAGGGACAAACTTTCTGACCATGCAGCTCAGGCATATCTTTTAAAAAGGCGTTGACGGAAGGCGTCGGTTGAGCTGCCCAAACCGGCGTGCCGAGAAAGATAAAATCATACTCGCCGGGATCAAAGGGGCATTTTTTAATGGAGGCAACCTTCCTGGATAGCGCATCAATGATTTTTCGAAATAAATGCTTGTTTTTTTCGGACTGCAGGACAATTCTTATGCGGTGGCAATCCACTTCTTTTGCACAGAGACATTTCTCCAGGACGCTGGACACTTCTTCGGTGTTGCCCGTGTGGGAATAATAGACAATCAAAGCTTTCATGGCCGTTTATCTCTCCGTTATCCTTGCAGGGCTGGTATTTATTCCGTGGTTATTATACCAAAAAGTGCGTGGTAATGCCAGAAATATGATAAAAAGACAGATCAGAAAGGAGCGTCTGGCCTTGATCAAATACGTGGTTATCCTGGGCGATGGTATGCCTGATTATCCGCTGCCTGAACTGGGAGGTAAAACACCGCTGCAGTATGCGCAAACGCCGCAGATGGACAGCCTGGTGCAGCGGGGAGAAACCGGGATGGTTGTGACCGTGCCGGACCAGATGCCGGCGGGAAGTGATGTAGCCAATCTTTCCGTGTTTGGCTATGACCCGCTGCGTTATTATACGGGACGCTCGCCTATTGAAGCCGTTGCCATGGGCATCCAATTGGACGGAACTGATGTCGCTTTTCGCTGCAACCTCGTGACCCTTTCCGATGATACGCCCTTTGCCAAGAAAAAAATGCTTGATTACAGTGCAGATGAAATTAGCACCCCGGAAGCGGTTCAGCTTATCCAGGAGATTTCCAACCAATTGGGGAGTGCAGCTCATGGTTTTTACCCCGGGATTAGTTATCGGCATGCCATGATCTGGCGCAATTCCCTGGAAGAGTTAAACTGCGACTTAACTCCACCGCACGATATATTCAACCAGGAGATCGGCGCATACCTGCCTTCGGGCAGATCCGGCCGGGTGATCCTGGACTTGATGATCCGCAGCAGCGCCATCTTGCCCGGACACCCCGTGAACCGGGCGCGGCTGGAAAAAGGATTAAAACCCGCAAATTCCATCTGGCTCTGGGGGCAGGGCAAACGCCCTTACCTGGATAAATTCATGGATAAATACGGGTTGAACGGGTCGGTTATCTCTGCGGTTGATTTGATCAAAGGCCTGGGGATTTGTGCCGGGCTAACGGCGGAAACCGTACCCGGCGCCACGGGAAACATTACAACAGATTTTTCCGGGAAAGCGCGCCGCGCCCTGGATGTGCTGCACGGGGGCAAAGATTTTGTCTACGTGCACGTGGAAGCACCGGACGAAGCCGGTCATCGCGGGGAGCTGGAAACCAAGATTCGCGCCATCGAGGAGATCGATGAAAAGGTGGTCAAAGAAATCATTGCCGGCCTGCAGGATTTCCCTGATTTCAAGGTGATGGTCTTATCGGATCACCCCACCCCTTTATCCCTGCGCACCCATACCCGGGAGGCCGTCCCCTTTGTGATTTGCCACAAGGGAGCAGATCTTTCTAACCCCGGGGGCGAATTTAGCGAGCCCTTTGCAGCAGGAGGGCTGTTTTTCGAAAAAGGATATGAACTGATGGATTATTTTATCCAGAAATACCGGGCGGTATCGTTCTGAGCGGTGACGCGCGGTTTGCCCACTGTGTTATAATAAAAGCAACGGGGGATGTTCGCTTCTGGATGGAGGAGATTTAAGATGTGGTTCTTTTTGTGTCCCAAGGAAATCGTGCAAGATATCCATGAAATTGATTTACAGCGGCTTCGTGCGGCAGGGATTCGAGGTATTATTACAGACCTGGATAATACCCTTGTTCCCTGGAATGACAATGCTATTGCACCGGAAGTCCTGGCCTGGATCGAACAGGCCAAGGAAGCCGGCTTCAAAGTCTGCATTGTCTCCAACAACAACCTGAGACGAGGGGAAGGGCTTTCGGAGCAATTTGATGTTCCGGCGGTCTGGCAGGCCGTAAAGCCAAGACGAGGGGCCTTTCGCAAGGCACTGGAGATCATGGCCCTGGATCCCACTGAAGCCGTGGTGGTGGGCGACCAGGTTTTTACCGATGTGTTAGGAGGCAACCGACTGGGCCTGCATACCATTTTGGTTGCACCGTTAAATAAAAGAGAATTCATCGGAACGAAATTCATGCGGCAGTTTGAAAAAGCGGTCTTGTTTGGCCTGCGCAAAAAGGGTTATATCGACAAATGCCCGGGAAGGCAATAAAGGAGCTGCAGGAAAGATTGACGATAGATGGGAAAACCAGGGTTTTTGGCCTTTTCGGGGACCCGGTGGAGCACTCGCTCTCTCCAGTGCTGCAAAATGCCGGGTTCATTGCGCGGGGGTTAAATCACTGCTACCTGCCCTTTAGAGTCAGCCCGGAAAAGCTGCAGGATGCCGTGCGGGCGCTACCTGCGCTGAACATTTCCGGAATCAACGTGACGGCACCCCATAAAGAGAACATTTTCCCCCTTCTGGATGAACATTCAGCAGAAGCTCTTTTTCTCGGGGCTGTGAACACGGTGCGCAACGAAAACGGCACACTAAAAGGTTACAACACGGATGTGTTCGGTTTTTCTTTTTTATTAGAGAAAAACGTGCAGCGCAGGAAGGAAGCGGAAACGGTTTGCTTGCTGGGAGCGGGAGGAGCGGCTAAAGCCGTGGCATTTTCCCTTTCGCATTTCCCCCTGCAGGAACTGACCATCGCCAATCGCACCGAGCGGAAAGCCCGGGAGCTGGCGGAGCTTTTAATCCGGGAACAGCGACTTTCCAGAAAACACGTGCACGTTGTTTCCCTGGAGAAGAACGCGCTCTGCGCTGCCATGAAGCGTTCTACGATGATCGTCCATGCCCTGAGCAGCGAACCCTTTGCGTGGGACCGGTTCTCCGGGGCGCAACTTGCACCTCACTGCACCGTTATTGACCTGCGATATGAACCCCAAATCACTCCTTTCCTGGATTGGGCCAGGAACCAGGGTGCAGCGGGGATTAACGGGCTGGATATGCTTCTCGGGCAGGGTCTCCAGGCCTTCGAAATATTTACCGGGGAAAAGGCCCCCGCACTTGAGATGGAAAAAGCCCTCCTGGCTGCCGTGAAATAGGAAGGCATTTTTGTAACCGTGTGATCCCAGGATTAAGGATCCTGCTTTTTTTATGTACCGTGCCGTGTGCCGGTCGGGGAGAACGAGAACAGCGACACTGTGCCAGAATTCTGACATTGAAACGCGAGCGCGGGGGAGGGTTGTCGGTGAAGAGAAAAACGAATCGCGCCGGGGGTTTTTTGCAAGATAGCCCTGGCACCGGGGGGGAGTATCTCGGAATTTCGTCCCCCGGCGCCGGGAAAACGAATCCGGACGGGGCCTCAGCGGGTTTTGAAGCATCGGTGGTGCAGTGGGTTAACACGTTAATTGATACGGGGGTTCGCCACGATGCCAGCGATATTCATCTTGAACCCTGTGCAGACAAACTCCAGGTTCGGCACCGTATTGACGGTGCCTTGAGGGATTTGCCCCCATGCAGCAAAGATGTAATGGCGCAGGTGATCTCCCGGGTGAAGTTGCTGGCGGGAATGGATATCGCAGAAAGACGATTGCCGCAGGATGGGAGCATCCACGTCGAGGTTGCAGAAAAAACCATACATATTCGTGTGTCATCACTCCCCACGGTTCATGGAGAGAAACTGGTTTTACGGGTGCTCAATCCAGAAAAAGTTGTTCGCCCCCTGGAGGCCCTGGGCTTCAGCCCGCTTAACCTGGAGCGCTATTATCGTTTTTTAGACAATCCATATGGCATGGTCCTGGTAACCGGCCCCACGGGATGTGGAAAGACGACCACGCTTTATTCAACGCTGCAATACTTAAATAGCCCTGAAAAGAATATTTTAACCGTGGAAAATCCCGTGGAATATCGTCTCGAGCGAATCAACCAGGTCCAGGTTAACTCCAGGATTGGATTAACCTTCGCCGCGACCCTCCGTTCAGCTTTAAGGCAAGATCCCGATATCATCATGGTGGGGGAAATCCGGGATACGGAAACAGCGGAAATTGTGACGCGGGCAGCCTTGACCGGGCACCTGGTTTTTTCCACACTTCATACAAATGACGCGGTTCGCTCCATCACTCGCCTGCTCGACATGGGTGTTAAACCCTATCTCTTGACCGCTTCCCTGGTTGGCATTGTCTCGCAGCGGTTGGTGCGCTTGATCTGCCTGCACTGTCGAGACAGTTACGAACCCTCACCCACAGATCTGGCCATGATAGAGGCAAGTTATCCCGGGAAGGAAGTCACCCGGCTTTATCAAGGCAAGGGCTGCGCGGCCTGTAGCGGCACAGGGTTTAAAGGAAGAACGGCCATTCACGAAATCATGCCTGTAGATGAAGAAATGCGCCAAATGATTCGGAGTTCTTCGAATACGGATACGATCCGCAACTGTGCGGTAGCGAAAGGCATGATTCCCTTTATACAGGATGGAATCAGGCGAAGCAAGGAGGGAGTGACGACGTTAGATGAAGTGATGCGGGTGGCCTACTCGGCGTTTTAGCAGCGCTTTTTCCAGCCCGGGACAGGAGAACCAGATGCCACAGGTACTTTCCAGGTCCCTGTCGCTGTCAGATGATCTTTTAGGGTAGAAGACTGCCGGGATTACCAGAATGACAAGAATCATGCTAATGATTATAGAGATGATCACGATCTCGATCAAAAAAAATATTTGATCATTGCTCCCTGATGGAAACGACCAGGCAGGAAATGCCGGGGATCGGTCGAATACTAATGGGAGTTCCAGTGCAGCACCCTCTCACTTCACCGGCGCCGGCGATTCCTCGAAAATGCATGCTGCAGGCAAGGCAAGTTATTCTTTCAAAGCAAAGGATTTAACCGGGACCTACTCAAGGAACCACTCCAGGAGGCAAACGTGCTCGAGTCTCGAGGAAAGCAGCAATCCCCCCACAATACGGCAGGCGGGTTCATCAGTAAATGGAAAAAGAT
>SL_3KL_010_SEDDRAFT_10003797_pt1 | contig 13703 bp, 11 predicted proteins | sample SodLakKL_010_SED_2_FD_10381 | JGI IMG/M metagenome (IMG submission 10381)
CGAACCCATAAGGAATGAGTCCGCGCCCCTTGAATGGCAGTCCACGCTGGGTACTACCTGGCTGGTCTCCGGACCGGTTTCACTTCATTATAACTTTGCTGGTGGTTCCATTGCACCCCGAAGAGGAAGCATCACCAGGGATGGATCGACGCCGGATAACGAAATTCGATTGCAACATGATCTCGGCTTTATTTTCAGGGCAATGCATCAAACGGAACTCTCGACAAGTGTGTTTTACACGCAAAGGTATAACGCTCTGGGCTTAAGTGGCGAAACCGTTACAACCGACGACGGTGTCCTGATGGAGCTTTATGAGAACTTGGAAAAACGCAGTTATGGTGTCGAATTATCGGCAAAAATGAGTATTCCGGTTATACACAGTTTTCTGTCGGCCAATGCTACTTTTATGGAAGGACAGGAAAAAGTGGACGGCAGCATGGTGAAAGATGATGACTTGCCAAATGTCATTCTGAATCTTGGTTTCCTATTTAATTATGCTGGTTTTGATGCCAACCTGTTTGCCAATCATACCGGCGCTTACACGAATAACCGGTTCATCAATCCGGCCTGGATTGCAGAGTACGGAGATTATCCTCTTGGAGATTTTTATTCTGTTGATCTGACAGCCGGTTACACTTTTGGAAATAATTTTTCAGCCAGGATTTTCGTGGAGATTCAAAACCTTCTGAATGAAAAATTTGAAACCGTCGCTGCATATCCCGACCCCGGAAGATTACTCAGAACCGGTTTCAGATTGGATCTCTGATTTTACATTTTCCCCCTGCAATCGCACGCACTGTCTGAAATCAGATAGAGAACGTATTATCAACTACCCTAATCAACTACCCGATTCCGGCTATGCCTTTCCCTTGAGCATCAGGTTCCAGTACATCCATGGCAAACCGAACTTTTTAAGGACGTACATGTCATAGCGCTCTTCGCTCTGGTCAAAAGGGAAGGTGGGATCGGGCTCGTTTTTGTAATCGAATTCCGCAAGTACCATTTTGCCGAATCCGGTGACAAGCGGACAGGAGCTGTATCCGTTGTAGGATCTGTTCAGCGCCTCGGGTTCTTCATCCAGCTCTACCGCCTTGCGCAATTTCAGGATGTTGTCCGTCACCACCGGGGCCTGCTTGCGGATCGCAGAGCCGGTCTTGGCCGTAGGCACGCCGGCCACATCCCCCAGAGAGAAAATGTTCGGGTAGCGATTATGCTGCAAAGAATGATGATCGACATCGAGCCAGCCCTTCAGGTCGCCATCCCGTATGGCCAGCGAGCTGCTTTTGATGAAATCGGGTGCGCTCATCGGTGGCACCACATGTATCATGCGGAACGGCACCTCCTTCTGGGTTACCTTGCCGTTTTTATCTGTTACATCGAAGATCGCAATCCCCTCCTCTCCCCTGATTTCCACCAGATTATGGGTGAAATGGATCTGAATGTCCTTCTCCTTGATCACGCGGCGCAGGGTTTTGGCGAAGGCCTCCACACCGAACACCACCGATCCCGGAGAAAAGAAATGAAGCTCCAAATTCTTTCTCACACCCCGTTTGCGCAGGGCCTCGTCAGCCAGGTACATGATCTTCTGCGGAGCGCCGCCGCACTTGACCGGTGTGTTGGGCTGCGTGAAAAGGATCTTGCCCTCCTTCAAGGACGAGAGCTCTTTCCAGGTGTAGGGCGCCTTGTCGACCTCATAAACGCTGCAAACCCCGTTTGCGTTGATCGCCTCGGGCAATCCCTTGACGGCATCCCAGTTGACCTGGATGCCCGGCGCCACCACGAGATACCGATAGGTAATCACGACTTCTTTAGCCGTTTCCAGCTCATTTTCTTCCGGACGAAACATCGTTACCTTGTCTTTGATCCATGTGACCCGCGCCGGAATGCAGTCCACCATCGGCCGGATGGTCTCATCCATGTCAAAGGTACCGGCACCCACCAGGGTCCACGCCGGCTGGTAGTAGTGCTTTTCGGACGGTTCGATGATGGCGATATCAAGATCCCTGTTTTTTCGAAGCAGCTGCGCTGCGACCATGATGCCTCCGGTACCGCCCCCAACGATCACGATCTCGTGTTCTTTATACGTCTTCATTTTTTCTCTTTACTGTGTTTGCGTTCAAATTCTTCCACCGCTTCCATATCCAGATCATCAAGATGGCCGCCGATTTCATGGGCAAGGATGGACATCAGCCCGAGTGCCTTGCGCGTGTTTTTGTCGGACAGCATCCTCCACAAGCCGATGGGCCCCAATTCCGGGATTTCGGCGCGATCATATTCCAGGGCCGATGTCATGCCCTTGATGATCACCTCGGTTTTAGGTGACAGGAGGATGCGGTTGACTTCCGCAAGGATGGTGATCCCTCCGCGGGCCGTTTCCAGGATAGTCGCCTCCTCCTCTTTCATGGATTTGGTCAGCAACTCAAAAAGTTCATTGATGTTCTTTATGGTTGTGCTGTTCTCTTCCTTCAATTCCGGATTATTGCGCACCACTTCATCCAGGATGTTAAGCACCGCATCCAGATTTTCGATCTTGTCGACCAGGTTGTTGAGGTTGTTGATCACCTTGTCGTCGCTCAGTTTCTGGACAAGCGTCAGGTACTGGTGCAGGGTTTCGCCCATGGTGCTATCCTGATACATTGACGCCACCAGCTCCGGGAACTTGCGCTCGGCTTCGGCCAGTGCGCTGGTCAGCATGGCGATGGTGTCCAGGTTCCGGAGGATCTCGCTCAGGTTCCGAATCACATCGGGCTGATTGATCTCCTCTACCAGGCGCATCACCTCGCCCATCATCATGCCGCCATTTGATTCCTTCTGGATGGAATCGGCGATTTCAGGGGCCTTGTCGGTGATCATTTCAAGGGCCGACACGGCAGTTTCAAGGGTCTCGGCCTTCTCGATGATATTGCCGAGCGACCTCATGACATCGGGCTGGGAAATCTTGTCCAGCAGTTTTCCCGCCTCTCTCATGCGCGATACCTGGTCCGATTCGTGCTGCAGGGAGAGCATCATTTCCGGTGCCTTTTTGATGAACTCCTCGAGTCCGCTCAGTGCCGTTTCAACCGTATCGATGCGATCCAGAAGCTGAACCAGCGATTTGGCAGTTTCCGGTTCGCTCAGTTTCTCTGCGAGTATTTTCTGGTAATCGGGAGTGCTTGGTCCCGTAGTATCTGGCATGTTTCTCCTCCATCAAAATGTAAACTGGTCGGACACGATGGTGTGCGGAAAGTTTTCTGCAAAGTACTGAACTGGTTCCAGTCTTTCCACAGGAATCATCAATAAAAATCATGGCAATACACAGAAACATTGCAATATTTAATAATGATACAATGGTAGAGAAGTGGCGATGTTGATTGCCGTGTGCACTCAGGAAGCAGCGGGACAGGGATGATGCGACATACCGGACGACATTTGACGACGCGATATTACCCTGCATTCCGTTGCAGTCATAGTTTTTTAATGACAGCTTCCGCCTCCGGCCAGATCCGGACTCAGATAGGGTATGCCCAGAGACATGCCACGGAGGATCAGTAAAATGGCCAGCAGCGCTGCTCCAACCGGAATAAAGCGGTTGAGACGTTGGCGGGCAACCGGACTCAGCCACCCCGGTGCCAGTGACAACGCCATCATCATGGGTGTCGTGCCTAATCCAAACAGACCCATATAAAGTGCACTATTGATCACAGATCCTGCCGCGGCTGAACCGGCCAAAGCCAGATAAACAAGTCCACAAGGCAAAAATCCGTTAAGAAGTCCCAGTGAGAGAAGTGATGCCTTGCCCGGGGTCCTCAGCAGACGATTGAAAAGCCCCTTGAAAAAGTCCGATCGAAAAAAAACCCCGGTCGAAAGAAAACGGCTGCGGAACAGAAGCATTACCAGAATAACCGCACCGGCCATGATAGAAAGCCAACCCTGGTAACCAGCAAGGGCCGCCCCCAATCCCAGAAGTCCCGCAAAGGCACCCATCAACATGTAGGTCATGGTCCTGCCCATGTTGTAGAACAGGCGTCCTGCAACCAGGTCCAGTCCGCTTCGGTTGCTTCCGGGCAGGGCCACGGCAATGGGACCGCACATGCCAGCACAATGCGCGCTGCCAAGAATTCCAAATACAAACCCGGTCCAGAGAATATCCATATTACGTATCCAATTGTGTTTTCTGATTATTATAATTAGATGTTTTTGTCAGGAAAGCACCATACTAAAGCTGCATAAAAACGTAAAGCTGCCAGCAAACCTGAGACTGCAAAGTACCCTGAATCCACGCACAAACCTAAAACTGCACGTTCTGCTGCAGGTAATATTCCTGTCCACCCGAATCCCAGTGAAGCTTTACGATCCACTTACCGTTGCGCATCCCTGCCAGTGAAATGGTCTGGAATCCTGAGGTATCGGCTTCAACGGCGAATTCCCGGTCGAGGCGGTGGTCGGACGGACGGAACAAATGTACACGCCCGCTGATCCCGTTTTGAACATGTTCCATGGGGAAATAAACCAGGAGATGATCCCGGTGACTGTTCAGCTCCATCCTGACCGGATCTTCCATTGCCATGGTCCGTGACATCCGGTCGATCTGATCCTGATACGTGAGCGTACTTTCGTAGTAATCTTCTTTCTCGAGGTTTACCGGGACGGTGAAGCTGAAAAAGACCAGAAAAAGTGTCCCAAGTACAAATGTAAGATATCCGGTAGTGATACCGACCGGCCAGCGATTTTCCGGGTCCTTAATCCATTCCAGTATTTTTTTCTTTTGACTCATGTGATTATAGTTTTTGATTCATCAGGCCACATAGAATGTCCATGCAAGGTTTTAATCATACGCCCGTGTGTCAGTGCTCGGGCGTTTTCGTGGACATTTCATTGCATCGGCGTTTATTTGGATTGACGGTTCTTCAAAAAAATGTATTTCAAGGGCTTTGCGGGCCGATAAAGACAGATGGCACCGAATGGATCAACCGGTCTCCGGAGTATAGCCCGAATTCAATGGGCGTTCGCCCGGGAAGCAGCTCACTGCCGTGCAGGAAAACCATGAAACGGCCCTCGGCCAGGTCGTGTGCGAGCAGATTATCGGGCATTCCAAGCGGCTGAATTTCTCCGTCAGGACGCAGCAGCCGGACTTCAACCGGTTGGTCATGCAGTGTCTTGTTAAAGATCTTTACATTGTAAAAATTGGAATAGGCGCCGCCCGGCAACGCATTCCAGGTGCGACCGGGTTCGCGCAGGATCACGGCCTCGGCATCGGGCCGGTTCCCCAGAAAATAGACAAAGACTCCAAATACAATGGTAAACAGGACCATATATCCGGCAATCCTTGGTGTAACGAGGCGCGTTTTTATGCCTTCCTTGATACTGTTGAACGAAGCATAGCGGACCAGACCGGTGGGGCGGTCCGTTTTTACCATGATTTCATCGCAAGCATCCATGCAAGCGGTGCAGTTAATGCATTCGAGCTGTATGCCATTGCGGATATCAATACCGGTTGGACAAACTTTGACGCATTGATAGCAGTCAATGCAATCCCCGTATTTCCTGGCCGGATCGGCTTTATCGTTATTGGTGAAAAAAACCGCGCCACTATCCCGTTTTTCCTTTTGCCGGACATTCAGCAGGGCCCGGTCCTCGCCCCGGGCAAAATCATAGGTTACGGCAATGCTGGAATTATCCACCAGTACGGACTGCAATCGTCCGTAGGGGCACGCCACGATGCAAACCTGCTCCCTGAACCGGCTGAAAACTCCAAAAAAAGCGAAACTGAACAAGGTGATGGCTGTTAGACCTGTCAGATGCTCTCTCGGGTCATCGGTCACAATCTCCCACAATGCATCAGCTCCGATGATGTATGCGAGGAAAATATTGGCAATCAAAAAGGAGATGCCGAAAAAAATGCCCAACTTCGCTCCCTTTTTCATGATTTTTTGGAATGTAAGCGGTGATCTGTTGAGCCGTTTCTGATCGGGAGCATCACCCTCGATAGCGTATTCGATCTTGCGGAACAGCATCTCCATGAAAATTGTCTGCGGACATACCCATCCACAAAAAAGCCTGCCATAGATCGCCGTGAAAAGAACGATAAAAATGATCAGGGCAAGCATGCCGATGGCGAGGATGTGAAAATCCTGCGTCCAGAAAACGGTCCCGAAGAGTACAAATTTTCGATCCAGAATATTCAGCAGTATGATGGGCTGGCCGTTGATTTTTATGAACGGACCTGCAAACAGGAACCCGATCAATACCCAGCTTACCACGGACCGGACATTGTAGTACCACCCCCTGGGTTTTCGCGGGTACAGCCAGTTCCGGCGGCCTTCCGCCGAAATGGTGCTGATAGTGTCGCGAAAATGCTGCCCCTTGTCAGAAGGGTCCAGAGCCAGGTTATCGGGTTTTGTACTGCTGCTCATGATCGGTAATATGGAAATGTTAAAGCTCGCAAGGTTCCGATCGGGACATGTCCGGCGGCTTGGCGCCTTCGGGATCGGTGCCCCTGAGCGATATCAGATAGCTGGCCAGCTGCTGCAGCTCAAGGTCTGTCAGACGCTGACCGCTGCCGTAGGCCGGCATGCCCTGCTGCGGAAACCCTTCCTTGATGCTGACCATCAGGGATGGGAGATCGCATCCGTGCTTCCAGTAGTCATTTGTAAGATCGGGTCCAACCAGCCCCTGTCCCTTGTCCCCGTGACAAGTGATGCAAAGCTGAGTGGGCCTGATGTATACCTGACGCCCCAGTTCCAGATTCTCGCTGTCGGTGAACACCTCCAGAGAGGCGTAGTCTACTGCGGGCGCATCTGCAGGGGATTCGATGCCAAACCGGGCAGCGGCCTGCTCCATCTCGCGCTGGTACTCTTCAGACTGCGAGGGCCCGATGCCAAGAACATCGTACCAAAGCAGATAGACCACCGAAAGAGCTATTGTGAAATAGAATCCATAGAGCCACCATGGGGGCATGGGGTTGTCGAGCTCCTGGATACCATCATATTCATGATTCAACAGAATATCCTTCTCATCATCAAGAATCAGGTTCTTTTCTTTTTCTTCCATCGTGATTACTCCTGGCTCCGGTTTGAAATATTATTTTGATTAGACCGTCCGGTTTGTGGATGTGACTTCTCGCTGTCCACGGCGGCGGACTTTTCTGACGAGGATTTGGGCTCGTCAGACGAGGATTTGGGCTCGCCGGAAGAGGATTTCGGCTCACCGGAAGAGGGCTCAGGCTCCTCAGTTTGTGGTGGCGGATCCTCATCCAACGGAATTCTCTTGGCATTATCTATGTATTCACGGCTAAGTCGGAGGACCCAGATCAGCATCGCAATGAAGAGAGCGATGAAGATCAGCAGGGCCAGGGTCGGCCGTGCCGTAATTCCATCTATGGCTGAGAGGACATCTCGAAACATATGGCATCCTATTTATTGTGAGCCGCTGGCTGCAGCGGTTGGCTCGGTTTCAGCCTCTGCTGCCTGTTCCGTTTCCTGCCCGGGGCTGGCCTTGATATCGGTGCCCAGGCGTTGCATGTAGGCGATAAGGGCAACGATATCATTATCCCATTCCGTGTAAAATCCACTGTTGCGCAGACCGCTGGCAATTTCCTCCGCCTGGGTTTTCAGATCCCGTACGGCAACCTGGTCGTAACCCTCCGGATAGGGAGTGCCCAGCGACTGCAATGCGCGGATCTTGCGCGGGACGCGGGTGGTATCGATCCGATTGGTCAGCAGCCACGGATAGGAGGGCATGATGGAACCCGGAGATGTGGAATAAGCATTATCGAAATGCATGAAATGCCACGAATCGGGATATTTTCCGCCGACGCGATGCAGATCGGGTCCGGTCCGTTTGGATCCCCAGAGGAAGGGACGGTCATATACAAACTCGCCTGCCTTGGAGTATTCGCCATAGCGTTCCGTCTCGGAACGGAACGGCCGGATCATCTGGGAGTGACACCCAAGACACCCTTCGGCGATGTAAATGTCACGTCCCTCAAGCTCCAGCGGAGTGTACGGCTTGACGCTTTCGATGGTGGGAACGTTGGACCTGACGAGGGCCGTGGGGATGTATTCCACAAGGCCTCCGATAAGAATGGTAATCAGCACGAGGACTGTGAAAAGAGTGGCCTTTGACTCCAGCCAGCGATGACGGAAGCCGCTTTGAGGCATGGGTTCGCTTTTCCAGTTCGCCGCCGGTGCCTCTGCCTGTTCATTGGCTTCAAGCGTACCGCTGCGCATGGTCATCAGCAGGTTGACGATACCGGCAATTGCCCCGACCATGTAGAGGATACCGCCAAGCATGCGGATGAAGTACATGGGAATGATCTGGGTTACCGTTTCCAGGAAATTGGGATAGCTCAGGAACCCGTCGGCGTTGAACTGTTTCCACATCAGGCTTTGGGTGATGCCACCCCAGTACATTGGTATCACATAGATGACAATACCCAGCAAAGCAATCCAGAAGTGGAAGTTGGCCAGCTTCATGGACCATATGCGCGTCTTGAAAATGCGCGGTGTGATGAAGTAGAGCATGGCGAAGGTAAGCCCGCCGTTCCATGCCAGCGCTGCCGTGTGCACGTGGGCAATGACATAATCGGTATAGTGGGTGATGGCATTCACATTCTTGAATGACATCATGGGACCTTCAAAAGTGGCCATACCGTAGGCCGTGACGCCCACAACCATGAACTTGAGCGCAGGATCCTGGCGCACCCTGTCCCAGGCACCGCGTAGCGTGAACAGGCCGTTGATCATGCCGCCCCAGGAGGGCGCAATAAGCATGACCGAGAACACCACACCCAGCGACTGAACCCAGCCGGGAAGGGCCGTATAGAGCAGGTGATGGGGTCCGGCCCAGATGTAGATGAAAATCAGCGCCCAAAAATGCACAATAGAGAGCCGGTAGGAATAGATCGGCCGGTTTGCGGCTTTGGGGATGAAGTAGTACATGATACCCAGGAACGGGGTCGTGAGGAAGAATGCCACGGCATTATGCCCGTACCACCATTGCACCAGGGCGTCCTGTACGCCGGCATAGACCGAATAGCTTTTGAACAGATCCACCGGCACCACCAGGTTGTTGACGATATGCAAAACGGCGACCGTCACAAAGGTTGCGATATAAAACCAGATGGCCACATACATGTGCTTGACCCGGCGTTTGTAAATGGTGCCCATCATATTGACGCCGAAGATCACCCAGACCACGGCAATGGCAATGGCAATGGGCCACTCCAGCTCGGCATATTCCTTGCTTTGGGTCAGTCCGAGCGGAAGGGTGAGCGCAGCCGAGACAATAATGGCCTGCCACCCCCAGAAATTTATCTTGCTCAACGTGTCGCTGAACATGCGTGCCTTGCAGAGTCGCTGAAGCGAATAGTAGACGCCCAGAAAGATGGCATTGCCGGCAAATGCAAAAATGACGGCGTTGGTATGAAGCGGCCTCAGTCTTCCGTAGCTGAGTTCGGGAATGAACCCCAGGAAGTCGGGCCACACCAGCTTGGCGGCGATAATAACACCCACCAGCATGCCGACAACGCCCCAGAAGACCGTCGCCAGCGCAAAATTGCGGACGATGCGGTTGTCATAATGAAATACTTCGTTGGCCATATGTTTATCCCCTTATATAATTGTATGGATACGATTTAGCATCAATTGTGTCTTGTTTTACTGTTTTTTTGGATGGATTTTCTGTTCCTCCCCTTCTCCCCCGCTGTCGTCCGTTTTCTTTTTTTCGGCGGAACGGTTTTTCTTCTCCGGGAGGATATCATCGATGAGCATACGCCTTGATGGCGTATCACGATCATCATATTGCCCGCTTCTGACCGCCCATATGAAGGCTCCCAAAAAACCGGAAGCAATGATAAGGCTGAATGCGATGAGCAGATACATCACTTCCATCAGATGATCCTCCTGTTTCGGGCGCCCAGATGGGTAGCCATTGTGGTGAAAAGGATGACGGTGACCGAACTTATGGGCATGATGATGGCGCAGACCAGCGGTGAAAGCGTGCCGGTTACGGCAAAACTCAGGCCGATGACATTGTACAGCAGCGAAAGCCCGAAACTCATTTTTATGACCCGCCGGCCGTACCGGGTGAAATCGATGAAATTGTCCAGTTTATCCAGCATGGATGTGTGCAGGATGGCATCGCTTGACGGGGTGAACGTGCCCGTATCATCGGTGACCGCAATTCCGGTAGTGCTGGCGCGCAGGGCACCCGCATCGTTCAGACCGTCACCGATCATCAGGACGTTCCGCTGGTTGCTCAGAGACCGGACATATTCAAGCTTCTCTTCGGGTTTTTTTTCAAAATGCATGCGGGATTCGTCTCCAAAGAGGGGTTTCAGCGCCTCCTTTTCACCGGGGGTGTCGCCCGAGAGCAGATGCAATGTGAACCGTCTGCGCAGACGTTCCATAAGCTGGATCAATCCGGGCCGGTAGCGACCCGATATCTCAAAGAACCCCAGGCAGACCCCGTCACGGCTTACGTAGCTGCGTGTTTTGTCAGATTTGCTCGCATACAGTTCCGGTGCCACCCCTTCGGCAAACCCGGCATTGCCTATCCGGTATTGTTTTCCTCCAATGCCAAATGCAATTCCCCGCCCCGAAACCTCTTCAAATGAATCGGGAACAACGTCCCCCGGGTGATCCAGATACCGGAGGATGGAGCGGCTTACCGGGTGTGTGCTTTGTCGCAGCCCGCTTGCAAGATAGCTGCTCGTCTGGTCTGAAAACGGCTTGCCAAAATACCGGACCCTCGCCTCCTGTGGAAATGTGAGCGTGCCGGTCTTGTCGAAAACAATGGTGTCGGTAACCGCTATTTTCTCTGCAATTTCCGCGTTTTTCAGGTAGAACCGGTTCCGACCCAAAATCCCCGTGACCCAGCCAAGGGTAAACGGCGTGGTGAGCGCCAGGGCACACGGACAGGCAATGATCAGAACGGCCGTGAAGGCATTGATCGCCGTGGCCGGACTCTGGGGAACCCAGTAAAGCGCCGAACCGATTGCAATCAAGACGATTGCAGGAGCAAAATAACGGCTGAAGCGGCGGGACAGAGAGTGCAGCGTATCATCACGTTCTTCGCGGAACTCACTTCGGTTCCACAAACTGGTCAGGTAGCTCTGTGATACCGGTCTTGTAACCACCAGTTCGACCCTGCTTCCCATGACGCGGCCTCCGGCATAGACCACCTGACCCTTATCCACCCCAGTTTCATCCGATTCACCTGTTACAAAACTGTAGTCGATACGGGCCTTGCCGCTGAGCAGACGGGCGTCGGCCGGCAAAAGCTCTCCATGCCGCAACACCACAATATCTCCGACCTGAAGCCGGATCGCCGGTATATTATGCTCCGATTCCCCTTTTTTCACCAGTATCGAAAGCGGAAAGTAGGAGCGGTAGTCACGGTCAAAGGAGAGCCGGTCAAATGTTTTACGCTGAAACAGCTTGCCGGCCAGGAGGAAAAAGACAAGCATGGTGAACGAATCCATATAGCCGACACCATAACCTGTGAGTATCTCATACGTGCTGCGGAAAAACATGGCCAGGATACCAAGCGAGATGGCAATATCCATGTTCCATTGCCGCTGCCGGATGCCCAGCAAGGCCGGCCGGTAAAATACCGTGCTGCTGTACAGCAAGACGGGGAGCGCAAGGATGAGATTCAAATGACCGAAAAGGTGGATGAATTGGGTATCGATACCATCAGCCCCGGCCAAATACTCCGGCAAGCTGAACAGCATGATATTGCCGAAAGCAAAGCCCGCCAATCCAAGCTTGAGATAAAAAGCGCGGTCCGCCCTGGATACAGTGCGTTTATCCGTACTGTCAATTTTCAGGTCTGGCTCGTAGCCTATGCGGTCCAGCACCTCCACCACCTTGCGAAGCGATGTCTGCTTCTCGTCAAATGTAATGGTGGCTTCGCGCCGATTGAATGACACCTCGCTGCGCAATATCCCGGGATCGAGGTGCTGAATGTGCTCCAGCAGCCAGATACAGGCGCTGCAATGGATCTGGGGCAGTGACAGCGTGATTGTGCTCTTCTGCCCATCGGTGAATGTAAGCAGTTTTTCCCGCATCTCCGGCTCATCAAGAAACTCATAACGGGTATGCCGTCCCGATTTCCTGCGCGAGATGCCCGGTGTTTCCTCTCCAAGTCGGTAATAAGCTTGCAGCCCGCTTTCACTCAGCAAACTGTACACGGTGGCACAGCCCTGACAGCAAAAATCCATGTCATCTTGGATTACATGCCCCTCCGGACAAGGATCGCCACAATGGGCACACTGAACGGCGCTATCAATGCGAAGCTCTGCCAATACCAATAATGTGATTAACGGACAGGTTTGAAAATAAACTTGCTGGCAGGCACCAAGGTTGTGACTACTATTGGAAACCTGCACGAATGCAGACAGCTGACCGGCCACTCCAAGCTTACTGAATAAATACTACCACGTAATACCTTTTGCGCGGCATAACTGCGTTAAAACAATACTATAAACCCAATTTAAAATATTGATGAACATTATCAAATAAATTTCTTTCATCAATGAGCAACAAAATGGGGAAACAGGCATCCATTTGGTGCGACTATGCCTTCCCTTTGAGCATTCGGCTCCGGTACATCCGCGGCTAGCCAAATTTTTTCAGCACATACATGTCGTAGCGCTCCTCGCTCTGGTCGAACGGGAAGGTAGGACCGGATTCTCAGCTGTTCAGCCGCTCATAACTGGCTTCAAGATCGATAATCGGCCGGGGATAGTCTTTGTTCTGGATGCCGAACCCACGCTGATCCTGCGTTGAAAGTGAGTGTGGCTGGTGGATGTGTGAGGCGGGCACCTTTTTCAGCACAGGGATCCAATGGCGGACGTAGTCGCCTTTTTTATCGTACCGGTCAGCCTGGCCCAGGATGTTGAAATGCCGCTGGCGCGGATCGTTGCCCACTCCGCTGTTGTACGCCCAGTTTCCCCAATTGCTGCAAGGGTCGTAATCCAGCAGCAGCGACTCGAACCACGCAGCGCCGATGCGCCATTCCTGACGCAGGTTCCAGCTGAAGAAACTCGCCGCGTTCTGCCGGCCCCGGTTGCTCATGAATCCGGTCAGGAGCAGCTCCCGCATGTTCGCATCCACAAAAGGGATGCCGGTTTCGCTCTTTTGCCAGGCGCGGATGAGGTGTTCGTTCCGCTGCCAGTCCACAGGATGAGGCGTTTTACGAATTCCCTCCGTCCTGAAAAGGGCATTTCCGTGCTTGATGAATACAAACTTGAAATAATCCCGCCAGATAAGCTCAAAAATCATCCAGTATGTGGAGCTGTTTTTGACGCGCTCTTTTTCATATCGGCGGACCTCCTGGTGGATGTGGCGCGGCGATAAGGCGCCTGTTGCCAGCCAGGGTGAGAATTTGGAGGAGTAGTCTGCACCGAGCAGGCCGTTGCGGGTATCCTTGTAGCGCTTCAGGTGGTCGCCATGCCATATGTAGTCCCGGACCCGCTCAAGAGCGGCATCCTCCCCGCCAGTGAAATCAAGTACCGATTTGTGTGACTGGTCTGAATGGCTCTCATCCCACAGGAAATGATCCGGCAGGGCACGCAGTGTTTCCTCAGCCGGCAGCTCTCCGGGATCGTCCACCGGACATGGCGGCAAGGTATCCGGCATGGCGATAATTTCCCTGACCCGGCTCTTCTTTTCCACCCGTTTCCGGAAATCAGTGAACACGTCCGGCACCTGATCCGGATC
>SL_3KL_010_SEDDRAFT_10003798_pt1 | contig 13703 bp, 9 predicted proteins | sample SodLakKL_010_SED_2_FD_10381 | JGI IMG/M metagenome (IMG submission 10381)
CCAACTTCGTGGTCAACGACGACTTTGACGGTATGACAGAAGGCGATACAGAGATGCTCGCACCGGGCAACTCGCTCCCGGTGGGTGCGCAGCAGTCTGTCAACCTGACCATCAACGTGTCGGATTGCGGAGAGGCCACCGGTCCGTTTACCAACGAAGCAACCGTATCGGGCGAGACTCCCGGAGGTATCATCGTTTCAGAAACAGACATGTCTACGATCACCATGGAAGAAAATCCGGTAATTGGTGCTGCAAAACAGTTGGTTACGATAACGAATAATGAGGATGGTACATATACCGTACAGTTTAATTTAAGGGTTAAAAACTACGGCAATGTAACCCTTCACGACATCAAGCTTTTTGATAATCTGGATGAAGTATTCGGGGAGGACAATTTCGAAATATTGGGCTTAAGCAGCGAAGAGTTCAGTGTTAACATCAACTATGATGGTTCAACTGAAACCAACCTGCTCGGTTCTGGAAATATTCTCCAGCCTGGACAAACCGGTGCTGTGTTGCTTACTGTAAATATCCTTTCTGAAGGCATCTATTATAATCAGGCAGCGGCTTATGGAACCAGTCCGGGAGGCATTGAAGTATCAGATTTGTCGCACGAAGGATCCGATCCTGCGCCTGACGGTGATAATCCGGGTGATTTTGATGACCCAACGGAGATCGATGCTACTGAATGCATCACCGCAACCGCCTTTGCAGGACCGGATGCCGAGATTTGCGAGGGAGAAACATATCAGGTGATCGGATCGCTTGTCGAAGATGAAGAAAGTTTTGAATGGAGCACTTCAGGTGACGGTACATTTAATCTGCCCGACAACATACACCCCATTTATACACCAGGCCCGGATGATATTGCGAATGGCTCTGTCACATTAACCCTTACAGCATATTCTTATGCACCATGTGAACCGGTTGAATCATCAATGACCTTAACGATCACACCGGCCCCGACAGTCTATGCCGGAGACGATGCAGAGATTTGCAACACCCAGTCCTTTTTTATACCATCGAATGTAAGTGCTTCCAATTACAGCAGTGTACAATGGTCAACATCCGGCACAGGTCATTTTGTACCAAGTGCACATGTGCTCCATGCCACATATGTTCCAAGTGGAGCAGATCTTGCATGCGGCTGCCAAATAAACCTGACACTAACTGCATTTGGAAAAGGAAGTTGTTCGGATGTCAGTTCAGTCTTGAAGCTCACTATCTGGTCACAACCCATTGCATTGGCTGGTCCTGATGCGACTATTTGTGAGGGAGATACATTCGTGTTGACAGGAGCAGCCGCGAACCATTTTGACAGTCTGCAATGGTCCACCAGCGGAAGTGGAACCTTTAACAACAGCAATGCTCTTAACCCTGAATACAGTTATAGTGAGGATGATGTTGCTTCAGGCTCTGTTGTCCTGACACTAACAGCCTATCCGCCCTCGGGTTCCGCATGTCCGCCGGCTGTTAATCACATGATCCTGACATTGATTCCATCTGTGGACATTATTGTTTCGGACATCGTAAACACCCAGTGCAACGCAAATGTTGGAGAGGTGACCCTGTCCAGCACGGACGGCAGTGATATCTCTCTTAATGGTGTTATCAAGCCCTCTGGGTCAACATTCACCGGGTTAAGCGCAGGCTATTACATTGCGGAATCCACTGGTGAATGTCCGGCAACAGCAGGGTTTAACATTATCAACACCGACAGCGATCTGTTGGGTTTTGTAGCACAACAATCTCATGCATCCTGCCATGGAAGTGCCGATGGATCGGTTATTATTGAAGCATCCGGAGGTATTCATCCTTATCAATACCAGCTGGACAATGGACCGGCACAGGGTTCAGGTGAATTCCAGAACCTTGCCGCAGGCAGTTACAATGTACTGATCACCGATTCAATAGGCTGTACCTACACAGTAAGCTTCCATATCGAGGAGCCAACTCTCTCATCCTGAATGTGGTAAGCCAGACAGATGTATCATGCGCAGGAGAATCTGCGGGCAGCGTGGTATTGCAGGGAGTTGGTGGAACGACGCCTTATACCTATGGCATTATTCAGCAACCGCAAGGATCCAATGCCACCGTTATCGATAATGTGATAAGCAATATGAAAGCCGGAGATTATGTTGTAGGAGTGACCGATGCCAACGGATGTCATGCGACCATCCAGGTAACCATCAGCGAACCTGATGAACCCCTGGCGGCATCGTATGAAGTAATCCATGTTGCGTGTTTCGGAGAAAGCACAGGCAGTGCAACGGTTAACCCAACAGGTGGAACGCCTCCTTATTCCTACGAATGGAGCAACGGATCGACGGACAGGATTGCAACTGGATTGGCGGCAGGAACCTATTATGTGGTGATTACCGATGCCCAGGGTTGTACACTCGAGGTAACGGATATTGTGGTAACGGAACCTGATGATCCTGTTACGGCAGAGATCAGCCAATACATGAATCCAGACTGCCACGGCAGTGCAACAGGCAGTGCCACAGTAACAGCCACAGGAGGCACACCTCCCTATGAATATCTCTGGAGCAACGGGGATACCTCAGCAACTGCAACAGGGCTATCGGCAGGTACATATTTTGTCACTGTAACCGATGCGAACGGATGCAGCACAAAGGTGAGCGTGTTGCTTAATGATCCGGAACCAATAGTGGCTTCCATCGCCAACAAGGTACATGTTACTTGCTTTGGCCAGAATAACGGTCAGGCAACAGTGGTAGCAAGTGGCGGTATACCTCCTTATACTTATCTCTGGGATGATCCGCTTGAGCAAACCACCGCAACAGCAGAAAACCTGGAGGCCGGCCAGTATACCGTAATCGTTACGGATTATAACGGTTGCCAGACATCTGTCATGGTGGAGATCACACAACCGACCCAGCTTATCTCGCAGATAACCAGCACCCAGAATGTGAGCTGTTATGGTGACAACGATGGAAGTGCAAGCGTCGATGTGACAGGAGGTGTAACACCTTATACCTACTTGTGGAACGACAGCGAGAACCAAACGGGATCCACAGCCACTAACCTGGAAGCCGGGACTTATACTGTTACCGTAACGGACGCCAACGGCTGCCAAACCCAGGCAATAGCTATCATTGCCGAACCTGGGGAGCCTCTTACGTCAACTTACACGGTTAACCATGTGCCATGCCACGGTGAGGAAACAGGCAGCATCAGCATTCACCCGGACGGGGGGACAGCACCCTATACATATCTGTGGAATAATGGGCAAACAGGTCAAACTGCCTCGAAGCTGGAGGCAGGAATTTATTCGGTTACTATTACAGATGCAAACGGTTGTACTCTTGAAATAACAGATATCGTCGTAGAGGAACCCATAGCACCGCTTGATGTGATGTCTCACGTGACAGACGTGCTTTGCTATGGTGGATATACTGGAGCTATTCATCTGGATGTTTACGATGGCACACCGCCTTATTCGTTCCTGTGGAACAATGGCGACACATCCCAGCACCTTGAGGATGTGCCGGCCGGAATCTATCACGTAGAGGTAACGGATGCCAATGGCTGTAATTATTACATTAGTGAAGAGATCAAACAACCGCCGAAGCTGCAGATGATCAATGTGTTTATCGAAGATGTTTTCTGCAAGGAAGATTCCCTGGGGGTTATTGACTTTGATGTCACAGGAGGAGTGCCTCCTTACGAATACCTCTGGAGTAATGGGGAAACGACACCAAAGCTTACAAATATGCCTGGTGGGTTTTATGAGGTAAACATTACAGATGCCAACGGCTGTAACCATGTTTTTGAATTTGAAATTGGGTATATGGAAGAGGATTGTGAACTAAGGATCCCCAATGGCATTTCCATGGACGACAGTGGATTTAATGACATCTGGATCATCAATGGTTTGCAACGGTATCCGGACAACAAGGTTCAGGTGTTTAACCGTTGGGGCACCCTTGTCTATGAAGCCTCGCCATACGAAAATGACTGGGATGGCACACCAAACAGAGGCAGGGTGCTGACCGAATCGGATGGACGTTTGCCCGCGGGAACCTACTACTATGTCATACAGCTTGATCCGGATTTAAATCCTGTATCCGGGTTTATACACCTTGCCAGATAACAAGTTGGTATCTGGTAAATGACGAATATGAAAAACACCTCAAATATGAAAAAAACAATATTTATCATGGCTTTGGTTGGACTGCTCTCAGCCGGTGCAGTCCACGCACAACAAGAGCCTATGTACGGACAGTACATTTTCAACAATTCGGTTTTGAACCCGGCACAAGCAGGAGCAGAAAATGTGAATCAATGGGGGGTTCTTTCACGGTTCCAGTTTATTGGTATTGACGGTGCACCAAATACCAATTCGGCCTATGCCAACCTGCAGCTACCCCGCCAACTTGGTTTTGCTGCAGGCATTTATCAGGACAAACTTGGTATTGAAGAACATCTGCAGCTTCAGACAGATCTGGCTTATCATGCCAGGCTTTCTGAAAGATGGATACTTTCGGCAGGTATCCGTGTGATGGCTTCAAACCATGAGTTCAAATTCCGTGATCTGGATCTTCATGATCCGGATGATCCCTTCTTTGCCGAAAATGCTTCGTCAGGAATTTTGCTCAATGCCGGTGCAGGGTTGCTTTTGTCATCACAATCTTCCTTTTTCGGTTTGTCGATGCCGAGGGTGTTTGAAAAAGACCTGCAAGTTTATGACCCGGGCGACTTTGTTTTCATTCAGAAAAGCAAACGCCACTTGTTTGCCTATGCCGGAACGAATATCCATATGGCACAATCCTTTGTGTTCATGCCAAGCACCCTGTTCAAATATGCCGACGATGCCCCGGTACAACTCGACCTCAACGCTGTTTTTAACTACAAAAACACCTTGTCTTTCGGCCCTCTTGTAAGATCCAACCTCACAGAAGGATGGCTTGATGCACTTGGCTTTCTGGTTGGGTTGCGCCTCGGCGATCATTGGTTTTTTGGCTATATTTATGAGTACCCCACAAACAATCTCAGACTAGCGACCAAACAAACGCATGAGGTCTCACTGCGATTTCTTTGGGGAACGAAAGAAGACCGATTCAGGTCGCCGCGGTATTTTTACTAATCGTTTGTCATGAATGNCCGATGAAGAATTTTCGCACACAAAACAATATATTANGCCTATCGATCACATAGCAGGTGATCCAAACAGGCCAGACACCCTTTTTGCGGATTTNAAAAACAGTACATTATGAAAACCATATTTTCCAAGTACTTACTGTTACTTCTGATCNTGTGCAGCTTTTTGCCGNATGTGGAAGCACAATACAGGACTGCAACCGATAACATTGCCGGACTAAACCTTGATCAGGTCAAAAAAAACTATGAAAGAGCACTTAAAAGAGGCGACTCATCATATACAGTGCACTATGCAGAAGCCCTGTATATAAGGAGTGAGTATGAACGTGCTTTTAATATGTACAGGAAGGCTGATCAACTTGGCCTGATAACAAATAAATACCAAAAACGAGATTATGTGCATGCTGCCCGGCGCCTGGGAAAACAAACACCCTATACGCAGTATACAGGGTATTTTGATCACACATGGGATATAGAAATAGAGGTGCGCCCGTTTTGCAGTAATTCGCCAATGGAGGATTTTGCACCTTTTTTCTGGAACGATGTGCTTTTTATCACTTCATCAAGAAATCTGTCGGAGAGGCAATACGAGTTTACACAAAATCCCTTTCTGAATGTACATGCCTTTATACATGATTGTTTTTCAATGAGTATTCCGGATGCATTACCCGAGGGCATTAATACTGAAAACCATGATGGACCCATTGCTATATCAGCAGATGGAAACCTTTTGATCATCACCAGAAATCATCTTAAGACTTCTTCGGAAGGGGTGTACAACCTGTACCTGGATTATTTTGTAAGGAAAGACAACCAGTGGAGCGAGAGTAAACACTTTCCGTTATACGATACAGAGTTCTCTGTCCAGCATCCATTTTATTCTGATAGGGACAGTTTGTTATATTTTTCTTCCAATGTAGATGGGGGCTATGGTGGATTTGATCTTTACAGCTCAAAATGGAACGGTTCCGAATGGGAGGAACCGGAAAATATGGGACCGGAGTTAAATTCACCTTACGATGAAGTGTTTCCGGCGTTAACACCTGATGGCTCATTAATTTACGCATCCAACCATGTAGAGACAACAGGGGGGCTTGACCTTGTGCTGTTACGCGACAGCGTCAGGTATATATTTCCTGAGCCGATTAATACGGTCCATGATGATTTCAGCATCACATTTAAAAACAAAACAACGGGATATTTTGCTTCTAACAGAGATGTCCATGGGTTTAACGACAATATCTATGTATTTGATATCCAGGGTCCTTTCTGGCCTGAATACAACTATTATGTGGAAATACTGGATAAAAACACTGAAAAGCCCCTGGAAGACGTTCTGGTTACTTTTTCTGCTGAACCTGCTGAAGGGAAGCTGCTGAGCTCTGAGAAAGGCATGGTTTTTCTGCATAGTGGTGATAGAAAATTTCATGACTACCAGGTCCATCTCTCCAAAGAGGGATTTCAGGAGAAGGATGTTGTATCCGCCAATTTTAAAGAAAGGGATGGTGACTATGTTCTCACTTTACTGATGGAAGAACCAGCAGATCCAATTGCGGAGGAGATACTGGCAAGGGGCTATTTTGAAGTGTATTTTGACAATGACATGCCAAACCCGATGTCGCGAAGTTCTGTTACAAATCTGGACTACCAGCAGACTTACCATGCATACATGCTCAGAAAGGATGACTATTATAGAAATAGTGTAAATACCCGTGAAGAGTTAGATGGTTTTTTTGATGACGTAAAAAAAGGCATGGAACAGCTGGAATGGCTTGCTGGCTATCTAAAAGATGAGATGGAACAATCCAGAAACTATACCATCATTTTTACTTCACATGCCAGTCCGCTTGCCACCAGTGAATACAATCTGATCCTTTCACAAAGACGTTTTGTTTCGGTGGAGAATTATTTACAGGAATGGGATAATGGAAGCTTGCAGTTGTTTCTTGACAGTGGCAAGCTTGATTACGAGAACAAACCATATGGTGAGTTGCAGGCCAGACCTGGTATATCATCAGACAGACAAGATCCGGCAAGGTCCATCTACAGCATAGAAGCGGCCAGGGAAAGAAAGGTAACCATATCATGGCGCCAAAATGATTCCAGCGACGCAGAATCGTCAATCATTATTGATATCCCTAAAAGTCAAGCAGAACAAGTTGCAAAAACACCTCAAGCGCCTGCCCAAAAAGAATACCATATAATTATTGGGAGCTTCACGCAGCAGCAAGAAGCCCGCAATCAAGCAAGACAGATGCGTGACCAGTATCCGTCAAACATTAGGGTCCTGCCAGAAGAGGAGTTGGGGCAATACCGTATAAGCTACGCAGTATACCCTAACATGGAAGATGCCGTAGCGGCTTTGGAAAGCATCAGGAGAAACATCAGGACCGATGCGTGGATACTTGTAGCAGAATAAGGAAATAATCATTGCAACTACTCGCTGCCCATCACAGAGGTCACTTCTATGTTTTCAGTAATTGGCGTCCTCAATAAACATTTTATGTGTTCAGAAATTTTTCTGGCGCAACGCTCTCTTGCCTTGTACCTCGCACCAGAAGAAATGATGCAATAATGGCAACGGACGCCATGTATTGCTATTCTCCGTATATCATCAGATCAGGATAAAAGGCCCCCCAGGCAAACCAATATCCCATATAAGAGGTGGTAGGCTCCAGTCGCTGTTCTTTTCTTGGGCCGGATAATGCTACGCCAAACACATCCCAGGTGTTCCCTTCATTGTCAATCATGATTTCGTGTTTTTGGCTTTCAGCAGGAACAGAATTAAAATTAAGGACTGTACCATCGGGCATCACACGCTTAAAAGATACAATAAAGTTATCATCTCTGCTCCCGGCAATGACAATAGGCTCACCCAAAAATTCGTCTTCCACAATGGTTAATCCCCCGGCAAATGTTTCCTGTCTGTAGGCTTTGGCAATTCCTTCCCTGATAATACCATGAACCCTTTCTTTGGCATCAAGCCGTTTATCAACCGGAGTGAAAGGAAAAAGAAAAAAGGTGTGGTTTTCGCGATAGTCACTGTACGGGAAAAAACCATAATTTCTGTTATATCCCGTTTCGGTCGAAAGGACCTTTGTGTCCGGGTACATTAGTTGCCATGTGCCCCAGGTGGTTTCTACCAGCTGAAAAGCTTGCGCTTCTGTTTCGCGCAGTTCGCCATGAACGGCCTTGAGCAACATCTGCGACCAATAACTATCCGTTTCCCTGTCGTAAAGGATCAGGTTTGAGTTGTATAGCAATCCGGATACACCAAACGTTGTTTTTACACCATTGATTCTGCGATCCCAGCCAATGCCGGTGCCTGTAAGTGGACAATAATTAACCGAAAAAGCAAAATCGTTCACTTTATCGTTGACAATTTCATACCAATCTAATATGGGATGCGGGTAAGCCCTGATATCCGAACCATCTTTATAGCCTAACACCAGGTCACCATCGGAAAGAAAACTTGCTTCATCTGCCGCGATGAAAATTGGTTCTGTAAGTGCCGGTATCCCATCTTTTCCCGGGCCACCCTCAATAACTTCGTTCTCCGGAATATCCCATTCAGCATTGTTTTCTGTACCATTGTTTATTGATAGGTCATCACTGCTACATGATACAGATATGGAAGCAGTAAAAAATAAAAATATTAAAAAGGATGCTTTCATAACTCCATAATTTTTGTTTGTTTTGTTCTATTGGTCGGAAAAAAATGATTTCCTGACATGTTTTGCATGGTTTTGTATAAACATTCATCGACCTTGCCTTTGACAAACAGTGCATTTGTTGGCATGAACAAGAAATCTTCTTGTTGGTGTTTAATTCTCTTTCAAAAAAGTTACTTTTGTAACTATTACAATGTCAACAAATAAAGCGATATGACCAGAATACAAACAATAGGATACGGGGAAGCCGAAGGAAGGCTGAAAGAAATATACGATGGCTTGATAGGGCAACGCGGAAAGCTGGCTGCGGTTCACACCATCCAGAGCTTGCGCCCGGAGAGCATCAGGCATCACATGGACATGTACATGGGGATTATGTTCAGCCCCTCGGAGCTTAGCCGGGCTGAACGGGAAATGATGGCCGTGGTGGTTTCAGGGGCAAATGGTTGCTCTTACTGCCAACGGCACCATGCTGAAGCGCTGAACCATTACTGGAAAGACGAAGATAAAACCAACCGGCTGATGCAGGATGCTGCGCCCGGTTTCCTCTCGGCAAGAGAACATGCTTTATGCCAATATGCCAGGCTGTTGACCCTTGAACCCCATGCACATGAAGCGAATGATCATACACGTGCACTCAAAGGAGTGGGACTGGAAGATGCCGGAATCCTGGATGCCACACTGGTCGTGGCTTATTTTAATTTTGTAAACCGCATTGTGCTATCTCTGGGCGTTGAACTCGAAGATGACGATGGAAAAGGATACGCATATTAAACTGTACGGCATGTCTAACTTCCATCCGAGAACACGATCCAAAAACGAAAACACTAAACCGCATACACTGAAACAGAATTAAAACCATGAATCTCCTTCCTGCTGTGAGCTCTGCAACGCTTATGGATGGTATCCGTAAAGGGGAACCCTGTATATTAGATGTGCGTCCGGTGGACGCTTATAACGGATGGAGGCTCGGTGGAGAAGTACGCGGCGGACATATTCCCGGAGCCAGGTCTTTGCCTGCAATATGGGCTAAATATATCGACTGGATAGAGATTGTGCGCAACAAACAGATCTGGCCGGATCAACACATTGTGTTGTATGGATATGACATGAACCAAACCGATGAGGTTGCTGCCCGGTTCAAAAAAGCCGGCTATGACAATCTTTCGGTCTATGGTAAATTTAAGGATGAATGGGTGATGAATGAAGATATGCCGCTGGAACGAATGCCTCGCTATCAACATCTTGTTTATCCGCAATGGGTGCATGAGGCCGCAGACGGAAAGATACCACCAGAACATCCGGGTGGTAAAACGGTGATCTGTCATGCCCACTACCGCAACCGCGACGCCTATCTTTCCGGCCACATCCCCGGTGCCATTGACATCGACACCAATGCCCTGGAGTCGACAGGGACATGGAACAGGCGATCAGCCGGAGAATTGAAGAAGACCCTCGAAAACCATGGGATCACCAGCGATACAACCGTCATCCTCTATGGGAAATACATGGATCCTGACAATGACGACGAATTTCCGGGAAGTGCCGCCGGCGATATCGGTGCAATACGGTGCGCCTTTATCATGCTCTATGCCGGGGTTAAAGATGTCAGGGTGTTGAACGGCGGCTTTCATGCATGGGAACGAGCGGGTTTTGAGATACACACGGATGACATCCCCAAAGCGCCAGTCACAGATTTTGGCGTCGACATACCGGCACAGCCGCATCTGGCCATTGACCTTGAAGAAGCTAAAGCCATGCTTGCCTCCGACGGCGCTGAATTGGTTTGTGTAAGAAGTCTGCCCGAATACCTGGGGGAAGTCAGCGGGTATAATTACATTGAGGCCAGGGGCCGAATTCCTGGTGCTGTTTTTGTTGACTGCGGCACTGACGCCTACCATATGGAAAACTACAGAAACCTGGACTACACAACCCGGGAGTACCCGGAAATAGAAACAATTTGGCGACAGGCGGGACTTGCTCCCGAAAAACACCTGGCTTTTTATTGCGGCACAGGCTGGCGGGGCAGTGAAGCATGGTTTAACGCGTGGCTGCTGGGCTGGCCCCGGATCTCTGTCTTTGACGGGGGATGGTTCGAATGGAGCAACGACCCTGCAAACCCATACGAGACAGGCGTGCCAGAAAAGTAATTTTTTCCTCGAAAGCCCCATAGCCTCCATGAATACACCCTTGTCAAATAGGCCAATAAAACCTTCATATGACAAAATCCGAAACACAAATTGAATCACAAAATAATTTTTTACTTGACAACCATCTTCCTGAAATCGGTTTAGAAGCCATGAGAGATGAGGTCATGAGAAGCTTGACAGATAAGCCACGCAGGATTCCAAGCAAGTACTTCTACAATAAGGAAGGCTCTGTTTTGTTTGAAGAGATCACAAACCTTCCGGAGTATTATCTCTCAAGAACCGAAAAAGCCATTTTGTCCTCTCTATGGAATAAACTGGCTATTGATGCACATAATCTTCATATCATTGAATTGGGTAGTGGAGATTGCTCCAAAATTGAACTGTTGCTTAGAACGCTTCCGAAGAGTACCCTTGATACAATCACCTACCACCCTGTTGACTTCAGCAGCAATGCGCTGAAAGATTCGGCAAACAATTTGATGCAACAGTTTCCGGACCTCTGTATACATGGAATTGTAGCAGACTTCTTTCACCAAATTCACTTGCTCCCCTCTGAGAGACCCAGGCTAGTTTGCTTTTTTGGCAGTACCATCGGCAATTTCAACAAAAATGAAATCAATGCTTTTATGAATGAACTCGGGAATGCGATGGAAACCGGTGACCACCTGCTGCTCGGATTGGATATGATCAAAGATTTGGATGTGCTCGAAAAAGCGTACAATGACAACAAAGGGGTTACTGCCCGCTTCAATAAAAACATTCTATCGGTTGCCAACGAATTGCTGGAAGCTGATTTTGAGCCCCATCTCTTCGATCATCGGGCTTTTTACAACAAAGAGCACCACCGGATTGAAATGCACCTGGTTGCCCGTGAAAATATGATCGTCACCTGTGGTTTCAATGATTCAACAATTGAATTAAAAGCAGGAGAGATCATTCATACCGAAAACTCACATAAGTTTGATCGCGACCATATCCAATACATGGGCAAGACAGCGGGGTTAACCATAAGGCAAGTTTTTACTGATCCTCAACAGTGGTTTAGTCTGGTGCTTTATGCGAAATAGCCAGTAACCAAAGAGACCTACGTTCATGGTATGAAAGTGTAAGGAACTTCACACACGAGCGACCATCCCTTCGGACATGGACGGGTTCGCAGTGCCGCTACGGACCACGACCTTACAATAAAGAACAGGGCTATACTGTCGGACGGGAAGCAACGCATTCTGAACTTTCACGAGATCCTCAAAGAGCTATCGCAAAACCCATCATGTCATGGCGACGGAACGCTATACGGTGCCTATTGCAGAATCAACGTCAATAAAGCTTCGGACCGTGCAAATGCAATGCAGGAATCCAGTCCTTTGCCTTATGGCCCTTTCATCTGGAACGGTACCAATTGTTCGCGATTTGTGCGCACGGTGATCCTGGCCGGGAAGCCATCCCTGAAGAACTATTTTCGTCTGGGTTTTTTAAATCCAGTGTCGCCGACACCTCGGGGAAATACAAACAACCTGGGACATCCCATTAGCGTGTCACCTCAAAACAATACAAAAGAATCCCACACCTCTGGTAACCCAGCTAAGTACGTTTTCAGAAACAAAAATGAACTGCAACGTTGCCTGCCAGCGCCTGAAACCGTTCCGCCGGGCTTGCCCAAACCCATTCACTGGCTTAGCGGTGAAGGTGCGGGCTCATGGTTCCATATAAAACCATTGAGCACAAACCGTGCTAAGGTTACCAGGTATGCACCGGGAGGCGAGCTGGAGTGCCAATCCATTTTACTGAACACGACCCCGATAATATTTCAGCCGGAAAAACCTTTCCGGCTAATGCATCTAAGCCATTGCAAGCAGTTACATCTATCTCAGGATGACAAACAGATCCTTTTTACCAAATGATGAAACGCAATAAGTCATGCCAATGCATTGTCAGACAGGAGGATCCCCGCTGTGTTTTTTGTTAGCCCGGATGGTGAGAAGGTTCAATCATTCGATGGTTTTAAGAATCCACACAGATGTATGTCTGAAGCTGTTGGCTTATTGGAGTCAATGGGCAACCAACACATGTCATACATATTTATAAGGCGAGGTTCTCCTTCATCTTTTCAATAATGCGCATGAATTGATGATACTCTTCAACGGATATGTTACGGGAGGCCTTACTAATGGTTTCTTCTGCCAGTGGTTTGACTTTTTCAAATAAGTCCGTACCTGCTGAGGTTAATTGTACCACATTGTAGCGGCGGTCAGCCTGTCTGATTGAGCGCCTCACAAGATTTCTGCGTTCCATCTTATCGATCAGGCGTTTCACAAATACCTTTCCCACTCCAAGAAAAAGGGCAATCTCTTGCTGACTGGCCTGGTGTTTTGAAGATAGAAAAGATAAGGTGCTCCATTCCGGGATCCCGATATCATATCCTTTCTTTTTTATATTGGAAAGCAAGGCATTGCCATAAGCTTTTGACAGTTCCTGGGTCAACCTGCCTGGAGAGTCTTCAAAACGATACGTCATTTTACTGCTTGTGAAGTTTGTGAAACATACCTGGCTGAGCCATCATTGGCAGAGCAGGGGTTGAACAAAAATACAAAACAAGCTGCAATATGTCTGCCTGCAGTTTCTAAAGGTGTGTTTCATAAGATTTTTCTGTCTTGATGTATCCATGTTTTTGTGGCTTTTGACAAGCATTCTCAGGCGGGGATTGGCAGCAAAAAACTCCCTGTGCACATTTAAAAACCGCCAGAAGAGTGCATCCCAG